>Ga0207684_10005450_pt1 | contig 11727 bp, 11 predicted proteins | sample KBSK5501metaG_FD_184342 | JGI IMG/M metagenome (GOLD analysis project Ga0207684, IMG submission 184342) | Corn, switchgrass and miscanthus rhizosphere microbial communities from Kellogg Biological Station, Michigan, USA - KBS K5-50-1 metaG... | ecosystem: Host-associated > Plants > Roots >... | reverse complement strand
GAGAGCGCCGATTCGCGAATCTATGCGGGCATTCATTTCCGAAGCGCCTGCGAGGACGGACTCGGACTGGGACGCAAGGTCGGGCAGCGGACCGTCGCGCTCTACTTGCAGCCCGTGCGCAAGTAACTGCAGTCGCGGGACGATCAACGGCTCCCTCACCCTCAACACAAGACTGGTTCAGCACGCAACCCGGGGGTAGACCATGGGGCGTTTTGCTCTAGCCGCGATCGCGATCCTGCTGATGTCCACGACGCCGGCGCACGCCGATGTCATCAGCGACTGGAATCAGAACACGATCGAGGTGCTGAAAGCCGGCAACGTGCTCGGCAATCCCTGGTCGCGCGCCATGGCGATGGTGCATGTCGCCATGTCTGACGCGGTAAATTCCGTGCAGCCGCGGTACGCGCGCTATGTCGCGGCCGCTCCCGTCGCGCCCAACGTGTCGCCGGAGGCGGCGGCCGTGTCTGCCGCGCGCCACATCCTGATCCAGGTCGCACCAGCCCAGAAGTCCAGGATCGATGAAATGTACGCGGACTCGTTGAGCCGGGTCGCCGATGGCGCGGCGAAGACCGACGGCATCGCCCTCGGTGAACAGATCGCCGCCCTCATCCAGTCAGATCGGGCCACCGACCTCACGAATGCGCCGGATACCTATCGGCCGATCACGGCCCCTGGGGTCTGGGTGCCGACGCAGCCGCCGCTGTTTCCGCAATACGCTCAGGCCAAGCCGTGGGGGATGAAGAGCGCGGACCAGTTCCGTCCAGGTCCGCCGCCGCAATTGACCAGCGCAGTCTACGCGCGCGACTACAACGAAACCAAGGAGCTCGGCGGGACGAAGAGCACCAAGCGCTCACCGCAACAGACCGACGCGGTACGTTTCTGGACGCAGCTCAACTTCGGTCCCTCCTGGAACGAGGCCGCGCGCCAACTCTCCGGCCGGAAGGGATTGAACGTGGCTGAGAACGCTCGAGTGTTCGCGCTGCTCAATATGGGGATCGCCAACACCTTCATCACCGACTGGGACGCGAAGTTTCACTACAACTTCTGGCGGCCGGTCACCGCGATCCGCAATGGCGACCTGGACGGCAATGACGCGACCGAGCGAGATGCCGGCTGGACGCCGTTGAACGCGACGCCGATGCACCCGGAATATCCCTCGCAGGCGGCCATCCAAGCCGGCGCCGCTCTCGGCGTGCTCGAGAGTGTGTTTGGCCCCGGCCCCGTTCCGGCATTCACGGCGACGGATGCCGACGATCCGCGCCTGCAGCGGCAGTTCACCAGCCTCGCACAAATGGCCGAAGAGCAACGCTTGGTGCGCGTGTGGGGCGGCATCCACTTCCGCAGCACGCTGGAAGTCAGCGAGCAGATGGGCCAAAAGATCGCCGGGCATCTGCTCGGGACCTGCATGACGCCGGTGCGGTGAAAAGGGCTAACCATGCGAAACAAACTCGCTCGCTCCGTCATCGTGCTCATGGTGCTAGGACTTCCGGCGGGGAGTCCGGCCCAATCCGTGCCGCGCGCCGACGACATCCGCAGGGTGGAGCGACTCGTGGCAACGATCGCCCAGGAAGCCGCGACGCTCTGTCCGCTGTCAGACCCGGGTGACCAACGGGCCCTGGACCGGTGTCGCTCGGCGCTGTTCAAAGACTCATATTTAAAGCGCAGCCTCGCCCGGATCGTATTGTGGGGCCGGCCCAGCCCGGTGTCGGGTGCGCGACTAAAGGACACGACGCTCACCCAGTTCGGCGCTGAGGTGCTCTCGGGGCTCTATCTTCCGATGTTCATGTTCAATGGCCGATACCAGGTCGCCTACGACACCACGGAGGGGCGATACCGAGCGCGGGTCGAGGGTGTGTTTCGCAACAACTTGCTCCCGGGACAGTATCCGTATCCCTTTTGGCACGACGCAACGAAGTGGAACGATTACCAGCGTGCCAACGGCATCACGTTGTGGATCGATCCGTATACGTCGAAAATCGTTGCCGGCCAGTTCTCGCGTCAAGGAGGTGCCGATCCGCGTCTGAGCACGGCGCCGCGCACGCCCCCGGTCTTCGACGGAAAATGGATGTGGGTCGACGACAAGGGGGAGCAGCAGCCCAAGCCGACCCTGTTCGTCGGGTTGTTCCGCGAGGACAACCCGTACCTGGATCAGCTGCAGACGACTTACAAGGATCTGGCGCTCGCCATGCGTAATGCCACCTGCAACAACTGCCACGCTCCCGACAACCCGGAGAAGATGAAGCGGTTGGTCCTTTTCCAGACACCGGCGCACGCGGCGGGCGAGATCTCGCGCGTGATGGCCGCAGTGCGGAGCAACCGGATGCCGCTGGATGAGATCGGCATCGAGAAGGAACTGGACGCCGCGACGAAAACAGTGCTCCTGAACTATGGGGCCGCGTTCGAGTCGACGGTGAAGGCGGCGTACGCATGGGAGAGGGGCGGCTGAGAGCCGACACGCACGGCAGCGCCTTCGGTGCTTGCGGGCAGGTCGGGCCGTTGAATGACCGGAGGACTTCCAATCCTTAACCCACGGACAGAAGAGAACAAGTCGCCTGGGAGCGGCTGCTTGCGTGGTACCCATGGCCGGCGCTGGAGAAATCCATGACCCAGGAAACAGCAGGCCCGATGAGCGACGGCCGGGGCGAGATACCTAGTTACGGTGGCACCTTCGCGACTCTCTTCTGAAGGTCGATGAGTGCACGGCGACACAGCCGTCCCGGATGGCGTCACGGGCCCGCACCCCTGATCCGCTCAAGGAGCCCCGCCATGAGCGACACGGTGACGTCCGTCATAGCCGCGGGCCGCTGCCAAGACTCCCACTCCTGGCTGTCGAGGGACAACGTGTCGCTGATATGGCCCAGCCAGAGGCTCCGGACCTCGCACACGGCCGCGGCGGCGTAGAGCGGCGCCGTCTCCATGTTGATAGCGCGTGCTCCGCGGCGGAGCCAGCCGCGCACATCGGCGGGGGTCTCGCGATACAGCGCGTCGACGGTGGCGACCTTCACCGGGACGAGGTCGATGCCACGCTCCACCGCGGCGGCGCCGAGCGCCGCGGCGAGCCCTGCGTCGGCGGGTACCTCGTCCCGCGTCGTGTAGGCCCGGCTCGTCCCGTCAGTCACCACCCCCGCCGATGCCACGACCTGCGTGCCCTTGGGCAGATCGGCCGCGAGGCTGCCCGCGACGCCGAAACCGAGGATCATCCGCGCGCCGAGGCAGACCAGCTCCTCCACGAGGATGGCCGTCTGGGGCCCACCCCACAGGCACCTCGGGACGAGGACGACTCGTGCCTTACCGAGGACCACCTCGTGGACGTCCCCATGGACAGCCGCCTCGGAGTACCCGTACAGCGTCTTCTCTCGGACGGGCCGCGCGCCGAGCGCGCGGGCGAGCGCCTCGGATCCGAGCTGGCCGCGGAAGCAGAGGATCCCGATGTCCCATCTGGGCCGGCGCCCCTCCCCGAAGCGTAGCCGCATGAGCGCCTCAGGGGTGATATACCGCGCGAGCTTCCGCTTCCTGTCCGGCATCCGCTAGACGGTATCACTTCCTCCGGTTCGTTGTGAGCGCGGGCGCGCCACATGAATCGGCCGGGCGTGCGAGCAGGAGGGAAGTGAACTACTGGAAGAGCTGCTGGTAGAGCGGCACCGCCACCGCGTCGTCGATCCAGAGCCGGTCGATCCGGTGATAGATCTCCAGACGCTTCTTCGAAGAGTTCCGCCAGGTGGGAAGCGATGAAGCCAGGAAGCAGGAAGGCGGCGCAGTACGCTCCCATACAATCGCCACGTCCCGACGTTTCCGATCTCGCAGCATGCAGCCGAGCGCGGTGGCCCACGCGCCGCCTTTCAGCTAGGATAGGCGCCGCCATGGGCGCTGGAGCGTCATGAGTGCGGCGTTCCTGCGGGCCGTCGCCGGCGCGGCGCTGGTCCGCGCCGACTGCGCCGACTGCGTGAGCGGTCCTTGTGCCCTCCGCCTCGTTCTCGTTCTCTGCGTCTTGGTGATGAGTAGCGCTGGGACGAGTCCGGCGAGAGCGGAGCCGCCGAGATTTTCGATCGTCGCCCCGGGCATCGGACACGCGACCTTCAAGGTGCGGTCGGCCGACGCGGAGCCTTTCTCGGGCCACGCCTTCAAGATCGATCTCGAGGAGGCAGAACTCCGTCTAGTTCCCGCGGGAGATCCCTCGCCGCGGCGCACCGTGGAGCAGATCGTTGCGCCCTATCCCGTTGTTGTCGCGGTCAATGCCAGCTTCTTCGACAAGGAGGGCCGTGCGATGGGCCTCGCGGTCGACGAAGGGCGAGTCATGGCGTCGAGCAAACAGCGGAACTGGGGGGCTTTCGTGATCGACGGCAAGAAGGGGCGGATCATCCTCGGTGCCGACATCCAGGACCATCTTGCCCATCGCCTCATCGTCCAGGGCATCCCCCGTCTCCTTGTCGGGGGAAAGGTCCAGCAGCTAAAACCTCAGATCGCCGAGCGGACCGCGATCTGCGCCGAGGGAAATGTCGTCGTTCTCGTCGTTTCGACCAAGGCCGAAGCTACCGCCTTCGCACGCTTCCTTGCCGACCCTCCTGACAAGGGCGGGCTCGGGTGCTGGGATGCCCTCAACCTCGACGGGGGCCCGTCAACCCAGCTCGTGGTGAGGCTCCCCGCTCTGGCGCTGTCGCTACCCGGCGGATGGGGCGTGCCAAACGCGCTGGTCGTCGCTCCGGGCAAGAGATGATCGGCGGACGGATCGAGAGATCGAATAGACGCGCCCTCGCGGCGTGGTTGCCGCGCGCCAGCGCCCAGCTTCCCCACTCAGCGGCGCTTGACCACGACGCCGGTGCGGTCGTCCTCGGCTCGCGCCGCACCCGTGAAGTCGGCCACCGCCTCCCGGAGCGCGGCGGTCAGCTCCGCGGCCGAGCTCCGGCAGTGGCGCGTGACGACCTCGATCACCCGTCCGGCGCCGAATCGTTCGCCGCCCGTGCGCTCGGCATCGACCACGCCGTCCGACAGCGCCACGAAGATGTCGCCCGGCTCCATGCGAATCGGGGCCCGCAGCTCGACCTCGAGGTCCTCGACACACCCGAACGGGACCGTGTCCGTCTCGAGGGCCACGCACGCTCCTTCCGCGGCCTGGTAGTAGAGCAGTGGCCCCTGGCCGCAGCTGAATCCGGTGAGCGTCTGCTCTCTCGCGTCGAGGAGACCCAGCCAGGCGCTGACGAAGCGCCCCTCCCTGAGGTCGGCGCAGAGCTGCGCGTTCAGGTGGCGGATGATCGCCGGGAAGTCCTCGCCGGCCCGGATCGCCATCCGCAGCATCGCGCGGACCTGGGTGACAGAGAGCGCGGGACCGATCCCGTGCCCGGTGGCATCGGCGAGCAGGAGCACCGCACGCTCGGCCTCGGCCGTCGACAGGCGCGGGCCGCGCTCGCCCGGGACTCGACGGTAGCCGATGACGTCGTAGGTGTCACCGCCGGTCTCGTCCGCCGGCTCGCTCCAGGCGTCGATGTCGAATCCGGCCACGATCGGAATCTGTTCGGGCAAGGTGTCCTGCTGGATGCGCCGGGCCACCTGGAGATCACCCTCGAGCTTCAGGAGCGTCTTGAGCGACCGGCGCATCTGCCCGTGGACATCGGCGAGCCGATGGACTTCCCGGATCGCCGAGGTCACGGGCGGCCCGGGATCGAGGTCGCCGCGGCTGATTCGCTCGCTCTCGCGCACGAGGGCTTCGATCGGGCGGCTGTAGCGCCGCGCGAGGCTCACGGCGCGGACCATGGCGAGGGCGAGGCCGGCGAGCATGACGAGCACGATGCCGAGCCGGAGATGGCCGAGGTTCCCCAGCAGGTCGGACTCCGGCACCATGACCGTGATCGTCAGCTGGCGCTGCGGACCCAGTGGGACCGGGCTCGTCTCTGCCCACCAGCGGGCCCCACCGCTCTGCAGCCGGACCGGCCCGCGCTCGCCCGGCGGCCGGCTCGAGAGGGCGCGCGCGGCGTCGGCCGGCACCCGCATCTCCAGCTCGTCCGGGCGCTTCAGCAGGGCGTTGCGCTGGCCGGCGGCGTCCAGGTAACGCGCGTCGCGGGGCAAGCCGATGACCCGTTTCCCGTCGGTCAAGACCATCACCGCCCCGTGCTCCCCAACCCGCAGGCGCGTGGTGAAGGTGGAGATGTCGGTCAGCAGCAGGTCGACGCCGATGACGCTCAGCCGGCCGTTGCGCCCCGGGAACGCCATCGCCGCCGTCATGCCCGGGGCCTTGGCGGTGTAGAACGTGTACGGCTCGGTCCAGTAGACGAGCTCCGCGGCGCTGGCCTGACTGGCAGCGCCGGAGCGCGCCGAGACGGCCCCCTGATACCAGGGACGTCGGCGGGGGTCGTAGTCACTCGCCCGCCACGAGGCGACGGGCTCCGGTCGCGCTTCCGTCCATTCGAGCCATGCGGAGCGGTCCCCCCAGACGTCTCGCCGGGTCTGCCGGCTGCTCCACGCATCGCCGAAGTGGAACACGATGTGCTCACGGCCTCGCTCGTCCGCTACCATCACCGCCGACAGCTGCGCATCGGCGCGCAGGAGGGGGACGAGCAGCCGGTTCATGGCCGCCGCGTCCCCGCGGTCGAGCAGACCCGACTCGCCCCACGCGCGCATCACCCCGAGATCCCGGATCACCGGCTCGAAGAAATGGCGCAGCTCGCCCTCGGTCTGGCCGATGGTCTCCCGCAGGATCACGCCGGAGAGTCGCTCGACGGTGGCCCGCGAGCCGATGAAGGTGAGACCCATGATCGCGCCGCTCAACAGCACGATCACGAGAGCGAGGTTGCCCAGCAGGCTCTGGTAGATGGACACCGAGCGGACCATGCGATCGCTCTCCTGGGCCGGCACCGCGCGCCGCCGGAACTCGGACGCCAGCGAGGCTGGACCCGAAATCGCGGCGCGTCAAGGGGAGGGGTCGTCAGCGCGTCGTGATGGCGGCCACCGCCGGTGAAAACTCACCCGGCTTGAAGGCATACGCTTCTCGGTAGAAGCGATACCAATCCTGGACCTGTTGGTCCCGGGGTAGCCGTTCCGCCAGCCGTTTCAGCGTCGCCAGCGCCTTGTCCGCCTGCGAATCGTTGAGATAGAGATCGTAGAGACGCCACTGGTAGTCGAGGCGGTCTGGAGCCAGCCTCGCCGCCCGCTCGAACATCTCCAGGCTCCGCGAGATCCAGCTCACCTCGAACAGGTAGAGCTCCCCGAGCGCGGCATAGGGCCGGTCGTCATTCGGGTGCTCCCGGATCGCCTGCTCGAGCGCCCCGACGGCTCCCCCGAGCGAAAACGGATAAGGTCGGCCCGGGGGCGTGCGGACACGGCCTCGGTAGATTGGATTGGTCGCGTTCGGGTGCCCCAGCTGACGGAGCCCCGCCAAGAACGGCAAATCGTCGTACTTGGGCAGGAAGTCGATGCCGTCCTCGTACCGGTGAAAGTAGGTCCACGCCTTCGGCTCGTCCACGAACCAGAGACCGCCGCTCCCACGCCTCAGCACGATCGGGAGATTCGGCACCCCGGGCCGAAAGACCACGAGGCTCCAGCCATCGAGTCGAATCATGTGGCTGGGCAACGCCTTCGCATAGAATCGGAATACGCGCTGCTGCTGCGCCTCGTTCCGCGGCACGATCATGCGAAAGACCTGGCTGCCCTCGGTGAGGAGCGGCAACTGGGGATCACCCAGTCCGCGCTCGAGCGACCGCAGGTACCGGCGGGCCGTCTCCTCCGGATCGTCAGCCGGCGCGAACTCGGCGAGGTTCGAGGCGGGCAATCGGCGGACCGCGGCCTGATAGTCCTCCAGCGCGCGGCGATACCCGGCTGCCGTCACGCCCGCGCCACCCGAGGAGTAGCGGGCCTGCTTCAGCCACGCCGGCGCACGCAGCCCCGGGTCGGCTCCGGGTCGCGCATCATCTCCCTGCAGGTTCATCGTGATCAGGAGCTCGGAGATGAAATCCTGCGGGATCTCAGACAGCATGTACGTCTGGGCGGCGTCCTCGAGCTGACGACAGAGCGCGTCCGGAAAGACCGGCTCGAGCGCGTACGACACCTCGATCTTGAAGAGATTCTCCTGGGCGCTATAGAGGTACAGGATGCCGCGCCCACCGCGGTCGCGCCCGATCTGCCAGCGCTGGAACAGGTCCGCCGCGACCTGCTCGATCGTCCGGTCCGGGGGCAGGCGCGGCAGGAGCACCAGGGCGTTCTCGATGCCCGACCGCTTCTCCGCCAGCTTCAGGCTCATCTCGAAGGCCAGATCGTGGTCGTGGTCACCCGTCTCGTTGACGAAGACATAGCGGGGGCGATCGAGCGTCCCGGACCGGCGTGGCAGCAGCGCGAGGCCGCCGACGCCCGCCATCAGCACGGCGCCGATCGCGAGCGCCGCGAGCGGCGCGAACGGGCGCCGCCTCACCGAGCCGGTCCGGCGCTCACCGGACGCATACACGATCCGGCCGGTCGCAGTAGTGGCCGAAGACGTCGTGCTTGGCTCCATCGGCGGCGTACCAGACCAGGAAGGGCGACCGGTGCGGCTCCGTCATGTCGAGCCCGAAGACCATCCGGACGACGTCGTCGCTCCGGAAGACCAAGATAGGGGAGGCCTGGACGCCGTCGACCCGGCCGAGCCCGAAGTTGCGGATGGCCCCGTCGGAGACGAGCACATAGGGGAAGCCATTACCGTGCACGCCGAGCTCCACAGCCGCCGTCTTCTGCGCGTTGCTCATCCAGATGCCGGGGCTTCCCTCCCCGGACTCCCCGATCCACACCCTCGTGCTTCCATCCGCGTCGAGGATCCTGAGTTGCTGAACTTTCAGCCACGCCGAGACGGTGTGCCTCGGCAGTGCCGCGGGCGCGGCGGCGGAGCTGGCCGGCGTCCGGACCGGGGCGACGATCTCTTGCCGCTTGGTGAGCAACACGCCGAGCACGAGACCGGCGACCACGACGGTCGCGGCGGTCTTGCCGCCGATGGGCATCAGTATTGGCCGAACACGCGCTGCTTGGCCCCGTCGGCGCCGTACAGCACCAGAAACGGATCCAGCCCCGGCCCGTTGAGCCCCATGACGATCCGGTCGCGGCCCTGCGCCTTCATCACCAGGACGGGCACACTGTGCGCGCCCACGGTGCGGAAGATCTCCACCGCCTGCTCGCTCTCATCGTTCAGGACGATGCTGGCGTTGTTGTCACCGTACAGCCCCAAGCTCAACCGGACCTTGCCGTTCCGGTCGTAGATCCAAATCCCAGGGGAGCCCTCGGTGCCGGTGCCCATCACCAGCTGTCGACGGCCATCGGCCCCAACCACCTCCAGGGTGCGGGTCGAGACGACACTGACCGCCGAGGTAGGCGGCCCCGCCGCGCTTGTCGTGGTCCACTCGAGATGCGAGCCCACGTAGTGGCCGAGCACCATCCCGACGGCCGACAGGGCGATGATCGAGAGGTAGGATCCGAGCTTGTTCATAACCGCAATATATCAGGGCACTATTTTGGGACCGCTCGTGCATGCAAGTGCCGGTCGGCGGCGGCGAGGGTGGTCAGCGAATCGTGAGAAGGGAGCGAACGCGCTCGAGCAGCGCGTCGATGCCGAGCGGTTTGGCGAGGACCACCGCCGCGGTCGTCTGCAGGAACTCCGAGTCGGTCGGACTATCGCCGTACCCGGTCATGAAGAGCACGACCGGCCGCGACGGTCCCAGCTGCGCGACGGCGCGGAAGACCGCCTTCCCGTCGACGTCCGGCATCCGCACATCGCAGACGACCAGGTCGTACACCGTCTGGGTGAGTCGGTCCAGGGCGGCCTGACCGCTGTAGACGGCGTCCGCCGCGTGCCCGTCATCCTTGAGCACCGCCTGCACCAGTTCCGCGACCTCGGGCTGGTCGTCCACCACGAGGATTCGGGCCATGCGGTCAGCCTGACGTCGGCGCGGGCCGCAAGCTCGCGCTGAGGGGGGCGCTGCTGAAGGCGATCTCGACCTGTTCCCGGATCCACGCCCATTCCCACAGCACGTCGCCGGTGCAGACGGCGCAGTACGAAGTCCCGTTGCCCTTCACGGCCGACAGCAGTGGCAACCCGCAGGCCGGGCAGCGCGCCCCGGGGGTGGCCAGGGCCGCTTCCTTTGCCTTGGGCAAGACGGTAGCGAGCCGGGCCCGGCGCTCGGTGGCGAGCTCTTCACCACGCTCGGTGTAGAGCCAGTCCGGGACCCTGAGCTCCTCGGGATCCCACCGCACGGAGCCGTCGCCCGTCTTCAGGGGCTCGGCCGTGCGCGGGTGCAGATATTCGTGGATGCGGAGGTTGAGGTACTGCAGGAGCGGCGTCGCCCGGTAGATGGCCTGGGCGTCGCGATCGTTGTGGCCCTGGAGCGCCCGGTCGAGGCGCTGCGCGAACTGCTCGAGGAAGGTGAAGGTCGGCTTCCTCTTTTTCTTTTTCTCCTGGACCGCGGCCGAGACGGACTGGAGCCCTTCGCGGACCGCGCGCAGGATGTCCTCGTCGCCCTGCCTCAACAGGCGCTTGGCATCCTTGACGAGGTCCTCTCCGACTCCCATCAGGGCGGAGGCCTGGGCCGCGGTCAAATAGGGTGAATTCCCCGTATTACCCCGGGGCCGGAGCTTGCACATCTCGGCCGCGACCATCGCCCGCTGGGACGTCGTGAGGTGGCGCCGGTGGAAGTTCCGGCCGAGGACCAGCTGGGCGGCGGCGCGCGGGTTTCCCTCGAACCGCACCACCCGGGGCTCCAGCCCCAGCTCCTGGCAGGCCCGATACCGGTGCAGCCCGTCCAGGATCTTGCCTTCGTACAGCGTGATGGCCTCGCGCTGTCCGTGCTCCCGGATGTCCTCCTTGAAGGCGGCGAACTCCGGCTCGGTCATCGGGGGAAAGACCAGCGCCAGCTCGTGGGCTTGATAACTGGTAATCATCGCGTCCCTCCTGGTCCCAGCATAGGGGGTGCGGAATTCTTTCATGATACCAAACATATGACGGGCGCCTAACGGGCGCCCCGCATCCGGCCATGGCCCCTGGCCGAGGGTCGTCTTGACCACGCGGCGCCCGGCGAGCATGCTGCGCTCGAAGAAGACCATCGCTGGAGGTTTTCCCATGGCGATCCAGCTCGACCACCTCATCGTCCCGTCTCGCGATCCGATCGCATCGGCGCGCTCACTCGCCGGCCTGCTAGACGTCCCGTGGCAGGAGTCGCAGGGGCCGTTCACGCCGGTCTACGTCAACGACACGCTCACCCTCGACTTCGCCGATCGAGCGCACGTCGAGAGCCATCACTACTGCTTCCGCGTGAGCGACGGCGAATTCGACGCGATCTTCGGCCGCATCCAGGCGGCGCGCATCCCGTACCGGAGCTCCCCGCTCGGAGAGACCGACATGCAGATCAACCGAAGGCTCGGCGGGAAGAACCTCTACTGGCAGGACGGGGACGGGCATCTCTGGGAGATCCTCACCGTCAGCTACGCGCGTCCGGATTCCCCGCCACTGACCGCCGCCGAGAGGCACGCGTCTCGGTAACGATGGAGTGAGGGCGGGCACCATGCGCATCGTCCGCATCGAGCCGATCCTCGTGGACGTGCCGCTGGCGGAGCCCGTCCACGGCGTGCACGGCGTCACCACCGTGCAGCGTAGCGTGCTCGTGCGCGTCACGAGCGACGACAGCGCCGAGGGCTGGGGCAACGTGGATCCCACGCCGGGCTACTCGGCCATGTCGGCGGCGGAGGTCCACGAGACCGTCCGGCGGATCGGCCCGGCGCTGGCCG
>Ga0207684_10005449_pt1 | contig 11728 bp, 9 predicted proteins | sample KBSK5501metaG_FD_184342 | JGI IMG/M metagenome (GOLD analysis project Ga0207684, IMG submission 184342) | Corn, switchgrass and miscanthus rhizosphere microbial communities from Kellogg Biological Station, Michigan, USA - KBS K5-50-1 metaG... | ecosystem: Host-associated > Plants > Roots >... | reverse complement strand
CGCATATACCCCGATGAGCAGCCCGGTCACCACCGCGTAGGCCAGGGTCCGGGAAATGATCCGGTCGATCTCATACAGCCGGTACTTCAGGATCGCCACGCCCATGCTGACCGGCAGCGCGGCGAATCCGAACCAGGCGAAGGGGACTACCGAAGGCAGGGCCGCGCACACGAGGCTGACCACGGCCCCGCTCATCAGCCACTTCAGCTGCTGGCGCCGCTCACCGAAGGACCGCCGCCAGCTCATGACCTGGCGGCCGATGAAGCACAGCCAGAACACCGCCAGCACCAGGGGGAGCGGCCCCTGGACGGCCCCGTACCAGCCGGCCGGTTTGTCGGTGGCGGCCAGCCCGCCGTAGGAATCGACGCTGATGCGGTGCCCGATCAGCGCGCCGGCGGTCGCCACGCACAGCGTGACCACAGCGAATACGTAGAGCCCGAGGTAACCCCACAGCGCCCGCCGCCACCCCGCGGAGGGCAGCCTGCCGTCCGGGAAGAGCAGGATCACCAGCCCGAACAAGATGATGCCCGGGCCCCAGAGGCTGTAAAGCACCACCCCCACCGCACCGAGGGGCAGGCCACGCCCGAGGCGGTAGTCGAGGATTCCGTAGAGTCCGCCGTCCTCGCTGAGCAGGAGGCACGCGCTGATCGCGAGCATCAGCCAGCCGAGCGGGTTGCGCGGCTGGCGGCGGGCCACGAGCAGCCCCACCGCCGCGGTCGGCAGGCCGATCACCAACGGCGTCACCACGTCGGTGCGCTCGTGACCCAGGATGAACAGCGGCAGCAGGGCCGCCGCGGACACCGCCACCAGGCCGCCCAGCACCCCCGCCCAGGTCGCCGGCGAAGGCATGTGGAAGCGCGCGGCCGCCGGACGAGAACCCATCACTCGTGCCCCCTGACCCAGACCGAGACGTGCGCGGGCTCCAGCGCCTGGTGCACGACGGCGGCCAGGTCATCGCGGACCGCGTCCAGGTCGACCGCATCCTTCAGCCCGGCCGCGAATGCCGCCACCGTCCGGTCCGCGTCGTAGCGGGCCCGGTTGAACCGCCGGTCCACGGCCCGCTGCACCCGCCGCCGCAGCGGGTTGACCAACGCCACCGCGGCCAGCGTCGAGGCGGCCACCGCCACCTGCGAATGCAGAGACAGCACCCGGGTGGCCAGCAGGACCAGGCCCGCATAGACCCCGATCAGCAACCCCGTCACGATTGCATAGGCCAGCGTCCGGGAGATCAGCCGGTCGACGTCATAGAGCCGGTACTTGAGGATCCCGACGCCGATCCCCGCGGGCAGGGCCACAATCGTCAGACCGGCGACGCTGAGCAGGACACGCAGGACCAGGGGCGGATGCGGGTAGAGCACGCCCACCACGATTTCGAGCGTGAGGGCGGTCATGAAGACGGCAGCCCCGCTCAACAGCCACTTCAGCTGCTGGCGCCGTTCACCGGACGAGCGCCGGTAGCTCACCGCCTGACGGCCGATGAACACCGCCCAGAAAATCACCAGCAGTGGGAGGGCTATGGCCAATAGCGCGCCCAGCCGGGCTGGGGCGCCGGTCGGGTGATCGACGGCCGCGAGGTCGCCGTTGGCCAGTACCCGGATGCCGTGATCGATGACCGTTCTCACCGTGAGCAGGTAAATGCCTACCGGCAAATAGAAACCCACGACGAGGTAGGACCACATGACCCAGCGCCAGCGCCGCGACGGCAGCCGGCCGTCCGGGAAGAGCAGGATCACCAGCGGGTACAACACCAGAGCAGGTGCCCACAAGGGCTGCAGGAGCACCGCTACCCAGCCCAGTGGCAGGGCTCCGTGCCGGAGGCGGTAATCGGCAATGGCGTAGAGCCCGGCGTCATTGCTGAGCACGAGAGCCGCACCAACGGCGAGCATGAACCAGCCGAGTGGGTTGCGTGGCTTCCGCCGGGCCACCACAAAGCCGACCGCGGCGCACGGTACCCCGATGGCGATCGAGGACCCGGCATTCCCCACCGGGTTCTGGTGGGCCAGGATGGCCAGCGGCACCACGGCGGCGACCAGCAGCAAGACCATCCCGGCACCCAACAGCGCCAGCGCCTCAGGGGACACCACGCGCAGGCGGCGCGGGGCGAACACCCCGGTCACTGCGCACCTCCCCTGGCGATCCACACCGAGACGTGAGCAGGCTCCAGAGCCTGGTGCACCACCCCAGCCAGGTCGGCCCGGACCGCCTCCAGGTCGACCGCGTCCTTCAGGCGGGCCGCGAACTGAGCCACCATCCGGTCGGCGTCATACCGCGCCCGGTTGAACCGCCGGTCCACAGCCCGCTGCACCCGCCGCCGCAGCGGGTTGAACAACGCTGCCGCGGCCAGCGTCGACGCGGCCACGGCCACCTGCGAATGCACCGACAGCACCCGCGTCGCCAGCAGCACCAGCCCCGCGTAAATGCCCACCAGCAGCCCGGTCACCACCGCATACGCCAGCGTCCGGCTGATGATCCGGTCGATGTCGAACAGGCGATACTTCAGGATCCCTATCCCGATGCTGACCGGCAGCGCGGCCAGCCCAGCAAAGGCAACAACGCTCAACACCTGGACGATCCCGCGACTGCCCGACTGCGTGAACGCGAGCAACGCAGAGACCATGGCGATGGCGGCCCCGCTCATAAGCCACTTCAGCTGCTGGCGGCGCTCCCGGGCCGAGCGCCGGTAAGTGAGCACCTGGCTACCCAGCGATGCCAGCCAGCTCGCCCCTAGCACCAGGAAGAACAGGTTCTGGACCACGCCCCACCACGCCGCGCCGCCAGTCGGGTGAGAGAGGACCAGGAGGTTTCCGCCGGAATCGACATGAACATCATGCGCGATGATGGCGCCAACCGAGAAAACAACGGTGCCAGCCATCCACAAGGCGCCTATGCCCAGGTAAGCCACCAGCACCCAGCGCCAGCGCGCCGAGGGCACCCGACCCTCGGGAAACAGCAGGATCGCGAGCCCGAAGAGCACGATCCCCGGCGCCCAGCTGGGCTGCAGGAGCACCGCCACCGCGCCCAGGGGTAGCTGGTGACCGAGCCGGTAGACGAGCACCGTGTAGAGCGAAGCGTCGTTGTTGAAGCCCACGAACACCGCGCCCGCCAGCAGTATCCAGCCCATGAGATTGCGCGGCTGGCGCCAGGCCACCACCAGCCCCACGCCGGCGAGGGCCAGGGCCGTCACGGTCGAGGCGGCCGCAGAGAGGCCGAGCTGGTGCGCCAGGTCGCCGAGCGGCACCTGGGCCACAAGCAGCGCCAGCACCAGCCCGCCAAGAATCAGCGCCGTGGCGGGGGATGCCAAGCGGAACCGGCGGGCCGAGACCAGGCTGGTCATAGGCGGCCGCTCGGTCGCTGGCGGCAGGCCGTCATCGCATGGTCCGCATGCCCGTGGCCGCTGCCTGCCCGGCCGTGACGCCGATGTCGGGCGGGCGGCGGACGCCGAACAGGTCGCGCAGCGCGGTCAGCGCGGCGAGTTCGCCGCAGCGGCCGTGCACACCGGGGCCGGGCGGGGTAGACGACGAGCACAGGTACACGCCGCGGAGGGGCGTGCGGTAGGGGCTCCAGCGGGCGACCGGGCGCAGCAGCGTCTGCCGAACGGTCTGCATGCCAGACGAGATGTCCCCGCCGACGTAGTTGGGATTGTCAGCCTCCTCCTCCGCGGCCGTCCGGGTGACCCGGGCCAGCGCAAGGTCGCGGAATCCGGGCGCGAACCGCTCGATCTGCGCCTCGATCCGCGGCGTCATGTCCACCGTCGACCCCGACGGCACATGACAGTACGCCCACAGGGTCTGCTGGCCGCCGGGCGCGCGGGTCGGATCGGCCACGTCTGGCTGGACGACGAGCACATAGGGGTAGTCCGGGTGCCCGCCCGCGGCGACCTGCTCCTCGCTGGCGGCCACCTCGGCGAAGGTACCGCCGAGGTGCAGTGTGCCTGCGCGGCGGCAGTCATCGCTGGCCCACGGCACAGGTCCGGAGAGGGCGAAGTCGACCTTGCACACCCCCGCGCCATAACGGAACCTTTCCAGCGCTCCGCGATACCCGGCCGGCAGCCTTTCGGCGGCCATCGCCAGCAGCCCGCGCGGCGCGACGTCGAGCAAGACAGCCTGAGCCGGAGGCAGGTCATCGAGACAGCGCACCCAGCGGCCGGTCTCGACCTTGCCTCCGGCGGCGACGATGGCCTCGATCATGGCGTCCGTTATCCGGCCGCTGCCGCCTTCCACCACCGGCCAGCCGACCCCGTGCGCCAGCGCGCCGAACATCAGCGCCACCCCGGCGGTCGGCGGCGAGGTGAGCGGCATCATCGCGTGCGCGGCGACCCCGGCGAACAGGCCGCGCGCCTCCGGCGTCCGGAACCGCCGCGCGACGGCGGACGCGGCGCGCACCCCGTTCCGCGCGTAGGCCGCGAGCGCGCCAGGGTGCCGGGGTGGCCGGCGCATGGAGGAGAGGATCGCGTCCGCCAGCGCCTCACTGCCGTCGGCGAGCGGCCCGAACAGCCGACGGTATGCGGCGCCGTCGGGACCAAGTCGTTCCGCCGTGGCCGCTACCGACCGGGTCACCACCGCGGCCCGGCCGCCGTCGAGGGGATGCGCGAACACCACCTCCGGATGAGCGAACCGGACCCCGCGGGCGCCAAGATCGAACCGCCGGAAGAAGGATGAGGCGAGCGCCAGCGGGTGCACGGCCGCGCACACGTCGTGCCGGAAGCCAGGCAGCGTGAGTTCCTCGGTCCGGCAGCCGCCGCCGGGCGTGCCCGCGCCCTCGATCACCAGCACGCGCAGCCCGGCGGCGCTGAGCGTCACCGCCGCGGCCAGGCCGTTCGGCCCGCTGCCCACCACAACCGCGTCGATATCACTGGATGTCGACGTCACCAGACCTGCCCCCCCAGAGCCCCGTGGTGCTTTCAGCCGGCCGAGTGCGCGCGCCGCCGCAGCGCCGTGACCGGTGCCGCGAGTGTCTGCAGCACGCTGCGCACCATGGAGTTGTGCCAGATGTTGCGCGCGTTGCGCCACTGACGCTTGGAGTCGACGCAGACGGTTCGGGTCTGCACTTCCGTGCCGCCCGCGCCCAGCTTCTCGCCGAGCGCGGTCAGCGTCTGCGCCCAGAACTGGTCTTCCTTGCGATGGCCGCCGAAGGTCATCGCCACCTCGTACAGCGGATCGTTCGCCCTCATCAGCACCTGCGCCTGGACGGCAGTCGCTGATGGGGTTCGTTCCGCAGAAAAGGTTATCCAGCCGGCGAACATGTGCCCTTGCGGTGTCATCAGCGTGAACGAGTCATCGTCGGCGTAGAGGACGAAGACGCCGGTGGACAGCTTGACGCCGCCGCCGATGGCGAGGTCGAGCAGCGCCACGTCGCCGGGGCTGATACCGGTGAGCGCGCCCGCGAACCGATTCCCCTTCGGCCACAACTCGGGGAAATGCGCTTTCCAGGTCGCGATCGCCGCCTCCGGCGTGACCGTGTCGCCGACCGTCATCCGGTAGGTCTTCTGCCACATCTTGCCGAAGCCCTGGACGGGCCCGGTCAGCCGCCGGCCCGCCACGTTGGTGCCGCGCATGCCTGCGCGCTGCTCGACCTCGAGGCGGTCCACCTTGGCCGCCCAACGTCCGGCGTCCCTCGGCAGGACCTCTGACTGCGCCTCCCTGATACTCACTTCGATCTGCTCGGCCGAGGTGACGCGCTCCGGCCCTGCTGCCTCTGGTCGTGCGGGCTCTGGTCGTGCGGGCTCTGGTCGTGCGGGCTCTGGTCGTGCGGGCTCTGCCATGACGGCCTCCTCAGGTCGCTACACCGACCAGCGCCGATGCTTCGTTGTCGTAGATGGTGATCGCCTCGTCGAGTCGGGTGAGCTCGAAGATCTCGCGGTAGTGGTCGCTCAGGCCGTAGGCCGCCAGTTTCTGCCGCTGCCGGTTGGCGCGGACCAGCAGCGTCACGAGCATGCCGATCCCGCCGCTGTTCATGTATTCCAGGCCGGCGAAATTGAGCACCAGCCGGCTTGTCCCCTGGCCGCCGGCCTCCTCGTACGCCGACATCAGGATGGGCTCGCAGGCCGAGGTGACCTCGCCCTTGATATCCACCACCGCCACCGCATCGCCGACATGCCGGACGTCCATCGTGACCATCGGTCCGTCCATCTCAGTCCCTCCCCTTGCGCTGCTGACCCTGTTGGTGTGCCGCTGACCCCGCCCCTTGTGTCCCTCACCCCGCGGGCGTCAGTCGGTTAATCCCGTGAGCTGGCTCACGGCCGCGTCGAGGTCTCCGAAGAGCTCGATGAAGTCCGAGAGCCTGGTGATATCGAAGATCTCCCGGTAGTGCTCCGACAGGCCGCTCGCAACCACCTTGCGGCCCTGCGACCTGGCCCGGGCGAGCACGCTCACGATCAGCGCGATCCCGGTGGAGTTGATGTAGCCGACGTGGGCGAAATCGAGCACCACCGTGCCCGGGTCGCCATCGGCGATCGCGCGTTCATACGCGGCCGTGAGCACTCCGGCCGCGCCGCCGTCCACCTCGCCGGTCAGCTCGATGACCGCCGCACCGGGCAGCACGCGGACGTTGGCCTCACATGTCTTCTTCATGGCCGCCTCCTTCAGTCGCGGGCACGTCCGGGACACCCGTCCGCATGGTGAGCCGCACCGTATGGCGCGGGCCGTCGGTCGTCACATCCATGCCGTCAACCATGTGCCGGATGAGGAACAGCCCCCAGCCGCGGGCCCGCTGCTCGCCCTCCAGCTTGAGCGCCAGGTCCGGGTCTTCCACCGGCCCGGCGGGGGCGTGCTCACCGCCGAGGTCGCTGATGGTGACGACGATGTCGTCGCCAGCCTGGATCACCTCGACGTCCACGGGAATTTCCGGACGGCCCTGGTTGCCGTGCTCGATGGCGTTCATGGTGGCCTCGGCGACGGCGGTCTTGAGCCGCTCCAGCCGGGCGGCGGGCAGCCCGTGGCCGGCCACCGCCTCCGCGACCCGCGCCAGCGCCATCCGCTCGTTGCCAGGTTCACTGGCCACGGCGAACGCTGCGAGCCGGCGTCCGTCCGGATCGGCCACCGATGTCATATGTCGCCTCCCGCGTACACGGCCGACATGGTCCGCTCCAGGCTCACGAGCGTGATGTCGTCCTCCTGCTCGGCGTCCGGGCCGGTGAACGCGCCGAGTTCGGTGAGGCACAGATCGATGAGGGCCTCACCCGATGCGCCCCGGCCGGCCAGTTCGGCCACCCGCGGGAAGCCGAACATTTCCCGGTCGGGCGCGTGTGCCTCGGCCAGGCCGTCGCTGTGCAGCAGCGCGCAGTCGCCCGGCTGGAACCGGAAGCTCTTCTCCTCGTAGTCCATGCCCGGCATGAGCCCGAGTGGCATGCCCCTGGCGCGCAGTTCGCAGACGCCGCCGGCGGTGCGGACGTAGGGCACGTCGTGCCCGGCGTTGGCGAACTCGACCTGGCCGGTGGCCGGGTCGAGGACCAGGGCCAGGCAGGTGACGAACATGTGCGCCGGGATGTCCGCGCAGAGCAGGTCGTTGACGTGGGCGAGCACCGCACCGGGCGAGATCAGCCGCGGCGCGGCGCTGCGCAGCAGGGCGTGCGTGCTCGCCATGACCAGGGCCGCCGGGATGCCCTTGTCGGTGACGTCGCCGACCACGAACATGACGCGCCCGTCCGGCAACTGGATGAAATCGTAGAAGTCCCCGCCGACGGTCCGGGCCGGCCGGTAGAACGCGGCCACGTGCCAGCTCGGCAGATCAGGCACGGACTTGGGGAGGAACTGCTGCTGGATGATCTGGGCGATCTTGAGTTCCTGCTCGATGCGCTCCCGGTTGCGGGCCTCGGCCTGCTGCTGGCGGACCAGCTGGCCGACCCGCAGGGCCGGCGCCGCGTACCCGGCCAGGGCGTTGAGCAACCGCCGGTCCTCGGAGGAGTAGTCCCGCTCCGAGAGCCGCGGCCCCAGGTTGACCAGGCCAATCAGGTCACCGGAGGAGATCAGCGGCACGACCAGTGCGACGCCCGCGGCCTTGAGCTGGTCCAGCGCGGGTGAGTCCAGGTCGAGGGCGGTGATGTCGACCACGCCGGCCTCGCTGAGCAGGTAGCCGACGAACGGGTCGTTGGACGCCAGGTCGAGCTCGGGCCCCTGGTCCACGCGGCCGGTCACCGCGACGGCGGGCACGGCCGGGCTGGGCGCCCGGCGCCGCCGCCAGCTCCTGTGCCCGTTCGCGGCGGCCGCCACGGCGGCCACCGCGGCCTCGGTCCCGGCGGCCTCAGTCCCGGTCCCGGCGGCCTCAGTCCCGGTCCCGGCGGCCTCAGTCCCGGTCCCGGCGGCCTCAGTCCCGGTCCCGGCGGCCTCAGTCCCGGTCCCGGCGGCCTCGGTCCCGGCGGCACCAGCGCCGGCGGCGGCCCCGTTGCCGCCGGCGGTGTCCCTCCCCAGCCGTTGAGCCATGGCACACTCCGCATCCCCGTGCTACTTCATCAGGCGTAACACCACCATATGGAGCCGACGATACGAGATCGTTACGGCAAGTCCACCTGGCCGGGCGAATTTCACGTTGCTGCGTTACGGTGTGGCTCGACGGCTGGACAAGCAGGCAGGAGGGGACGGTGGCGGGACTGGGCCTGGCTCTGCTCGGGCCGCCGGTGATCACCTGGGACGGCAGGCCGGTCAGCTTCGACACCAGGAAGGCGACCGCCGTGCTGGCGCTGCTCGCGGTGGAAGGCCGTGAGCTCAGCCGGGAACGGCTGGCCGCTCTGCTCTGGCCTGAGGCCGACACCAGCCGGGCCCGGGCCTCATTGCGCCGCACGCTCTCGGTCACCGCGACGGCCGTGGGCGGCGGCCTGAAGGTCACCCGGACAGCGGTAATGCTCGCGCCCGGCCGGGTGCGGGTGGACGTCACCGACTTCGAGATGCTTTCCGCTCAGCCCGGCGCCGATCCGCTCAACCGCGCTGTCCAGCTTTACCGCGACGACTTTCTGGCCGGATTCGCGCTGCGCGGGTGCCCGGAGTTCGACGACTGGCAGACCGCCACCGCGGACCGGCTTCGCCAGGAACTCGCCGGGGCCCTTGAGCGCCTGGTCACGGCGTGCGTCGCCGGCGGCGACCTGGCCCACGCGGTCGACCACGCCCGCCGCTGGCTGAGCCTCGACCAGTTGCACGAACCGGCCCACCAGGCTCTGATCAGGCTGCAGGCGTGGACCGGGCAGCGGTCCGCCGCGGTGCGCCAGTACCGCGCCCTGGTGGGGATCCTGGACAGCGAACTGGCTGTGCGGCCGCTCCCCGAGACCACGCGGCTCTACGACGACGTACGGGCCGGCCGGCTCACGCCACCTCCCACGCAGCAGGCCGCCCCGCCGCCCGCCAGCCCGAGCCGCGCCGCCACCTGGCCCATCGTCGGCCGGGACGCCGAGTTGCGCGCGCTGCATACCGCGTGGCGCGAGGTGGCCCAGGCCGGACGGGTCGTTGCCGTGGTCGGCGAGGCGGGCTGCGGTAAGAGCCGCCTGGCCGAGGAGTTCCGATCGGGCGTCCAGGCGGCGGGTGGGGTGGTGCTGGCCGCCCGGTGCCACGACGGCGAGAGCACACTGCCATTCGCCGCCGCCGCCGATCTACTGCGCACTGCCCTCTCGGTCTGTCCCGACCTGCCCGCCCGGCTGCCGGCGCACGCGGCTGCGATGGCCGGCCGGCTGGCTCCCGAACTAGCCGTCGCCTACCGGGACACACCCGCGCCACCGCTGGACAGCCCGGTGGCGCTGACCCAGCTGTACGGGGCGATCGGGCAGGCCCTGCAGGCCGCCACCCGGAGCCCGTCCGGGCCGGACGCACCTCCCGGGGTGGTGCTGGTCGAAGACGTGCACTGGGCTGATGGCCCGTCCCTGGATCTGCTGGCCTACCTCGTGCGCCGCCTGGCGGACTGGCCACTGCTGCTCGTGGTCAGCTGGGCCTCCGAGCACGTGGAACGCCTCCGCGGGCTCCGGTCTGCCCTCAGCGAGGCGTCCGCCGCGGCCCGGGGCGAGGTGATCAAGCCAGCCCCGCTTGGCGCAGCCCACATTGACACGCTGCTCAGGCACTCCGGCGTGCGGGACGCGGATGTGGCGCGGCTACTCGCGCAGACGCGTGGGCTGCCGATGCTGGTCCGCGAGTACGTGGAGGCGCTGCGCTCGGTGGCTGGCCACGACGGGGCAGGCGAGAGCAGGTGGCCGCCCGCTTCGGTCCGGGATCTCCTGCGCAGGCGGATGGAAGCCGCCAGCGAGCCGACGCTGCAGATGCTGTCCACGGCGGCCGTGGCGGGCAGCGGCTGCGACGCGGATCTGCTCCGGGTGGTGAGCGGCCGGGGCGAGGCGGAGACCGTAGAAGCGCTGGACGAGGCGGTGCAGCGGTTCCTGATCACCGAGGTCCCCCCGGCCGGGGAACGTGGCGTGCCGACCTACCACTTCCCCTACGAGGCCATGCGCGACGTCGTCTACGAATCCTCGACCCTGGCCCGGCGCAGGCTGCTGCACGGCCGCGCCGCTGACGCGCTGGCCCGCAGGTACGAGCGGGATCCGGTCACCATCCGGGCCGCCACCATCGCCGAGCATCTGCAGCGCGCAGGTCGTGACGCTGAATCAGCGCAGTGGTGGTGGCAGGCCGCCGAGCGGGCCCGCGAGCTGTACGCGCACGCCGAAGCCGACGCGTACCTGCGCCGGGCCGTCGCGCTCGGCTACCCCGCGGTACCTGGTTCCATCGCGCTCGGTGAGGTGCTCACCGTCCTCGGCCGCTACCGTGAGGCGCTCGCCGAGTTCGAGACGGCCGCGGCCGGCAGCGGCCATGACGACGCCACGCTGGCGATCATCGAGCACAAGCTGGCCGAGGTACACCACCGGCTCGGCGACTGGGCGCTCGCCGACGCCCATCTCGGCGTTGCCCTGGACCTGGTGGCCGCCGAAGACCTCAGCCGGCGAGCCAGGGTGCAGGCCGACCGGGCCGTCGTCGCCTACCGCCGCGGCACCAGCGACACGGCCCGCCAGCTGGGCGTGGCGGCGCTGGACGCCGCCCGGCGGGCCGGGGATACCGCGGCCACGGCCCAGGCGCTCAACGTGCTCGGCATGCTGGCCGCCCGGACCGGCGACGACCGCGCCGCCGAGGACCGGCTCCGGGAAAGCCTGGACCAGGCCCGGCTGCTGCCCGACCGTAGTGCCGCCGTGGCGGCGCTGAACAACCTGGCCCGGCTGCTGGCCGACGCGAAGCGCACCGGCGAGGCGCTCGAATTCGCCACCGAGGCGCTCGCGCTCGGCAGCCAACTCGGCGACCAGCACCGGGTGGCGGCGCTGCATACCAACCTCGCCGACCTGCTGCACGCCAGCGGCCAGCGCGAGGCAGCGCTTCAGCACCTGAAGGAGGCCGCCCGCGGCTTCGCCGCCGTCGACACCGGCGGCCCGCCGCGACCGGAGATCTGGACCCTGGTCGAATGGTGAGCGCCAGGCTGAGACGGCGCTAGGTGCGCGCCTTCAGCCGCGGCCGATGAACGGCATCTTCGTCGCGGTGATGGTGAGAAACTGGACGTTGGTGTCGAGCGGCAGTTCCGCCATATAGAGGACGGCCCGGGCGACGTGTTCCGGGTCGAAGGTCGGTTCCGGCCGAAGCCGGCCATCGGCTTGCGGGACTCCATGGGCCATGCGGCTCGTAATGTCGGTCGCGGCGTTGCCGATGTCGATCTGCCCGCAGGCGATGTCATGGGCCCGGCCGTCGAGGGCGATCGACTTGGTCAGACCCGTGATCGC
>Ga0207684_10005444_pt1 | contig 11739 bp, 12 predicted proteins | sample KBSK5501metaG_FD_184342 | JGI IMG/M metagenome (GOLD analysis project Ga0207684, IMG submission 184342) | Corn, switchgrass and miscanthus rhizosphere microbial communities from Kellogg Biological Station, Michigan, USA - KBS K5-50-1 metaG... | ecosystem: Host-associated > Plants > Roots >... | reverse complement strand
GCAACTGATACGCTCGCTCGGCCCGGTCTCGCGGAGCCGCAGGCGCGCGACTGGACGGCGACCGATGAGTCGCCGAGATGATCGCGTCGATCGTCATGGCTCTGGGCGGCTGGAAAACGGAGCGAATGATGCGCCGGTAACGCGGCGGTCACAGATCAGACGCTGAGGGCTGGCAGCCGAAGCGGTCGCCGGCCGGCGTCGAACCGGTCGCGTCACAGCATTCGAATGTAGCGTCGGCGCGTGGCCCTAGAGGATGATTCCGGTTTTCCCTATCCGCCAGAAGATGCCAGCCCCCACAAGCATGGCGATGGCCAGAAGGGTCAAGCTGTCAGGTTCGGGAACCCCCACCGTCGCGGTTCCGATCACAATGTTGTCGAGTGCGAACTGCACTGACCCGCTGGCGCATGGGAAGCCATCAGCACCAACACGGTTAGGATGCGTACCATCACAGACGCCCTGGAACGTAACCATCGTCAGGTTTTGGAAAGCCTGTGGAGCCAGGGGGAAGGGGGGCCAGGGAAAGGATCAAACGGTACAGTCTGGAAGATGTATTGGTTCGCGCGGGCCAAGGATTCATCCAAGCGTATGGTCACCATGCTGAATGGATCATCTGGATCAGCCATCCCGCGCACAAAGCCTTTGACGACGATCGCGTCGGCGGGGGTGCCGCCGTTTTTAAATATGTTGTCATCACGTACAGCGCCAAGGTCCGCCGACAGCAGATCGAACGTATCGAACTGACTCATGGCGGCGGTAGTCAGAGTGACGACCGCGTTTCGGCCTGTTTGGCTTATTGGGCCTGTTGTCCACAAGATGGTCGATTCACCGTTCGGCTTAACACTCTCGGGCCCGATGCGAAAAACCTTGGTCGAATCATCAAAAAAAAGGTTGAGGTCTATGGCAAAAGACCCGATGTCGATGGCAACGTTGAACGGGTCGTTAGATGTGGCCGTGCACAGGGCCGTTTGTACGGGCTCCCCAAAAGTGTGCGACGCTTCGAAGGAGCAGACATCAAACCCGATAGTGCCCGCTTGCACCTGCCTCACGCCAACGAACAGCAGAGCAAGAGCCATCAGACATGCGACCCGACCAAGTGATTTTGGAGTTGGCCGGGTTTCGTGGACGGTGAACAGGTTTCGCTCAGGGCGTGCAGAGCGTCGAAGCAAACTCATCGTAAGCCTCCTTCCTTCAGTGCTCGCTTACCTGGGTGGGTGCTTTTTTAAAGTGGGCCGTGGCCCTGCTGGGGGAGCAGCTATTCGTCTGATCGATTCGGCCGCGAGAGGTTTCGATCAGTTCCCGCGAGCGTCGCACGAGGTCGCTTGCCCGGCTCAACATCTCCGATTCGTCGACTCGCCAGCAACGGACGTGGATGGTAGCGGCGTTATCAAACTCGACGACGATATCCCCAGGCTCGATGGGAAGGCGGCAATGGCCGCACGTCACACCCTGATGCTGCTTAGCCATCGCCCCGTCCAGCAGCGTGAACCCTGTACGGGCAAGAGCCACGGCACAAGCCGATTGCCGCATACCTCTGAAGACGCAGCGAGATTGCCCGCTGAATCCTTGCAGCGACCAATTGATGCCGTTCAGGAACGCGTCCGGCTCGTAGAATGGTTCGGGCGCGACGATCGAGCCGCCCGTCACGGTGACCAGGACCGTTCCATCGCGAACACGATAGACGCCGCGATCTTCCCATGGGCGCCCTCCGGTGCGATGCGGTGGACGCTGCGCCGACTACCTGTGGCGCGTCAATGGGACCAAAGTCCTATAGTGCTGGGATTGCCTACACGCCCTTCCAGCGCTACCATCCCGCGTCACCCTATTGTTCCTTCGCCACCGTGGTCGGTCGGCGTGCCGCGCACGCCTGAAAGCTGAGGCAGCCATGAAGCGGATGGACTTCCAGCTGATCGTCGTCGGCATGGTGTTAGGGATAATCGGGTTCCTCGCCGGATCAGCGGCCGCCGGCCCGCTCCAGGTAACGAGCGGCTCGGCTGGCACTACCTCCCTCACATTTTTTGATTCGGCGATCCTCCTTATCGGCGATGACTTTGAGATTGAAGGAGTGAATCTAGGAGGAGGCGTAGGTGTGATCTTCGACCCCACCGTCACAACCAGTGGGGCGGGGACCAACAATGAGGCTGGGCTCTTTCACATCTTTGAGGGAGCGGCCTTTGGTGGAGTGGATACGAGCCCATGCCTCTCTCCCCCCTCCATATCGATGGTGGAGTGTGGCGTGTCTCTGCAGTTCGCACTTCGCGACCTGGCGTTTACTGGACCGGCCTCGGTTCTAGATGGGCCCCGGCACCTCGACGGGTTATTCACGATGACGGGCGTGGCACTGATTCGGGACACGCAAACAGGCCAGCTGTTCAACTTCGATCTCGTCGGGGCCGGAACTCTCAGCGAGACGTTCGATTGCCTGGGACGTGCCGATCATCTCTGTAATACGCCGTTCGTGACTGTCGAGTACATCTTCGACGAACCGCCCACCTTTGCCCTGGTGTTGATCGGTGCTGTAGTCGCGCTCACGCTTCCGGTATTGCGCCGCCGCGCACACTTACGGCTGCCGCAGCGGCCGCGCGGGCTTGCGTAGTGCGTGCTCGGGAGCATCACGACAGTTGTCACTGCGACGGTAGAGCCAAGGCTTGCGTGGCAGCGAGAAGTGGCAGCAGGCTAGCAAGTCCGCGTTAATCAAGATGTGCGCCTGACCCTTTCAAGGTCGAGATCGCGGGTTCGAATGCCGGAATTGTCGCCGAAGTAACCTACGGGGAGTTGATGCAAGGACGATTGCGTGTGACCCGGTGCTGCGCGCGATCCTCGCGTGGGCCGCCGCGCCGGAGCTGCACCCTCGACGTTGGACGAAGGTCCACTGGCGCCCCCGCGCATCCGCTCGCCATCTTCTGAGCGAGCGAGCACGGGAGGCCAAGGATGATAGCCATGCGTTTTACCGGGTCCGCGGGGCGAGGAGGGTCCACCGGCGCTCACGACCTCGCCTGGAAAAACTTCGGGCGCCGAGTACGTCCGGCGCCCAGGTGTGAGGCGAGCGAGAGACCGAGCTGGCTACTGACGACGACGCCGCCAGCTGCGGGCGCCGAGGATCCCCAGCCCCGAGCCCAAAAGGAGGAGCGTAGCCGGCTCAGGCACCCGCGGCACACCAGGCACATTCGCTCCTTCCGTCGTCCCGAAGGAAAAAGTCGCGCTGTTGACGAGTGAGGAGGCGATGAGGCCGATGATCTGGATATCGAACGTCGCCGTGCCGGTGATGAACGGATTGTGGGGGCCGCTCCCGGCGATGCTTCCGTTCGCATTGCTGTACAGATTTCCCGCCCCCGAGTCGCCGATGAGCGTATGCGCAGGGCCTATGGGCGTCCCAAGGATGTGGAGCCGGAGTCCGGAACCGGACGTCTCGAGCTGCCAACCGGTCGATACGGTCGAGCCGTTCGTGAAGGTGCCGTCACCGTTGACCGTCCTCTCGAGCGCCGAGCTGGAGAGCAGCGAGCCAACCGTCTGCCCGGTGCTCAGCGTGAAGGCCAGATCACTGAGGTTCTGTATGACGCTGGTGGGGTTGTTCTGGAGGTTTGTCAGCGTGATCTGAAGATCATTCGTCGACGTGACAAACGTGGCGGTGGCGGACACGGGCTGTCCTCCCACCGTCGTTCCCGTGGGAATCACATAGGTGCTCGTGCTGGCTTCGGCTGACGGCGCGAGCCATAGCACCGCGGCCACGGCAGCCAGCGTTCCCTTCGACATAAGAGTCCGGATCGACAAGCTCAGACAGCCTCACGTAGACCCCGGGCAAGTCACGTACCACCTCCTGAATCGCAGGTATGACGGCTATTTGTGTGGCAATCGACAATATCGACCCCTGAAAGTGTAAGCGCCAGGCTACAGATTTTCGAATCGGCCCGCCTGGTTCGCATTGCAGTGCGGCAGGAAGCCAAGATTATGGGCAGGCTTTCGTCCCAGGGCTCTCTTTTTTGACCCCTCTGAAATGGAGTCAGTACTAAGACTGTAAGGACTCCTGACATGTGCTGGGCAACGAAGCGCGGAACGATGGGAGGGAACCGCCCCCACGACACGAGCGAACAGGCCTCGGCGAAGGCGGCATCCGGAGGGCGCTCAGACCCCGATCGCCGTCGCGTGGCTGTGTTCAGCGCCCGGCGGGAACGGCGGCGCCCGATCCGCCAGCTCCCGCGACCCGGCAACAGCGACCAAGATCGCGCGAATCGCGTCGGGGTCTTCGACCGTACCAATCAAACGCAGACGCCCACCGCAGCGCGGGCATGCCAGCACGTCGATGTCGAACGCGCGCCGCATCAGATCGGCCCACGCCCAGTGACGAGGGACCGGCGCCGTCGTCGGCTTTGCTCTCGTGCCGCCCACGGAGCCCGAGTTGCACCTGCTGCATCGGTGGCTCGACACGTGGCGCGGGATAGGCGACGTGGTTCGGGGCATGGCTCGCCAGAGCTGATCGTCGGGGGCTCCTCGAATCGAGGTGGTTGGTCGTAGGCTCGGGAGACCTTTAGTGCGCGCGTGCTAGGCTACCCCGAGTTCATGCCGAAGCCGTTTGGGTAGAGGTGAGCATGCACCACATCATCGGACTTATTCCGTTTCTCCCAGCAATTGCTGTGATCGGCCTCATTACCGTGGCGTTCCTGTGGCTCCTTGGGGCGCTTCTTATTGCGGCTCTCAAATGGCGCCGCGAACGGCGGGCGCCTGCGACACGACAGAAAAAGTTTCCGAAGAGAATCGGGCTTTGGCCGTTTCACCCACTTCCCAGAGGGGTCTTTCTTCTATTGCTGGCCGCATCCGGATTGGGTTCCGTTGTTGGGCTATGGTTTGTCTTTACGGATCAGCCGGACGAAGACCCTATCGTCGGTGTTTCAGACAGTCGGCTAACCGACCGCCCCCAGAGTGAAGAGCTGTTGTTTCAGATCTCCTTCGCTAACCGGAACAAGGATGTCGCAGCCACGAAAGTCGACCCATCGCTGACCTTGATTGTGGGCGAGGTGTCGACAAACCCACCGGCTGTTCCAGCGATCGGGCCCACGGCTTTGTTGCCAGGGGCGTCGAATTGGTTTCTGCCCTTCGTTCTCAGTGAGGCTGCTTATCGAGACGTCATGACAGGTAAGAAACCCGCCGAGTGTGTCGTTACGATTCGATACCGTTCTGCCGGGTGGGATCGAGTCTATCGTTATAGGGGAATAGCGATAATTTATGCGAAGAAGCTACAGGCGCGAGAAGAGTGGACGACCAGACTCGGCTGGCGCCCATGGAGATGATCCACTCGTTTTTTAGAGGAGTCCCCACGATGACCCGTAGATGTTGGCGCATTTTCTTGGGGACGCTAGTGGGGCTACTCATGCTCGCCTCCTCCGCATCCGCCGAGTGCGCGTGGGTGTTGTGGATAAAGTATTCAGAACGTGGTCGTGCCGATGAGCCACAGCGCCCGCTCTTGGCGTATCAAACGAAGGAGGAGTGTGAGAAGGGCATCGACGAGCGGGTCCTGGCAGCAGCAGAACGGTCATCGCGGACGAATGATTACGCGGTCGCGCGCACGGCCGACACGGTTCACCTCCTTCGTGGGGGCCTTCCAGTGATCTCCTCGCGTTACGCCTGCCTCCCCGACACCATGGACCCGCGTGGGCCGAAGGGGAGCGGGCGATGAGCGACAATGCGCTCTACTATACGTTTTCCACAGTCGCGCAGACCTTGGCAGCCGCACTTGCAATACTCGCCGCGTTCATCGTGTTCCGCTTGCCCAACCTAGAAAAGCTCTTCGCCGATTTTCACAGCGAGGCTCGGAGCTATACGACAAAAATCGACGCAGACAAACTCCTTGAGGCGGCACAGCGCGGTGGTCGCGAGCGTCTCGATGCGTGTTTGAAAGACAACAACGCTACGTCAGGCGATCCCGCGTTTGCGGAGGCGTTCCTGCGACGGGCTGAAGAAGTGCATAACGCGTGGAAGACGCGACAGACCGCCCTGTATGATTTGCGAGCCACGTTCGTTTTCGGCGGGACGGCGATCGGAGGGTCACTGCTGGCCTTGCCCTTTGTCCCATATCTTGCCTGGCGAGTTGACTGGGCGAGGTCGATCGTTGCGGTCATTCTCGTTCTTTCCATATTCGCCCTTGGTCTTAACTACCGGATGATTCGCCGGATTATTGATCCCCGCGCTCGGTCGCGCGCTCAAACAGGTGGCGGCGATAACAAGCCTGGAGCGGGAACAAACCCGGGTGCCGCTGGCGGGGGTGAGGGCGTGAACAAAGAACGACTCTACTCGACGTTTAGTGTGGTGTCCCAAACGCTTGCCGCTGTGCTCGCGATTTTAATTGCCATAGTTGTGGTCCGTTTGCCGGCGATGGAGGCTGACATCGTGCGCGCCCGCGTAGTGTTGCGCCTAATGTTTCCGGCGCAGTACGAGCAGGTTAACAAGCTCTTCGAGCAACATGGTGTGAGCGCGCTTCACAGTGCCGGGTTCCGCGTTGATCAGGACTATTTGAATACCGGCATACATATCGACGCCGGCTACCGAGCCCTGACCATTCTACGTAGGGCGTTTTGGGCGGTATGGGCTGCGATAATCGTGACTTTCGTCACTATCGCGACCTGTCTCATTGCGGTGCCGGCAGTACCGTATCTCGCCAGCTATGCGAGATTGGCGTGGGGCCTCGTCGTGGGAGTCGTCGGGTTGGCGGTCGTCTCCCTTCTGACCTACATCTGGCTTATTGCCCAACTGCTTGGCCGGCCGGTTTGAGATTACTCCGAGATAACCACACGGCATCTCTACCCCAGCGTGAAACGTCGATGAAGCCGCGTCAGATGTCGATGAAGCTTGCTGCGTTTTGTTGCCTGGTATCGTTGTCTTCGTTGCTCCCGAAACGTTGCTTGGGCTCGAAAAACAGGCGGTGTGCACGGAGCGCGGCTGGCGATGAAGCCTCAAGACGAAGCGCTCTGGTCGCAACGTTTCCGCGAGATCGTGGCCGCGCCATCGTACGCGCCGACCGCGAGCACGCCGAGGAGCTGGCGTCGATCAGGAGCGTGCCGACCGCACCTAAGAGCCGACGCGCGTGGGCGACCTCCGCGCTGGCGGAAGACGGCGACGGAGCCCATGAGGCGCTGGGCCTACCTCGACGACGTGCCGGCGCTGCGAGAAGCGGTGAAGGGCCTACCGCCAGAACTTGGGAACGTCCGCGATGCGGTGGCGGACCAGGCCCAGGAGATGGTAGGCCGCCACTATCCACAACGGCACCGCCACCGCCACCGCGACCAGCCGACCGGGCGCACAGTCTTGGACAAGCGACTTCGACAGCCACGCGGCTTCGAGGAGACCCGCCGCCAAGAATGTCGGGTAGGAGAAGTGCACGACGCTGACGATCGCCCTGCCGACGACCGTCTTGAGGGTGTCCGGCGTCGTGTAGAAGGCCAAGTCGATTGCGTTCGGCGATGTATCGACGTCCTCCCCGCTCCAGTCGCCGGAGCCCAGAAGATCGAGCTTCTGGCGCGCCCTACTGTAGGCCCGCGCCGTGCCGAGTACGATCAGGATGAGAAACGAGATGAGAGCCGGCCCGAAGGCCAGCACGAACTCGGTACTGAGCTCGAGGTCGACGATCGGCACCTTCATCGGCTTGACGTCGGTCGCTGACGACGCGCGCGCGTGCAGGGCGACGTAGAAGAGCATCACGACGAGCAGGATCCAGAGGTAGCGCGCCTGGGCCTTGCCGAGCGTCTGCAATCGTCTGAGCCAATGAGAATCCGGCGTGCTGGCGTCCACCGGGTTCCAATGGTAGCCGACCCTACGACATGGGCGCTACACGCGCAGCCCGGTGCCCGTGTTGGACTGAACTGCTGGATAGATGCTGGATGGCGGACCCAGCAGTGTCAGTGAAGCGGACACACGAAGGCCCCGGAAGACGTTACCTCCGGGGCCTTGCGCGCTTCCGGGCTCACGCCGCCCGGCGTCTTACGATTCCGCGGATAGGCACCGTCCAAAGGCCTGCGGAACACGGTCGTGGTCACATCTCGGTGGCCCAGGAGCTCCTGCACGGTCCGGATGTCGTGACCGTCTTCGAGGAGATGTGTCGCGAACGAGTGCCGCAGCGTATGCGGGCTCGCGCGCTTGGCCAGTCCTGCCTGTCGGACGGCGCGCTTGACGCTCCGCTGAAGCACCGACTCGTGCAGGTGGTGGCGGCGCACCTGGCCGGTCAGGCGATCGCGATACATCCGGGTGGCGGGAAAGACCCACTGCCATGCCCACTCGCGACCCGCGTTCGGGTACTTGCGCGCGAGGGCCGTCGGCAGCTCCACCCAGCCCGCGCCGGTGGCGAGATCGCGCCGGTGCTGGACGCGAGCTTCCGCGAGCTGGCAGCCCAGATCGGCCTTGAGCACCGCCGGCAGCATGGTGACGCGATCCTTGTCACCCTTGCCACCGCGCACGACGATCTGGTTCGCCGCGAAGTCCACGTCCTGGACGCGGAGGCGGCAGCATTCGAGCACGCGCAGACCGGCGCCGTAGAGCAGGCACGCCATCAGGCGGGTCGGACCGTCGAGCCGCTGGAGCACGGCGCGTACCTCGTCACGTGTGAGGACGACCGGCAGCCGCTCGGGGCGATGGGCGCGCACGACGCCGTCCAGCCAGGGAAGGTCGACCGCGAGCACGTCCCGATAGAGAAAGAGGAGCGCGCTCAGCGCCTGGTTCTGGGTGGACGCCGCCACGCGGCCGTCGACGGCCAGTGACGTCAGAAACCGCCCGACCTCGGGCGCGCCCATCTCCACCGGGTGCCGCTTCTCGTGGAAGAAGATGTAGCGCTTGATCCAGCCGACGTACGCTTCCTCGGTGCGGCGGCTGTAGTGACGAGTGCGGATGGCCTCGCGTACGAGATCGAGCAGCCGAGGCTTGCCGTAGGCGGCCGGCGTCTCGCGGACGGCGAGCATGTTCGACGATAGCGCGCCGGCCCGGGCCGGCACAAGAACGATTACGCTGCCGTCACCGAAAGTTCACGCTCAGCCGGCGACGTCAGCCGCCTGGGCCTGCCGCAGGCGCTCCACGATCGCGGCCACGTGGAGCGCCGTGGTGTCGAGCGCGGGCAGATCGGCGATCGCGGGCGTGGGCAGGAGCAGGGGCAGCTCGGTGCCGCCGAGAATGATTCTCTCCGCGCGGTCCTCGTCGCGCAGGCGGCGGACGAGCGCGACGAACTCGGCCCGCGTGTCGTCGCGGAACTCGCCCCGGAGCAGCTCGCCAATGTAGCGCTCGTGGATCCAGCGACGCTCCGCCTCGCGCGGCGCGACCACGGCGACGCCGAAGCGCGCGCACACCTCGGGGCAGAACGGCGCCTCCATCGTGAACCGCGTGCCGAGGAGGGCGACGCGGCGGAGGTCGCGGCGCCGCGCCCCCTCGGCGCACACCTCCACGATGCTCACGAGCGGCACGGGTGACTGCGCCGCGAGGGCGTCGAAGACGATGTGGGGCGTGTTGGCGGTCATCGCGACGAGTCGGCGCCGGCGCGCGCAAGGCGGCACAGGGAGGCAAGCAGGTACTCGGTGAGCGCCACGGTCGCGGGCCACGAGATCCAGCGCCCGCAGCACGTCCAGGCTGTCGATGACGATCGAGGGCGCCGTGGACGGGTCGTCCCGCTGCCACGCGTCCAGGATCCGCCGGTAATAGTCGATCGTGGATTCCGGCCCGAGTCCGCCGACGAGTCCGACAGTGGCCATCGTCACCGCCACCGCGGACCGGGATGCCCGTCCCACGACAGGCGGTGGCCGTCGACGGTGAAGCCGGCGGCGACGAAGGCGTCGAACGCTTCGGTCTCGCGGATCGGGCGGCCGTCCCACTCCTCGACGTCTAGACGACGCACGCGGCGCAGCGGCAGCGGCGGCGCGACGACGGCCTGCAGCGCGCGGATGGCGCCGGCGAGATCCACCGCCTCCCAGCCGGCCAGCGGCGTGAGCCCGCGGCCCTGGCCCTCGACCAGCAGCACGGGACGACCCGCGCGGACGATCAACCACGTGGTCGGGATGCGCGCCGCGGCGGCGCGCTGACCATCGCGGCGTGTCAGCGTGAAGACGCGGCCCCACAAGTTGGCCGGATCGGCGATCGTGACGAGCACGTGCGGCTCGGCGCGACGTGACGGCGTCTCGAGATCGCGCAGCGTGTCCTCAAGCGCGTATTGCTCGCCGGAGAGCCCCTCCACGAAATAGCCGCGGACGACCTCGCCGCCATACTCCATCCGCAGCAGCGTGTGGCGCAGCGTGGACCAGTCGCCCTGCGCCAGCTCGCGCGAGAGCACGCCATAGCGCGCCAGCAGAAGATGCGCGCGCGCTTCTTCACGCTCCTCCGGCGATAGCCCCTCTTCTTCAGCGAGCGCGCTCCAGCGGCCGATGACGGGCAGGCGGGCGAGCGGCGCGCGGCGCGCTCCGCGACGGGGCCGGCGTCCGCGATGCGCCGGCCGCGGTGGCTCCGCGCGCGACGGCATCGTTCCGGCCACGATCGCACTGAACGTGTCCGGCGTGACCAGCCCGGCCCAGAACAGCTCCCACAGCGCGGCAAGCGTGGCCGTCGTGTCCAATCCCGCGCCGCGCGCCAGATCCTGCGCGAACGAAGCGCCGCGCAGCTGCAGATGCAGCAGCACGTTCTTCACCTTCGGGTCCAGCTCGGCGCGAGGCGTGGGCGCCGGGCGCAGCCAGCCGGCGTTCTCGCGCAGCGCCAGTCCGACGCGGCCCGGGCGCGGCGCCGCCGCCTCGCGCGGCTCGAACACCGTCCACACGATCTCGCCTGCGAGGCCCAGACGATCGAGCCACTCGCGCTGATAGTCCTCCACGCGCGGCACGAGCAGGTCCTGCTCCCAGACGCGCGCGGGGAAATCTTCGCCCTGCAGCAGCTCGACGGCGGCGAGCACGCCGGTCGGTCCCGCGAGCCGATGCTCGGGATGCAGATGATGCCGCCGCAGCAGCATCGCCGAGAACTGCTCGGCCGTCGCCACCGGCCGCGGTACGCGGCGCGCGTGCACCTGGCGGCGCTGAACTTCCTCCAGCACGGCGATGTGGACGTACTGCGGCGCCGGCGCGCCGGCGAGGAACTCGCCGCGACGCACGACGCCGCGCTCGGTCAGCCGGTCCAGCGTCGCCGCCGCTTCCTCGCGCGTCAGCCCATATCGTGAAGCCAGCCAGTCGGCGGCGATGGGGCCGCGCGTGCGAATCAGCCGCAGAGCGACGCGCTCGAGCCCGGCGTCGGTGGCGAGCGCCGCATAGTGCATCGCATCCGCCGTCGGAATCCACGCGCGGCGCCCACCCGCGAACTCCGCCTCGGTGATCCGGCGCTCCGCGCGCAGCGCCTCGATCAGCGCGTCGGCGTCGACGGCGCTGCGCGCGACGATCTCCTCGCGGGTGAGGTCGCCGAGGTCGTCGAGGATGGCCGCCAGCTCGTTGGCGTCGCGCGCGCGGCGATCGGGCGCGGTCTTCTGCAGCTCGGCCTCGACACCGGCGACGATGTCGGGGCGCAGTGGACCGGCGCTGACCGACCACGCCTTGCGCATCGACACGGCGTCGCTGCGCCGCTCCTCCGCGTGGCCCGCGTCGAGATACGCCCAGTCCCAGGCGAGCAGCAGGGGATAGACGAACGGCGAGGGCAGCGGCGTGTCGACGTGCCGCGTCCACATCTCAGCATCTTGCAGGCGCCCGAGGATGCGCTTGAGGCGCGGCACGTCGAGCGCGTCCTCGAAGCACTCGCGCAGCGTCT
>Ga0207684_10005443_pt1 | contig 11739 bp, 11 predicted proteins | sample KBSK5501metaG_FD_184342 | JGI IMG/M metagenome (GOLD analysis project Ga0207684, IMG submission 184342) | Corn, switchgrass and miscanthus rhizosphere microbial communities from Kellogg Biological Station, Michigan, USA - KBS K5-50-1 metaG... | ecosystem: Host-associated > Plants > Roots >... | reverse complement strand
ACAAACTAATGATCACGAGGCGGCTGTCTTCGTAAACCCGATCCGCCCGACAGGGCCCAGGTCATCCCGCTCCGTCAGGTCACGAAGTACGGCTGCCCTACTAGGCGCAAGACCTGCCTGGGCAGGCGGTTCCGGGCCCGTGACGCGGCAGGGGGCTGGGGCTAGGTTGAAGGCCGTGACGGGAGTGCCCGGCTGGCTAAGCGGGCTGCCCCTGCTGGCGGCTGCCTGCCTGCTGATGGTGTGCCCAGTCGCGGGCTGTGCGGTCACCAGCTCCGGCGGCGGCCACGCGGTGGAGCCCAGCCGGGGAGGTGCCGGGCACAGCACACACGCACCGTCCCGGCCGCGCTCTTCCCCTGGCATGGGCGCAGTGTTCAGCGTGCCGGCGATGGGCGGTGGCCCGGCGCAACTGGCTGGTCAGCTCACCGCAGCCGAGCGGGTGCTCGGCGCCGGTGCCGCGGCCCCGGCGGCCATGGCCAGGCAGGCGCTGATCGTCCAGCTGGCCTGCCTGCGGGTGGCGGCACACCATGGCTGGGCTGATGCGGTGATCGCACAGGTGGCACCCGCGCAGCGTGCCGCGGCCGCCACCGACATCGCGGCGACCGCGGACCTGGTGGCGCTGACACCGCCCCGTACCAGGCTTCCCCCGTGGCGGATCGTCGCGGCAACGAACCTGGCGACGCTGCGTGCCGACTACCAGGCCGCGCAGGCCGCTACCGGTGTGGGATGGTTCTACCTGGCGGCGATCAACTTCGTCGAGACCGATTTCGGCCGGGTGGCCGGCCCGAGCACCGCCGGCGCGCAAGGGCCCATGCAGTTCCTCCCGGCAACCTGGGCCATCTATGGCCACGGCAGCATTCATAGCGCCGAAGACGCGATCCTCGCCGCGGCCCATCTCCTGGCCGGCCACGGCGCGCCCCGGGATATCGCTGCCGCCTTGTATGCCTACAACCCAAGCTGGCGGTACGTCGAGGCGGTGCTGCGCTACGCCCGCCGGCTACGCTACGACCCGCACGCCCTGACCGGCTACTACCACAGCCAGGTGATCTGCCGGCTGGCCCGCGGATGGGTCCTGCTGCCAGCCGGTTACGGCATCAAGCCCGGCGCCCAGCCCATCTCACTGCACCTTTGACCTCTGTCCTGGACGGCCGCAGCACCCGGACCACAATCGCCTATCCCGTCACCGCCAGCGGCTCACCCTTCATTGGCCCAGGCCCGTGGCTCAATGCCGGTCAAGGTTCAGACCGAGCCGGCACGGAAGCCCTGCGGGCACGCACGGCCAAGGATCGCGTTCGCTCGGCCCGCGCCACAGGCGGTACCACACATGCCGATGTGAGTAAGTCTGCTGCCATATTTACAGTCGCTCTTCATATCCACCGAATTGCTGATAGACAAGATGCAACTATGCCTATTCGAGCCATGCTGCTTGGGTGATCGTTCCCCACTTCCTGTCGTTAATCTCCCATTCAGAGGAAGTGATCGGAATCCGGAAATAACAATACTCACACGAATGCACAGCTGTGGTCAGTTAGCATCCAGCGAAAAGTCGAGTGACAGCCAACTGCGATATAGGGCACGCATTTCGGTGAGTGCCTTCAAACATTCAGATTCGAAAAGTAGCGCCGCGGTTGACGCCTCCGACCAGCGCAGCATCGCATAGAAAGCGTCGAGATTTGGGCGCTGCATAAGTCTATACTGATACATCAATGCGCCCTGAGAATAGCCAGAAAGTGCGGCTCTATGGTGGCCGATGATCAGATCGGTAGCATCTAGCCACGCAGCACGACGCCCTCGGGCCAGCAGGTCCGTATCGAGGAGCAGGTCTATAGTGGTTTGTCCCTTGGGGGTCATAGCTACGTACTCGCCGGTCGATGGTGTCAAGCGCATGTGCTCCCAGGGATCCTCTGTTGTTGGATCGATGATGAGGGGATTGCCGTATTCGTGGCGAGGGAAGAGGCTTCGCTTAGCATGACTATTGCATCGGCTGCATGCTAGCAGATGATTGGTCCATTCGAACGTTGACAATGGAGCTTCGGAAATTGGGCAGTAATGATCAACGGTGGTTCCCAGACAGTCGGAACAGTAATTGCAGCATCTGCGGCCATGCGCCATGGTGTCTAGGACGACTAGTAGGTCCGCGCGGAGCTCCACAGCTCCGTGCCATCTACTGCGGGCTATACGCGCCTGCTGCGTGCGCGGCACACGCCTAAGGTTAGCAGTGCGAAGAACAAGGCTTCTCTGAGCCCGCGCAGGTAGCGAAACGCGGGTAATCGGAATCAATTTTCGTCCTGGCTCAGCTCTGCCACACGCGACAACGGCGAGGAGGTGAGCTCGGCGCGAAGCCGCTCATATTCTTTTCGATCGTCTTGACTAGCCCTACCGAGTGCGATGTTCGCTTCGAGAGAGGTCAAGGCGCGCCGCATCCTACGCGTGTCCTCCTGGTAAAGCGAGTCAATTCCGAACAACTCGGATGCGACTGCCTCATCTCCTGTACCATGAACGACGCGACGGTACAGTTGTTCATCGACCGGCTTTGGGCCGCTAGCCTCAGAGATACCCGATAGTCGTATCAGTCCACCCTCGCGCGCGCTCTGGCATATATACGGGCTGTGGGTCGTAACAAGAAACTGGATGTTCGGAAAATGAGCAGTGAGCCATGGGCCGATTTGCCGCTGCCATGATATATGCAGATGATTCTCCACCTCATCTATCAGGACAACTCCTGGCTGCATGACTCGTGGGTGCCCATCTGTAGTCTCAATCTCAAACCCAGAGAATGTCGATGCTAGGTTTCGCACCAAGTCTGTGACAAGCGACGATACAGTCCGGTAGCCATCGCTAAGTTCTTGAACCAACAAGGAATCGCCAGCTTGAAGGGCCCACAGTCCTTCCGAGTCAACGCGTTCGATCCGGATTTCGTCGGGCATAAGGCCATCATTTAGCAATCCAAGCACACCATCAATGAGCTCACCAGCGCCGCGGCGCTGCTCGAGCTGGCGGAATTGCTGCTCTTGGAGCCACCGAACACTTTCGGCCAAAGAAATGTCTTCGCGAAAGAGGCTAACGACCCTGGAAAGGGGGATGGGTGCGAGCATCAGGCGTTGCGCTTCTGGACCGGCACCGGTAAGTCTTCGGAATGGGCCGTAGGCGGCGTAGAAGAAGCCTTTCGACGCTTCACTCCAAGTGGCGGTGGACGCATATCTTCGCGTAGCCGATGTATTTCGGCCCAGCAGAGGAGAAGCCTTTAGCTCCGGAAGCGTCTCAATTGTGGGATCGCCGCGCCAATCCTCAGGAAGGTCCCACTTGACGCCTAGCCAGATTTTGCGCGAGGATGCACGCTGGTCCTCTGGATGAAAGCCGTCGAAGTGAGGGCTAGTGAGAATCTGGACCTCTACTCTAGCTTGTGACGCTCCCTCGGAAATCCAGCGATCTGATTCTGTCAAGAGTTGAGCAGACCGCCTAGGGCCCGCTAGGGCAAGCACGATGGCCCTCAACAGGGTGCTCTTACCCGAAGCGTTCCGTCCCGCCAGTACTGTCCATCCGGGACCCGCTCCGTTTGACGACAAGTCCAAGTCGACGGTGCGGGACCGCGAGAAGCCTCGCACGCCATCTATGACTACCCGCGTTACGTACAATTTCTCCTCACTCGGGTCGGACTGTCAGAAGCCACGATAGCGGCAAGCTGATGCGTCGCATGATCTAAGGACTCACTTAGTCGCCGAACGACCTCAGCAGCTCGCGTGGCTGAACGTGGCTGCTTGTCGAAGGATGGTTGTTCCTCGGGGGTCAAACATAGGGAACGCTCGCTCATGCCGCGGACCGAGCGATGTCTTGTATCTAGAGCATGTGCCCTGGTCCAGGGCGATGGATCGCTCTGGATGCAGGGGGGACCTGTGTCTAATATCTCGCTGGACTCAGCCCTGTGCCTGCCGCTTCGCGTTGTACTGGTTGAGGGCCGCGACGAGGGCAAGCCCGGCGGCCTCGACGACATCGGTGGACGACGCCCGGACCGCAACCCTGCGGCCCGGCAGCTCCACCTCGAGCTCGACCTCTCCGACCGCCTCGCTGCCCGGGCCGACTGAGTAGGCCCGGAACGCGACAACCCGCGCCGCCACGCCGGTCGCCCGCGAGATCGAGTGGCATACCGCGTCGATGAGCCCGGTGCCCGAACCCTCAGCGTGCACCTGTTCCTCAGCCCGGGAGAGCGTCACGTGGGCGCGCGGCCCGTCCTGCGTGCCCCCCGAGTACGTGATGTCGCCGAGCTGCCAGCCGGTGGACGGCTCCGTCATGCGATGCCCCTTGATGTCCAGCGAAGCCAGGGTCGGTACGGTCTTCGAAAGCATATTGCGCCGGGCACCCTGAGCCGCAGCCTCATCGGCCCGGCCCGCCGAACGGGCCCACCAAGCAGATCTCCGCCGCCGAACTCCGGCCCATCACAGTGCCGGCCGCGCAGCGGGCTATCTCTCTCTCAATGCCCTCTCAGCGGCCTCTGCCGGGCCGCATGCACGGGCACTCCGGCAAGTGGGACAGCCGCGACATCACAGAGCGGTTCGGCTACCGGTACACCGACGCCGAACCGACCGAATGGGCACCCAGGATGCGCGCCCTGACCGAGGACACCGCCCTCACCCACGTGCTGGTCAACACTTGCGACCGCGACAACGCCCGGCGTCACCGAAGTAAGTTCTTCATCGGCACACATATCTATGCGCGAAGCGAATACTCGCTCATGCCCTCTCGGACTCGCCGGCGATCGCCGCAAGGGCTTTCCCATCTTCCGCATAGGAAACAGATCGCCGACTCTGTGCGCCTCGCTTTGCTGAGCGCACAAACGGCCGTGGCGCACATATCGGCTGATTCTGGGTGTCCATGGGTTCGCTTTTGCGGTGCATTCCGGTGCTCGCATGAACCACTAGCGGAAACACGAAGATTGCCGAAGCGGGGCTCGCACAACAGACCAGACGACCTGTCCGGCGCAAGAGGCCGCTGCCGGGAGTGGCTGGGCCGGCCGCTAGCTTTCTGTCACGACGGACGCCTGGAAGTGGCTTGCGCCGTCGAGGTACCGGGCCCCCGCGCTGCACCGGTTCGCCGCGGCGCACGACGCCGAGTTGATCGTCGCGGCTTGCCCGCCCGCGTTGAGGCTGGCCGTGCCGGGGACCTCCTCCGCCGTGCCCCAGGTGCCGTTCGTCTGGGTGACCACGAACGCCTGAGCGGCGTAACCAATGTCGTGGTAGAACCCGCCGGCGCTGCAGTTCCCGGCGGTGGCGCACGACACCGCGTTGACCCCGGCGACCCCGCCCGCGTTGAGGCTGGCCGTGCCGGGCACCTCCCTTCGCCGCACCCCAGGTGCCGTTCGCGTCGGTGACCACGAACGCCTGCTGGTGGCCGGCCCGCATTGCCCACACCGGTGGCCAACAGTCGACCGGATCAGCGATCAGCACCTGTTCCGGTGGCCCGTGTGGTTATCCGGTCAGGGGGATGGTGAAGTCCTCCGGCCGCCAGCGATGACGCCTGGGCTGTAGCTCCCTGATCAGCTCGGGCGGCGGCACGGCCAATACCGGGCAGCGCGCGTGAGCCATGCAGTAGCGGGTCACCGAGGCGTGGATCGCGCAGCCCAGACGGCTCCGGCCCCGTAACCCACCACCAGCAGGTCATCCGGCTGGTCGGCCTGCTCGACAAGCGCCGGGCCCGGCGGAGCGCGTACGACCACGCGGCGGACTGCCACGCCGCCGGGCATGCCGCCGAACGCTTCGTCAAAGGCATCGCGCATGCGCTCGTGAGCGGCCTGCTCCCACAGCTTTAGCAGCGGGGGGCAGGGGGCCCGCAGGTACGCGATCTCCCCGCCAGCGGGAGCCCAGGCGAGCACCGCTACTAGCGGCACTTCGGCTGAGCGGGCTTCCGCCACGGCAGCCTGCAGGGCTCCTAGGCTCCGCAACGAGCCGCTCACCCCGGCGATGACTCGCCGGCTGCCCGCCGCCATCGATGATCTCTCTCGCCTGCCCCCCGTGCTCTGCGTCCAATCCAACTCCGCCAGACCCATGCTCGCAACACAGTGCGTAACCGAAGATCAGCGGCCCCTGGGCTGCAGGCCGGGCAACTCCGTACGCCGCCACCTTCGGCTTACTAGCGCGCGGGGACGCGTGCCAGCGCGCAGCCGAACTGATCGGCAATCCCGCGGTTAAAGCTAAACCGGCCTTCTCCGGCTGGCCGCGTCCGGCGCTGCCCCGCCACGTGAGGAGTGTGCCGACACCCGAGCAGATCGCGGGCGCTGGTTCAGGCCTTCCGCCTGCTGAGCACGATGCTGGCGAAGGCGCACAGGATGCCAACCCCGAAGATGACGCTGCCGAACACGAAGACCTGCGGCGGGATGCCGATGCGGGTGGCCCCGTACACCCAGACCGGGAACGGGACGGCGGCTCCGCTGACGAAGTTGGAGGTCACGAAGTCGTCGATGGACAGGGCGAAGGCCATCAGGGCGCCCGCCAGGATGCCCGGCATGATCAGCGGCAGCGTGATCTTGCGGAAGGTGGTCCAGGAGTTCGCGCCCAGATCCGCGGCGGCCTCCTCCAGCGCCCGGTCAAATCCTGCCAGCCTCGCCCGGACCGTTACCGCCACGTAGGCGATGCTGAACGCCACGTGCGCCAGCAGCAGCGTGACGAAGCCACGGGCGAGGGTGATGGTGATGAACAGGCCAAGCAGCGAGGCACCGAGCACGATCTCCGGTGCGGCGATGTTCAGGAACATCACCTGCTCCACGAAGACCCTGCCCCGGAACCGCGGCGGGCGGTAGCGCACCAGCGCCAGTGCGAGCAGTGTGCCTATGACTGTCGCCAGCAGGGTGGCAGCAATGGCCAGCCGGATGGACAGCCAGAACGACGAGGTGAGCCCCGGGACGCCGCTCCACTCCTGGTACCACTGTGTGGTGAACCCGTTCCAGGAAAAGCTCACCTGCGGCAGACCGGTGGTGACCTTGTTGAAGCTGTAGAGGGCCATCACCGCGATCGGGAAGACCAGGTAGGCGATGATCAGCCACGAGTAGGCCGGCAGCAGGAACCTGGTCCAGCGCCGCCGCGGCCGGGGCGTCGGCCCGGCCGCCTGCGCCGGGCGCTCGGGGGCTGCGGTGGCGACGGCGCTCACAGGTACTCCTCGATCGTCCGTGTGCCGAGCAGCCGGGCGTAAGCGAAAATCCCGATCAGGGCGATCGCCAGGAGCACCGCGGACAAGGCGGATCCGCCGGGGTAATCGAGGGTGACCAAGAACGAGTTCTGGATGACGGTCCCGATCATGGTGTTGTTCGTCCCGCCGAGGATCACCTGGTTCACGTAATCACCCAGAGCCGGGATGAACGTGAGCAGGAACGCCGCGAACAAGCCGGGGATAGTAAGAGGCAGGATCACGCGGGTGAACGCCGCACGTTTGGTGGCATAGAGGTCATAGGCGGCGTCCAGCACCCGCCTGTCGATCCGCTCGATGGCGACATAGAGCGGCAGCGCGGTGAACGGCAGGTAGTTATAGGCCAGGCCCGCCACCACTGCGTACCCCGTGCCGAGCACATGGAAGCTCTGCGGGAGCAGGTGGGCGTGCTTGAGGGCGCCAAGGACGACCCCTTGGTCCGACAGGATGAACTCCCACACCACAGTGCGGATCACGAACGAGACGAAGAACGGCACTAGCAGCATGAGCAGGAAGAAGTTCTTCTTGCTTCCGCCGTAGAAGGCGATCCAGTAGGCGATCGGGAACGACACGACCAGGTCGATGAGCGTCGCCGCGCCGGCAAAGTAGAAGCTGGTGAGGAACTGTGTGTGGTACAGGCTGAGCTGCTGCCCGAACTCGGCCCAGTGCCAGGTCAGCACGCATGCGCCAGTGGCGGGGTTGCAACTCTGCAACGACAGCGAGAGCATCACGACCAGTGGCACCAGGAACAGCGCCAGCAGCCAGACCCCGGCGGGCAGGCTGAGGAGGTACGGTGCGAGCACCTTCCCCAGCCTGGCCCGCGGGCGGCGGCCTGTTACGAGCCCTGGACTATCGGCAAGAACAGGTTGTTCCACGCGGTCAGCTCTTCCGGGCTCTTGAACGAGTAGTAGCTGCGGGAGTGCTGGATGGCCTGCGGGGTCGGGAACACCGTCGGGGCATACGCAGTCTTCGACGTCGGCAAGCCGATCTCGGGCTTCATCGCGGTGAGTGCCTGCTGGGCCCACCCGGTCGGGTGGAGCAGGACCTGCTTGGCCGCTGGCACCGGGCAGACATAGTCGTTGTAGTACTCCACCACGGCCTGGACCTGGGGCTGGTAGAAGTAGTCCATCACGGCCATGGCGTCCTTGGGGTTCTGCGCGTACAGCGGGATGCACATGTTGTCGGTCCAGAACATGGCGCCCTCGTTCGGGATCAGCAGCTTCAGGTCGCGGTACTTGCTGTTCAAGTCCGCCTGGAAGATGTCACCAGACCACGCCTGGGTGACCACCGTGTCCCCGTTCTTGAGGTGGTTGATGTAGCTCTGGTCGTAGTAGGCGCGGACGATACCGTCGCTCTTTTGCAGTTGCAGTTTCTTGGCGGCCTTCGCCCAGTCGGACTCGGTGGAGGTGGCGGGCTCGACCCCGATGGCGAGGAGCCCGACGCTGCCGAGTTCCTGCAGGTCCGACATCATGCCGACCCTGCCCGCGTACTTCTTGTTAAACAGGACGTCCACGGTGGTCCCCGGGTTCTTGATGACCGAGGAGTTGTAGCCGATCGCCGTCCACCCGGATTGCCAGGCCATGGTGTGCTTGTTGCCCGGGTCCCAGGACGGGTTCTTCACCAGCGGGCTCGCGTACTTGTAGAAGTTCGTCATCATGCTCTGGTCGAGCGGCGTCAGCCAGCGGTTTTGCATCAGGTAGCCGAGCGCGTTCGGGGTGTTGTTGGTCATCACGATGACGTCGAAGCCGGTGTACTGCCCGGCCGCGAGCGACGGCCGGATCTTGGCGTAGAACGCGACGTTGTCGTTGATCGGTTCGGTGTAGTTGACCTGAATACCCGTCTGCTGGGTGAAGTGCTCCAGCGTCGGGTGCTTGCCCTTGAGGACGTCGATGTAGTAAGGCCAGTTCGCGAAGTTGACCGTGTGATGCAGTTTCTGCTTGGCCCACCATGCCGCGGTCCCGACGCCACCGGCCGGGCTGGAGCCGCTAACGGCCGGCGCGTTGCCTTTCACGCCGCAGGCGGCAAGGAACGCCGACAGGCCGAGAACGCCGGCGCCGGTGCCTGCCGACGCTAGCAACTGGCGGCGTGACAACCGCTGCTGAGTCAAGCCCCGCCAGATGGCCGGGTCGGTGTGGGAGTCGCGCTCCTCTGGCTGTGGGCTGTCCTGATCTTTCATTGCTCCCTCCCAGGGCGGCTGCCTGGGTCACTGCGACGCACTCCTGCGCGCGCAGCGCCTAGCCAATTGGATACGAGTGCTCTGGCTGCCACGACAGCCAGACGCTGTCCCCCCGAGCGGCCGCGTCACTGGCGGCGGCCGAGTTTTGCTGGAAGACGACGATGTCGGCACCGGTCGTGGTGGTGACCGAGAAGTTGGTGGAGGTGCCGAGGTACACGACCTCGGTGACGGTGCCCCGCAGCACGCAGCCACGGTCCGCGGGCCGGGTGGTGGCAAGCTCGATCTTCTCCGGGCGGACCGTGAGCTCCACCGGCGCACCCGGGGTAGTGCCCTGGCCCGGGACCGGAACGATGATCCGCTCCTCCGGGCCCACCTCGATGATGGCCTGGCCCGCGTCCACCCGGGTCACTGTGCCCGTCAGCAGATTGGAGGTGCCGATGAACCCTGCCACAAACCGCGTCCTGGGGTGCTCATAGATCTCACGTGGGGTGCCCAGGTGCTCGACGGCGCCGTCATTCATGACCGCGATCCGGTCCGACATGGTGAGCGCCTCGCCCTGGTCGTGCGTGACGTAGACGAAGGTGATGCCGACCTCCCGCTGGATCCGCTTCAGCTCCACCTGCATGGCCTGCCGGAGCTTGAGGTCCAAGGCGCCGAGCGGTTCATCGAGCAACAGCGCCCGGGGCCTGTTAACGAGGGCACGGGCGAGCGCGACCCGCTGCTGCTGACCGCCCGACAGCTCCCGGGGGCGGCGCTGGCCATGGCCGGCCAGGTCCACGATCTCCAGCATCTCGTTCACCCGGCGGGTGATCTCGTCCTTGGTGACCCTCTTGCGCCGCAGCCCGAAGGCCACGTTCTCGAACACGTTCATGTGCGGGAACAGGGCGTAAGACTGGAACACCATGTTGACGTCGCGCCTGTTCGGCGGGACCCCGGTGACATCCGAGCCGTGCAGCCGGATCGCGCCCTGGGTCGGCTCCTCGAACCCAGCGACCATCCGCATCGTGGTGGTCTTGCCGCACCCCGACGGGCCAAGCAAGGAGAAGAACTCGCCCTCACGGATCGCGAAGTCAAGCCAGCGCACCGCAGTGATCACTTCCCGGCGGGTCTGAAACTCTTTGACAACGCCGGCCAGCTCAATCGCGGGCAGCGTTGCATCCTGGGCCGCGTCCGCACCGACCAAGACCTGAGCCCGACTCTCTGGGAGGCTGGCCGGTTCCGCATGGTCCTGGCCCGGCTCGGTTCCCGCCAAGGCGGGCACGTGACTCTCGGTCATCAGCAGTGGCGTGTCTCTCCTCGTACCGGGCGTCCCGCACGTGTTAAGCGGGACATACCCCAGGTCTCCTGATCCTGACAGACATAGCGTATGAAATCAACCGAATCAGTAGCGGACCACGGATCAAAACGACTAATTCAGTCAAACGATGCCAACCATCGTTACGTTACGCTGCGACCTGCAGGCGGCTATCCGCCCAGGTGGGCTCTCATCCGCGCATCGCGGCCGTGATCTTCGGCCCACGCGGAGGACTGGGGCGCGTGCCTGCCTGTCGGTGAGGCACTGCAGGCCGCCGACTGGTTCTGACACGAGGGATCATCGGAGTCGATCACAAGTGATTCCGTTGCCTAGAGCGCGTATTTCGACTGAATCAGTTGACAACGGCCCAGGACATGACACGATTGCCTGGCGAAGGAGGCGACCGCATGGCTCACACGCCGGGAACTGCCGTCATGCCTGTAACAGCAGGGGCTAATGCCAGCCGCCGGGGCCGGGCCAGCCGCACCCGGCCTGCCGGGGCGGCCCTCGATGAAGTGTCCAAGCTGATCATCGAGGAACTGCAGCAGGACGGGCGGCGGTCCTACGCGGCGATCAGCAAGGCGGTCGGCCTGTCCGAGGCCGGAGTCAGACAGCGCGTGCAACGGCTCATCGACAGCGGGGTCATGCAGATCGTCGCCGTCACCGACCCGATGACACTGGGCTTCCACCGGCAGACCATGATCGGCATCAAGTGCGAGGGCGACCTCGAACAGGTAGCCGGCCAGCTCGCCGACATGGATGAGATCGACTACGTGGTGATCACCTCGGGATCATTCGACCTCCTGGTGGAGGTTGTCTGCGAGGACGACGATCATCTGCTGGAGATCCTCAGCCAGGTGCGCGCAGTGCCGGGCATCACCAGTACCGAGACCTTTGTCTACCTGAAGCTCCGCAAGCAGACCTACACCTGGGGAACCCGATGACCAGCGGGGATTTAAGGGCGCGACGAGGCGAAGACGTCCTCGAAGGTTTGGAGGAGGAGGTCGGCGTGTTTACGCTGGAAGGTGAGGGGTGGCCGGATCTTGACGACGTTTCCGGCCGGGCCGGTCGTGCCGAGCAGTATCCCGCGTTCCCGCAT
>Ga0207684_10005441_pt1 | contig 11744 bp, 10 predicted proteins | sample KBSK5501metaG_FD_184342 | JGI IMG/M metagenome (GOLD analysis project Ga0207684, IMG submission 184342) | Corn, switchgrass and miscanthus rhizosphere microbial communities from Kellogg Biological Station, Michigan, USA - KBS K5-50-1 metaG... | ecosystem: Host-associated > Plants > Roots >... | reverse complement strand
CAGGAGATGGTCGAATGGCTCAATCGCAACGGTCAAAAGAAAACACCGGACGAAATTAAGCGCTGGGGTGATGAAGTCACGGCCAATAATCCGTACAACGATCCGGAACGCCGCGAATGGTTTGTCGAACAGCTAAAACCGCTCGGGCTCGACCCGGCCAAGACCACATTGTTCGACTGGCTGGAGAAAGACGACAAAGCCTGCCACGCCCAAAAAGCGGCGTAAACAACCTTACGTCTTAATTAGCGGCGGCGGCTGATCTTCGGTGATGCCGGTGTCGACGCCCTGGCGCAGTTTGCTGTGACCAACTCCGTAAAGGAAATAGATTAACAGGCCAATCCCGAGCCAGACGAAGAAGCGAATCCAGGTCTCAAGCGGCAGGCTCATCATCAGAACAAAACAAAAGATCACGCCGAGGATTGGAAACACCGGAACCAGCGGAACACGAAATGGACGGGGACGATTGGCATCTGTGCGTCGCAAGATAACAACACCGATGCAAACGAGAATGAACGCGAAGAGCGTCCCGATATTGGTCAGGTCAGCGAGCGAACCGATATCAACCACGGCAGCAATGCCGCCGACGAAAACACCGGTCCAAATGGTGGTGATGTGCGGAGTCCGGAAGCGCGGATGAATTTTTGCGAAATATTGCGGAAGCAAACCATCGCGCGCCATCGCCATGAAAATGCGCGGCTGGCCGAGCTGGAATACGAGCAAGACTGAAGTGATTCCAGCAATCGCGCCCGCGCTGATCAAAGCTTGCGCTTTTGGATACGCAGCAAACGCGGTCGCAACTGCCGCCGGATCGCCAAGGTAAGTCGTGTACTTTCGCATTCCGGTTATTACTGCCGCCATCAAAACATAAAGAATCGTGCAGATGATCAGGCTGGCGATAATTCCGATCGGCATATCACGCTGCGGATTTTTCGTTTCCTCGGCGGTTGTTGAAACGGCATCGAACCCAATGAAAGCGAAAAAGACGATGGCGGCGCCGCTCATTACGCCGCCGATGCCGGTCGGAACAAACGGCGTCCAATTCGTCGGGTGAACCAGAAAGGCGCCGAACGCTATAACGAACACAACTACCGAAACTTTTATGACGACAATCGTATTATTCGTCCGTGCGCTCTCGCGGATTCCGTAAATCAAGAGCACAGTCACGGCCGCGACGATCAGCAGTGCTGGAAGATTAAGCGCAATCGGATAGCCGGCGATGGTTGGAATGGTGGCCGAAGAATAGTTTGCCAGCGCTTCACCGCCCTGAGACACGATTGTCTTTGCGGTTGCGTAATCGTTCACTGACCAGACCGGGAATTTGATCCCGTCTGGGAATAACCAGGGAATGTGCGCGCTTCCGCAAAGCCTTATGAAATAACCGGACCAACCGACCGCCACGGCCATGTTGCCGACGGCATATTCGAGGATGAGGTCCCAGCCAATGATCCAGGCGATGAGCTCACCGAGCGTCGCGTAAGAGTAGGTATAAGCAGAACCGGAGACCGGAATCATTGATGCGAGCTCGGCGTAGCAAAGCGCGGCGAAACCGCACGCGACGCCGGCGACCACAAAGGAAAGCATCACTGCCGGACCGGCGCCGGGCCGGCCAAAGACAAGCGGTGCATGGCTCATCCATGATTGGATGAAATTCAGTATCGGCGTCTTCCAAATCGAGGCCGCCAGTTGCTCGCCGGCCGCGGCCGTTCCGGCGAGCGCAAAAATTCCGGTCCCGATGATCGCGCCAATGCCAATGCAGGTGAGAGCAAACGGACCGAGAGCTCGCTTCATTTGCCGCTCGGGCGCGGCGGCTTCGGCAATTAAGTGGTCGGGGCTTTTCTTTCGAAAAAGTTGAAGTGGCATCGTTTCCTTTAAAGAATCGTGTCACTGCACAAGACTGGCGGTCAACCACAAGTTTCCGATATCGATCTTGGCCCGCAAAAATAGCTCGTTTATCGGCCATGCTGAATCTGAGCGCGGCAAATCTGATCGGCGGTTTTGTCTTTGGCTCGATCGGCTTCGTCGCTTTCATCTACGGAAAGCGAATGAATTTATGGAGGCCAATGCTTCTTGGCATTGCGTTGATGGTTTATCCCTACTTCATCAGCAACGATCTTCTGATGATTGCAATCGGCACGATCGGGACGGCCGGCTTGTTCTTTCTCCGATAGACGCGCTCCACGCCATTTCGTAGTCTCGGTCGTCATGGCGGACGAACCGGCAAAAATTATTCTCGGCGATACCGCGATTTCCGCGGTCGAGAGAACTGCGCGCCGACGTTGGTTTGGGCGCGGTAAAGGTCGAGAACCTCTGCCATTTACGCATTGTGAAAATTGTGGAGCGGAGCTGGCCGGCCCGCATTGCGCCCAATGCGGGCAGGCGGCAATCGATTATCGCCGCTCGTTTCGGCACGTTATCGTCGATGTTCTCGACTCGTTTCTAAATTGGGACTCCAAATTTTTCGCGACCATCGCCCTCCTCATCGTCAAACCGTGGCGGCTGACCAACGAATTTCTTGCCGGCAAACGCGTTCGCTATCTCCATCCGCTTCGTCTCTACCTGCTGGCCAGCATCTTGTTTTTCTTTGCCGTGAATTACGGCGCGCGAGGACTTCATCTCGATCCGAGCAAGGTTGGCCCGAAGGACCGCGCCGAAATCGAAGCCGATCTAAAGAAAGAAGATTTGCCACCGGAGGCACGCGCAAAATTGGAGAAATTGTTACGCGAACCTTCTCCGCCTCCGGCTCCGGCCATGCCTTCGCCTAGCGCGAGTTCACCTCCAGTAGCGCCCTCGCCTCCAGCAAGATCGACGGCCGCGCCAATGACAAAAACTTACGGGCCGGTGACGGATCGACCGTTTGTGGTCTTCGATGCGGACACGAACAAATCGTCAACCCCGTTCGAGAAGTGGATCGAGGCGCGGGCCAAGGACAAAATGGGTGAGCACGGAACAAAGATGGGGCTTTTTATCAGCACCCTGTTCAGCAATCTGCCTTACATGATGCTCTGCTGCATCCCGCTCTTCGCGTTTGTTCTGAAAGTTCTCTATCTCCGTCGTCATACTTTTTACATCGATCATCTGATTTACGCGCTCCACATCCACACCTTCTTTTATGTCGGGATCATGTTGATCGTGCTCGCAACAATCGGATTGAATCGTGCGGTCCCGGGCGCAATCGCCGGCTGGTGCATTGCGCTGCTTTGGATCGCCTTCGTCATGCAAATATTCTTGTCGATTCGCCGGGTCTATCGACAAGGCTGGTTCATCAGCACACTCAAATTCTTCACCGGCGGTTTTATCTATCTGATCGTGCTATTCCTCGCACTGGCCGCGACGTTTTTCATAACGCTGATGCTGCCGTCAGACTAAGTCAGGAATCGCTTCGCTTCGGCGAGTGCTTTGTCGATCTTGTCCGCCTCAGTGCCGCCACCTTGCGCGCTTTCCGGACGCCCGCCGCCCTTACCGCCGACGATCGGCGCGAGTTGCTGAATAATTTTGTTCGCCTGAATCTTCGAAGTCAGCGCCTTTGGAACGATTGCTACGAGCGCGACGTGGCCGTCCTTCGCTCCAGCAAGAACGATCGGGCCGTCAAACTTTTGCTTCAACGCGTCAGTCACCGCTTGTAACAGTTTGGCGTCGGCGTCCGGCACGCTGGCGACACAGATTTTTTGGCCGACTTTGGACAACGCCAGTTCGTTCGCGATTTGCGACGCGCGACTGCGCATATCGGCCTCCGCTTGCTTCGCATGTTTCTTTTCCCATTCGCGAACATCGACATCGAGTTTTTCCAGATGCGCTGCGCGCGCGTCGGTCCGCTTCAGCATCTCGTCTGTTTGCACCGTGTCCGTGAAGACCGGAAGCGGTGCCACATCCGTTTTCTTTCGCGACAAAGTTTCGAATTTCGCCTGCTGGCGCGCCGCTTCCTCACGCACCCATACGCGCGCGGCGTTGCCGGCAACGGCTTCAATTCGTCGCGTCCCCGCGGCAATCGCTTCTTCCTTCACGATCCGGAACGCGCCGATCTCACCTGTCGATCTTACGTGAGTGCCGCCGCAAAGCTCCATTGAGTAGCCGTTCAATTTCTGCGGCTCGCCGCCGATCTGAACGACTCGCACTTTGTCTCCGTATTTCTCACCAAAAAATTGTTGGATCTCTTTGCGCTTCTTCGCCTCGGCGTACGGAATTTCGGTCCACGAAACTGGCACATCCTCCGCGATCTTTTCGTTTACTAATTTTTCCACATCGCGTTTCTGTTGCGGCGTAAGCGCTGCGCTCGAGAAGTCGAACGTCAATTTATCCGGGCCAACGTAACTCCCCTTCTGCGCGGCATCGCGCGACACAAGCTCGTGCAGTGCCCAATGCAGCAAATGGGTCACCGTGTGATGGCCTTGAATCAATTTGCGACGATCGACATCAACTGAGATGCGGACGGCCTCGCCGGGTTCGGGCATACGCCCTTGAAAAAGCTTGGCGCGATGAACAAAAACATTCTCCCGTTTTTGGGTGTCGAGGACACGCAATTGACCGACCTCAGTGCGATCATGCCCTGGAACGTGGAGCAATCCACGATCGCCCACCTGCCCGCCGCTTTCTGCGTAAAACGGTGTTTGATCTAGGACCAAATTTAGCTCATCAGGCTTTTTTCCTGGCAGCACCGTTTCGACGACCGCTTCTGTCTCCAGAAAATCGTAACCGAGAAAACGCGTCGACTTCTGCGCGCTCAAACTCCCGTGCGCCCCCAGGACGCCTTCCACCTCGATGACTTGTTTTTTCTGAGAGGCACGAGCGCGGGAACGCTGCTCCTCCATCAACTTTTCGAATTCGGCAACGTCGACAGTGAGCCCACGCTCGCGCGCCAACAGCTCCGTCAAATCGAGCGGAAATCCCTGCTCGTCATAAAGTCGAAATGCGAATTCTCCCGAAAGCTCTTTCACAACATTTCCGTCTTTATCTCGCCTAACGCGCCCTAATCGTTTGCGGGTTTTCCAATTATCCGTAGCAGCCGAAAATTCCGAAGCTTCGAATTCGCCTGGAGTCTGCGAGTGCGAAATCGACTCGATCATCCGTACAGCTTCGTCGAATAACGCGATCCCTTTATCGAGGGTTTTGTTAAACGATTCTTCTTCGCGACGAATTGTTTCTTGAATTGCCTTTTGCTTTGCGCGCACTTCCGGAAAGATATCGCCCATCGTTTTTGCAACGATATCGACAAGCTTGAAGAAGAATGGCTCGTGAAAACCGAGGCTGCGGCCGTAACGGACAGCGCGGCGTAGAACGCGACGCAAAACATAGCCGCGGCTTTCATTCGACGGAATGATGCCGTCTCCGATCGCGAAACTGAGCGTGCGAATGTGATCGGCGATTACTCGAAATGCGATGTCGATCTTTTCCTGCTCGTTGTCGCCGGCGCTGCCGTGCTTGGGCAATGTCGATTCATATTTTTTGCCACTGAGTTTTTCGATCTCATCGAAAATCGGACGGAAAATGTCGGTCTCGTAATTCGAGATCGTGCCAGAAAAATCGGTCAGATTCTTTGTCCCTTGAATAATCGCCGTCACGCGCTCAAAGCCCATTCCAGTATCAACGTGCCGCTGCGGGAGCGGAACGAACCCGCCGTCCGGGTTCGCGTTGAACTGAATGAAAACCAGGTTCCAAATCTCGATGCTGCGCGGGTCGTCTTTGTTAACCAGCGAACCACGGGTGTCGCCATCCGGCGTAAGATCGACATGCAGCTCGGAACACGGCCCGCACGGACCGGTATCGCCCATCATCCAGAAATTGTCGGCTTTGCCGCCATTAAGAATGTGAATGGCTGGATCAAGATCGGCATCTTGAAAAAGTCTTGCCCAGTGATCGTGCGCTTCTTGATCAAACTCGCTCGGCTCCTCAGGCCTGGGTTTGTAAACGGTGGCGTAGAGCCGTTGTGCTGGAAATTTCCAGCGGCCGACCACTAACTCCCACGCCCATTCAATCGCTTCCTTCTTGAAATAATCACCGAAACTCCAGTTGCCGAGCATCTCGAAGAAGGTGTGGTGATAGGTGTCGAGTCCGACGTCTTCGAGATCGTTATGCTTGCCGCCGGCACGAATGCACTTTTGGGTGTCGGCCACGCGCGGCGGATTCCACGCCGGCTTCTGTTGGCCCAGAAAAATCGGGACGAATTGGTTCATGCCGGCGTTGGTGAAGAGAAGATTGGGCGCGTCCGGCAAAAGCGGCGACGACGGGACAATCGTGTGCTTCTTCTCGCGGAAGAAATCGAGAAACGATTGCCTGATCTGGGCCGAGGTCATGATGTCGAAATTAAGCGCGACATTCCACGGGTGCGAGAACTACTGCAACCCGGAGCAGACGAGTGGGCCAAGAGATCTCAGTGCGACAGACTCGCCGCATCGGAAAATGCGGCGGGAATGAAGGTCCGCGTGGCGGTCATTCAGTTAATCGGAATTTCCGACCGGGTTCGGCTGGCGGATAACATCGGCGGCAAACCGTTCCATTTCTTCAAGTTGCGGACTGCACTGCAAGAGAAGCAGATCGGCGCCTACTTCCTCGAATTCAGCAATCCTCGTTGCGACTTGATCGGGGGTGCCGACGAGGCCGGAACGTAAACCCCGGTTCGAAACGGAATATTCTTGGATCGACATCTGGCCTTCGAGCTTGGTTCCGCTCAGCCATTGCTGGTAGTTGTCGAATCCAGCCGCGGACGCTTTTACGTCGGTGATGCGAGCGAGTTCCTTTCTCGCGTCCTCCTCCTTGTCGCGAACGATAGTGTAGGCCGCGATGCCGTATTTCATTGGCGGCAATTTGAATTTTTCACGGCGCGCTCGCATGCCGGCGATCTTCTCACGAATCCGCGCCGGCGGATCACCGTGCATCACATAGGCGTCGCATCGTTGAGCGATTAAATTCTTTGCTGCTTCCGATTCGCCGCCTGCGTAGATGATCGGACGCGGCTTCGTCACTGGCTTGGGCGCGAGTGTTCCATCTTCGACGCGGTAATATTTTCCAGTGAAAGAAAATCCGTCTCTCTTCCACATGCCGTCGACAATCTCCAACCACTCGGCGGTGCGTGCGTAGCGGTCGTCGTGTTGTTCGAAATGAACTCCATACTTTTTGGCCTCGTCCGCCCACCACGAGCTCACGACGTTTAACGACAGTCGGCCGCCGCCGCCGATGTGGTCGATATTGGCGGCCTGTTTGGCAAGAAGCGCAGGCGAGTGAAAGGTGGGACGCACCGCGACCATTAATTCAAGGCGCTCGGTTACCGCAGCCAGCGCCGCTGCTGTGCTCCAGGCGTCCAAGGTAGGTTCGCCGGCGCCTTTGATGTCGTTTAGGTTTAACTCCGCGACCAGCGTTAAGTCGTAGCCGATTTGTTCGCTGCGACGGGCGAGCCTACTTGCGTAATCCCAGCTCGCTTCCATCCGTTCGTTTTGGACGTTTCGCAGCCAGCCGCCGAAGACCGGCAACCAATAACCATAACGCATTATCTATCTCCCAGTTGCTGCTCGAGAAAATCGACCAGGCGCACATTTGGATCGAAGCCGACGATGCGCGGTGCGTCGGCCACGAAGTTCGACAGCGCGTTGATATCGTAGAAAGCGGCGCGACCGTCGCGCTCGTCGATGATGTATTCGACGCCGCCGACATCGATACCGCCCACAGCGACAATTTTCTCGACTGCGTCGATTAGGCTGCGCGGTGGTGTGGCTGGCTGTACTTGTAATTTAACTTCCGGGCCTTTCGTCGGACTACCTTCAAGAAACGCGGCGACGCCTTCGATCTGACAGATTTCAGCCGGGCATAGGTTGAAATTCTCCCCGGTGGTGCGGATGTCGATCGCGTAGAGAAATTTGCCGCCGAGCGTTTCGACGCGTGTGATGTGGCCGTTGCGCGCCGGAATCAGCTCTTGGACAAGCGCGATTTGGTCTATCCCAAAATCCAAGCCCGCTTCGTCTATAGCGGCTCCAAGTTGCTCGATTGAATCAAAACGTACCATGCCGGCGCCGCGGCCGCCAATGTTTGGTTTTACCAGCAGCGGGAAGCCGATCTCCTCCGCAGCCGCCGGTATTTCATCCGTGCAGTTGACGATGCGAGTCTTCGGGAAACGCAGGCCTAACGAGTCGAATAACTGGAGTTGTCGCGCCTTCGATATCTCGAGCGCGAATGCTTGGCTACCGTTAAGTACGCGAACGCCGGTTGTTTCAATATACGCGAGGTAACTCTGAGTGAAGAATATTGCCTGACCGTTCCCGCGCAGATACGCCGATGCGCTCATCCGGTTGAAGAGCAGCGAAAACTCTGTACCGGCCGCCGCCGGATCGAACGAGTGACGGGACGCATTCAACTTCACGTAGTTGATTCCACGCGAATCGAGCGCGGCGAACAGCGGCCGGAACCAATCCGGATGTTCGTAATAAACAGCCAGCGGTCTGGTCATCGACGCCTCGACGAATGAAACGTACCGATTGTGTATGGCCGATCGATGTAATGGGCGATCCTAACCAAAATGAGCAACCATGGATATGCGACGCACGCCAACCCTTTTAGCATTACGATTGGCACCGGCGTTCTGTTAAATGTTAGCCACCGCCCGATCGCATCACCGTGCGGATGGCGTTTCACTTTTTTCATCGAGTAGTTTTGGCTGTCTGACGACTCTGGGGCCGGACTGACTAAGTTCTCGTTCTAACTCATCGCGGGCTGCACCAAACTCTTTTACCGCTCGACCCATCCCTCGGGCGAGTTCGGGTAGCTTCTTCGCCCCGAATAGGAGCAAAACGATGACGAGGACTACAATCATGTCCGGCCCCGCAAAATTGAGGATACTGGCAATTGTCGTAGACATAATTTGAATTGGCATGCCTTTACCCATTCATACCAATCTGACGGATTTATATTCCCGAGGTTGCTGTGAGCCCTAGTGAGAACCGCTATCAGCCCTACAACGGATTTGTATTCTCGGAATGTATCGCGTCGTTTAGCCGGCCTGAATCTGTGACGTCAGGTGTCGTCCGCGAGGTCTTCCTAGGTCTTCCTCTAAGGGAGAGGGAATAAAATTGGGCCGCGCCAGTCTCTAGTAATGGAAGGGAAAAAGCGGGCGCAACCTAATAACGATTCTTGAGCTCTACATCAGTAATGTACTTAACAATTAGTCAGATATTATATCCGAATCGCCAGGCGTTTTTTGAAAAACTGGCACAGAGTTTACCACCGCACCCAGCAGTCAAGATTGGACCGGCACCGCTCCCTAGCGGAGAGCGCAGGCCAGGATTGCGGAATATGCGAAGAGCGGTGCCGACTGAGAGGCTGAGTACGGCACAACGAAGCATGGCGACGAGCCGCTAATCACAGGCCTGTTTCGCTTCCCGTGGGTTTACTCCCGGTCAGGCGATGTCCCATATTCAAAGTGCACTGCCTCGCGCGGACCCAGTTCGTGATCGCCATTACTCCCGATCGCACCGTCTAGGGTTTCCAGACGATGGAAATCGTGACGATCTGGGAGATCGTGCACTGCGCAAACGTCCTTGGGAAAAAGAAGGTCCAGTGTCCAGTCAAATGCCACACGGACCTTCTTATCCAAGCCGGGCAATTTGCTGAGATAAACTGTCCGCCACATCCACCATGCGAAGAAGCCCGAGAAATTGAAACCAAAGATCCGCGCCACACCCATCCGGCGGCCGATCGAAGCCAGTAACCCAATGGTTTTGAATGAAAATGATTTTAAATGGCGACCCGAGAGTACAGCCGCGATATTCTGCGCCACAACTTTGCCCTCACGAATGGCATGCTGCGCGGTTGGTGGATGAGATTTCCCGGGATTTCTGATGTCCGGCACAAATGCACAGTCTCCTACCGCCCAAACGTTAGGCCACTCTGGAACTCGCAAGAATTGGTCTACGAGCAATCGGTCTCGCTCCTTTGCACACGGGAGCGAAGAGATGATGGGACTCGGCACAGTTCCAGCAGTCCACACCAAAGTGCGCGATGGAATTGAAACGCCATCGGTTAAAAAAACCTTGTCCTCCGTCACGTTCTTAACCCGGGTGTTAAGGCGAACTTCCACACCGCGCCCGACGAGGACCTTCTCGGTGTACCGTCCCAAACTTTCGCCCAGCTCCGGTAGGATCGCCGGGCCAGAATGGACCAGGATAAGGCGCAACATATCTTCGCACAGGTTGGGGTAGAACTGCAGTGCTTCCCGGACGAAGTCATTTAACGCCGCAACCGTTTCCACCCCGGCGAAGCCGCCGCCCGCCACCACGAAGGTAAGTAACGACCGCTGCTGTGCGGGATCACCTTCTGAATTTGCCTCTTCTAAATATCGGAGGATTTGACCGCGCAACTGAATTGCATCCCGAAGCGATTTCATCGGCACCGCCAGTTCTGTGAGACCCGGGAGGTCGTAAAAGTTGGTCGTCGATCCCAGCGCGATTACAAGATGATTATAGTCGAGTTGTTGTAGGGGCTTACGGGAGCCACGCGAAATCAGGACCCGTTTGTTTGGTAGATCGATTTGGTTCACGTCACCCACCAATACCTCGACCTTGCGGAGTAGCTTGCGCAGGGGATTTACGATGTTTGTGATCTCTAGGTCGCTCGCTGCGATCTCGTGAAGCATCGGTGTGAACAGGAAGAAATTATCGCGGCTAACGAGGGAAATCTCCACCGCACTCTGGGGCGTCAGTAATTTCTCAAGATGCATGGCAGCATAAACCCCGCCGAAACCACCGCCGAGAATGACGATTCGTTTTTTGCGCAGCCTGCGGGTTACCTGGACGATCATTGAGTTCCTTCCGTTGCGAGGCGCCGGTGGCAAGCTGTGGAGAAAGGTGTTAAGGCCGCTAGGACTACCGCGGAGACGACAGCTCAGCTTTTTGTGTCTAGGAGTTTAGGCTGCGCCACTCCGCCGGGGTCGGACTGACCTAGCCCCCTCTCAACTTCATCTCGGGCTGCGCTAAACTCCTTGACCGCTCGACCCATCCCACGGGCAAGCTCAGGCAGCTTCTTCGCGCCAAACAGAAGCAGAACAATGAGGAGGATTACCATCATGTCCGGTCCCACGAGATTGAGGATAGAAGCGATCGTAATAGGCATAAAAAATCTCCGAAGTATTTGTTTGGTAAGAAAGTTGTGCAGCGTTCAATCCACTCATACCGAATTAGCAAAGTTATATTCCAAGAAAGTGATCTCGCGCGTCGTATGCCCGGCGGATCTCTGAGGAGGCAAGCTCAATCCACCAGGCCTTTCTCGTCAGAGGGAGTGGAATAAAAGCGGGCCCGCGCCGGTTGTACTAAACAAATGGAAAGATGTATGAACGAAATGGAACTCCTGGACGCCGCAACCGTCTCGGGACTGCCCAAAGATAGATTCGACCAAATGGAGCGGTCTTATAATTCTCGAAGCTATCGGTGCGCGCTGCACATGCGTGCAATGTTGAGGCGTCCGAAAACGGTTCGGTTTCACTGGCAGGGAATTCTCCGTGAGTTGAGTGGCGCCGAAGTTCGGCAGTTTGCCCCTGCCCATTCGTTGCAATCCTCTGACTTAATCACCCAGGAACCCGCGTATTTCGACTTTCGCAAAGAACCGAATTATTTCACTCGTCTCAATAACTATAACTAATGTTTAGAACGCATTAATTTTTATGAATTACAAAAAACTTATTGCAGTAACAATTGCTCTTACAGTTTGTGCTCTTGCAGGCTCGAACGTCACGGCGCACGGTGGTGGTGGTGGTGGTGGTCACGGTGGTG
>Ga0207684_10005440_pt1 | contig 11745 bp, 14 predicted proteins | sample KBSK5501metaG_FD_184342 | JGI IMG/M metagenome (GOLD analysis project Ga0207684, IMG submission 184342) | Corn, switchgrass and miscanthus rhizosphere microbial communities from Kellogg Biological Station, Michigan, USA - KBS K5-50-1 metaG... | ecosystem: Host-associated > Plants > Roots >... | reverse complement strand
GATAGTGCCTTGCCGCCGAACTACAATTCGGCCCCAGGGTAGGGCGGTCCGCATATCGCTGCAAATGCCGCAGCGGCGGTCGGCCTAGTCCCGGATCGGGTTCACGCCTTGTGCCAGTCGTTCGCGCTTTAGTTCTCATGCTTTCGCTTGGGAATGAGTAGGTGGTTCGCGCGGGGATAGGCTGCAGGCCGCGGCAGCGTATCTTGGCAGACTCTTCCGAAAACGCGACGAGGCGGGTCACCAGGGGAGCATCCGATCGGCGGGGCTGCGGACGGCCGCCGGACCGCGATTCAGGACGTGCGTGTAGATCATGGTCGTGCTGCGAGGGCCTTTGGAAGCACCAGCCCGCTGATGATCTTGCTCACGGTCCCGGGCCCCTCGAACGCGTAGAACCGGACACCATCGCGCTCGCGCGGCATGAAGACGAGGCGCCCCGCCAGCAGGGCGCGAAGGGCCGGGCGCGCGTCCGGCACTTCCTGCCGTAGCGTCGCGCGCCACTCGGCGAGGAGGTCCCGAAGCTGGCGGAGGATCTCGCCCGTGTCCACGTTTGGCGCCCGCTGACGGACGAGGGCCGTCAATTCGGCGGCCAGGTCGGCGCGTCGCTGCTCGCGGTCCTGGAGCGCCGCAACCAGGGGCGTCAATTCGCCACCAGTCGCAATCGCGGCCGCGAGACGCGCCGCCTCCGCGTCGAGCCGAGCGAGCTCGTCCCGCAGCGTCCGAGTGCGCGCGTCCTGGACCTTGGGCTCGCGCCGAAGGCTGTCGAGGGCCTTGGCGAGGCTCGTCTCAAGCACGGCGACGTTGAGTACGTCGTGTTCGACGGCATCGAGCACGGCCTCATCGGCGTCACGCATCGAGGCCTCCAGCCCGTTCTTGCAGACCGCGCGGCCGCGCGTGTGGTACTGGGTGCACAGATACGAGAAGAATTCGCGGTTCTGATGGCCGTGGCGATGCGCAAACAGCGAGCCGCCACAGGCACCGCACGACAGCATGCCCGTCAGCAGATACGGGGAGTCGAGCGGGTTCGCCGGCCGCCCGCCGTGCGTGACGCCACCGGTCGTCTCGAGATAGAGCCGTCGACTGTCGGCGAGCCGCGCGTGGGCCGCCTGCCAGGTCGCATCGTCCACGATCCGGAGCTCCGGCACATCGCGCACGATCCAGTCTGACGCTGGGCGCATCCGCATCACGCGGCGCCCGCCCCGCAGGACGCGCTCACGCTGATTCCAGACGAGTCGACCGCGATAGGCCTCACGATTGAGGACATCGCGCACGGTGGTCGACGACCACGACCGTCGAGGGTGCCCCCGACGGCGCGGCGAAGGGGCCAGCGCGCCCTCATCGTTCAGGAGCCGAGCGATCCGGTAGTAGCCTGAGCCGGCGGCGCTCAGGGCGAAGATGCGCCGAATGACCGCGGCCTCCGCCTCGATGACGACCCGGCGAACGAGGCCATCGCTCCCGCGCTCATTGCGGTAGCCGAAGCACACGCCATTGGCCACGCACCCGGCCTCCGCGCGGCGCCGCAGCGCATCGTGCGTGCGTTGCTTGGCCCGACGCCGCTCGAAGCTCGCCGCGAGCGAATGCACCATCGTCTGCATCTCGCCCGTCTCGTCGTCGACGCTGATGCGCTGGCCGCTCAGATACCCGTGGATGGTGACGCCGCTTTCTTCGATCTGCTGCACCGTGAACGGCGTCCGGATCCCGTCGCGGCCGATGCGCGAGAGCTCGGAGACGATGAGGGCTTGAAACGGCGGCCGTGGCTCGAGCGCCTTGAGCAGTCGCGCGCCGGCAGGTCGCAGGTGCATCGGGATCGCGCCTGAGACGTTGTCGTCGGCGAAGACGTGCGCGGGATCCACGGTCCAGCCCTTCGAAGTCGCATAGGCGACCGCGTGCTCGACCTGGCGTGTCGTGCTGCGCGCCTCCTCGTTCCGGTCGGAGTCGTCAGTGCTTTTTCTTGCGTAGACGCCGCAGGCACTCATCGGCCAGACCTCCGAGGTTTCGGTTTCGACATGTGCTTCAGCAGGGCGCGCGCCTCGTCAGTGAGATCGCCGCGCCCGCGCCCCTGCGTGGTTTGCGACAGGAAACCCCGGCGGCGCGCACGATAGATCAGATCTCTCGCTCGGGCCTCGCTCATCTTTCCGGCCTTAGCGACCGCGAGGACCGGGGCGGGATGCTTCCTCGCCCTGGCGGTCACATAGGACTGCGCCGCCGCAAGGAGCACATCGTCACCGAGCGGCTTGCGCCCGGGGCGACTGGTATCCGCCGGCCGCTGACCCGGCCGACGCCCCCGCGGCGCCGCGAGCAACTGTCTCTGCCGGCGAAGGAGCGCCTTGGTGTCCTCGGAGGTCGACGCCGCTTCGAGGCGGGTGAGGTGGGAAATGAGCGAGCGGGTGATCTCTGCCGCGCGGTCGAGGTGGGCGCCGATCGTCACCCTGCGTAGCAGCCGTGTGGTGAGCCCGCCCGCCGGCACAGCGCCACGCGGGGAGACGCTGAGCCGCGCGACTACGAGGCGCCCTCCCTGAAGCGCCAGCCGGTAGGAAGCCTCCCAGGCCTCAGCGACCGGCTCCGTCAGGTCCGCATACGGAGCGCCGTCAATTACCTCGGTGCGGAGCGTGAAGCCCCCGGCTCGCGCGCGCGCTCCGACATACCCCATGGTGGTGGCGCCACCGTACCAAGGGCGTAACAATCTGTCAACGGGAGTCGACTATCGACGAATTGAACATGCCACGATTGTTGAAAAACAATGGCGTGCGTTCCATCGCAGAATGGGGATCATGGGCGCATGCCCATCGACGATGAGGTCCTCGCCCGAATCAAGTTGCGGCGGCGACTGCCCCCGCCCTCCATGCGGCGCCAGCTCCGAGAACAAGCAGGCGTCAGTCAGTCGGATATCGCGGCGGTGGTTGGTGTGAGTCGCGAATGCGTGTCGATGTGGGAGAGCGGCCCGCGCGTGCCGCGCGGGCAGAATCTCGAGCGCTATCTCGCGTTCCTTGAGCGCCTCGCACGGGAGTCGGTGTAGGGCCTTATGGTCTCCGATCTCCAGCCCCGTCGCCACGCGCCGCCGGAGGGCTGGGATCGCACGACCTTCGAGGCGTTGACTGATGCGCTCGCGCAGGTGCTGGTGAGCGCGATTCAACGAGCGTCTGACGAGCGCGCATCGGCGGCGCCGCCCCCACCGGAGGGCCACGCGTGAGGGCGCTCGACGTCTTCGTTGCGGCGCGACAGGCGCGGGCGGGCCTCGAGCATTTGCTGGAGCTCGAAGGCTGGCCGACCGATCCAGCCCTCAGCCTCGCCATCGACCGACTCGTTCAAATCGAGGAGGACGCGGCCCGCACGGTCCTCCGCGCGGCCGAAGCCCGCCGCGTGTTGTGGAGCGACTGTGACGCGCGTGGGGAGCGGTGGAGCGCCTGACGATGGCGGTCGCCCCCGGGTTCGATCTGGTTCGCGGCGCCGGCGGTCTTGAGCACTACGACCCCGACAAGGGCCTCAGGGCCGTGGCCGTGGCCGAGGCGGCTGAGAAACACTTTCAGCGGGCCAGGGATGCGACGCGACTTCTCGAGGCCGTCGAACTCAAGCTCGCCGAGCAGCGCCGCTTCGTCCTGTGGTGGGACGGGCAGGAGAAGAATCCCGGCAATCGCGGCGCTGGAAGAGGCGGACATAGGCCGTCGTGGACCGACGACGGCCTAATCGCTGGCCAGGACGGCCTCCCCGATCGCGACACCATCCACCGCTGGCGCGTGCGCCTGAAGGACGACAAGAAATTCGACGCCACGTTGGCAGCAGCACAGGCCCGCTGCATCAAGGTCTGCGAGGCGCGCGCAGGGCATGCCGATTACGGCAGGCTGGCGAACACCGGCGAAGTGGAATGGTACACGCCGGCGGAGTACGTCGAGGCCGTGCGGGACGTGCTGGGCGCGATCGATCTCGACCCGGCATCCTCCGAGGCGGCCCAGCGGACGGTTAGGGCCGCGCGCTTCTTTACCAAGGAAGATGATGGCCTCGCGCATCCCTGGCCCGGCCGCGTCTGGGTCAACCCGCCCTATGTGCAGCCCCTGATCATGCACTTCGTGGCGAAGCTCGTGGAGGAAGTGGCGGCGCGCCGAACCACGGAAGCGATCCTGTTGACCCACAACTTCACGGACAACGCCTGGTTTCACCTGGCGGCCAGCGCCTGCACCGCCATTTGTTTCACGCGCGGTCGCATCGCGTTCGAGCACCGCGACGGCTACACTGCCGCTCCGACGCAGGGGCAAGCATTCTTCTACTTCGGCGTTCGCCTCGGGGCGTTCTGGACGCGGTTCGCGGGGATCGGCACGATCATGGCGCCGCTGCCGGTCAAGCGGCTCGGCGACGGGCCGGGGCCATTGGCATGAGCGCCGTCGCCGCCGAGCCTGGTCGCCTGTCGCGCCCGGGCGCGACGTCGGCGAAGCCGTGGGGGCGGCGCCCGTACATCGTGCAAGGCGTCGCCTACGTTTCGCTCGATGCGCTCGCCGCCGAGCTGAGCCGTCGACGAGATCAACACGCGCTCGATGCCGATTTCGACGACCCCGTAATCGCCGAGGTCATCAACACGATGCATCCCGAGATCGTCGCCTCGACGCAGACGGCTATACGGTTCCGTAAGCGCTCAATGGAGACGCTTCCATCGTGGATCCGCGCGCAATGTCCCGCGACCTGGCGCTTCGAAGCATTCTTCGTTCCGCTCCAGCGCTGGCAGGACGTGACCGCGTATCCGTGGCGCAAGCGCGGGTCACCCCTCACCGACCTGAAGTCGGCGCTGCGCGCGATCTTCCGCGAGCACTGCCGTCCAAAGATCGCTGAAGCATGCGCGGTCTGCGGGCGCGCCGAGCGCCTCGAATTCGATCATATCGCGCCGAGCTTCGACGAGATCGCCCAGGAGTGCCTGGGCCTCATGACGCCCGAGGAGATCATCACGAAGTTCGATTACGACCAGTTCGACCCCGACCGCATGACGCTGGCCGCCTTCATTCCGCTCGAGCATCCGGCCATCGTGCACATGATCGCGACGCATCGGATCGGGCGGTTTCAGTGGCTCTGCCACGAGCACCACCAGATCGTCACCGCGCAACGTCGCCGCGATGCCAAGCGCCGGGAGCGAGTCCACGTTGAGTAACGCCAAGCCTCCGGGCCTCATCGCCCGCTGCCACGCGGTCTCGTCCCGGCTCGTCGACTGCTGGAATCGACGTACCGGCGTCGAGCTCGAATTGCAGCGCCCGTCAGTGGAGCCGGCGCGGCGCGCGCGTCTCGACCATCGTCTCGGCGAACTCCATGCCGAGCAGGACCGACTTGAGGCGCAACTCACTCGACTCGCCGCACAGCTCGAGGCCGACGCATGAACGCTGACGCCAAGCTGACCGTCGCAACCGTTCGCGCGCGCGGCTGGGAGTGCGTACGGCTCCGTGGCAAGCGGCCGGCGGGCGCGCACTGGGAGACGACGAAAGACCCGGACCAGGTGGCCGCGTGGCTGGAGACCGGAAACAACATCGGCCTCGTCTGCCACGAGCGGACGGGCGTGTGCGTGTTAGATCCCGATGACTCGCTCGCCTGGGCCGACATGATCGACACCCTCGGCCAGCCTGGACTGCCGTGGGTGATCACCGGACGGGGACGGTTGCATTACTACTTCGAATGGGCGGCGGACCTGCCGGCCAAACTCGTCTGGCATAACCGTGTCATCGGCGAGATCCAGCGCGGACCTGGCCAGCAGCAGGTGGTGCTACCGCCGAGCGTTCATCCCGACACCGGAGCCGCGTACCGCTGGATCGATGACGATTTCGGCGCGCTGTGTGAGCCCATCAATCCACTGACCGACCCGCTGCCGCGCTTACCGGGGCTGTGGTTGGCCTATTTCAGACACGAGGCGTACCTCCGTGACCACCTCAAACGCAAGCGCTGAACAACGCGAACGACTGCGGCTCGCGGCCCTGCAGCAGCCGCATGCTCGCCAACGCGCGAACGGGCTCATCAAGTTCCCCTGTCCGGCCTGTCTGAGCGAAGGCTTCGACTACGACAAGGACAACGCGGGGTATTTTGAAGACACCGGCACCTGGGGCTGCGCGTGGGCGAAGGATACGCCGCTGGGGCGCGCGCACTGGGACGCGATCGGGCGCGCGCTCGGCGCGTTCAACGGCGGCCATCAGCGCCTGGTGGTGGAGGCCGAGCCCGAGGGCGAGCAGCCTGAGACTCCAGCCACCCCGGCGGCCCCGTACATCGTCGCCACCCCGCCGACCAGCTTCGTCACCCGTTACGTCATGGTCGCCCAACAGCGCACCGACGCGCCAGCAGAAGCGCACGAGCTCGCGGCCATCCTCGTGCTCTCCGCGCTGGCCGGGCCTCGTGTGCGGCTGCCGCTCGCGTACCGCGCCGACGGCGTGCGGCTCGTGCTGTGGGGCATGAACGTGGTCGACTCCACGAGCGGACGTAAGACCACCGTCAACGAGTTCGCCTGCGACGTGCTGCGCCAGACGCTCGGTGACGACGCCATCCTGCCGTGGAAGGGCAGCCCCGAGGCGTTCGTGCAAGCCTTTGCGGCGCGGGACGGCAAGGCCGCGGTGTTTGCGCGCGATGAGTACACCGGATTGCTCGCTTCGATGAAGAAGGGCGGCTATACCGCCGGCCTCGCCCAGGACTTCATCCGCGCCTATGACGGGCTGCCGATCGTCATGGCGCGGACCTCGAAGATGAACCGCAAGACCGGCCAACGGGTCGACGATACCGACCGCGTGCGCGATCCCTATCTCGTCAAGCTCTGCGCCGCGACCCGGACCTCGTTCATCTCGACCGCGACGATTGACGACGTGCTCGATGGCCTCCTTGCCCGGTTCGTGTTCACGTCGGGGATCGCCGACGAGCGCGCCCCGCATCGGATGACGCCCGCCCTCGAGGACGCGTGGCGCGACGTCATCAAGCTGGCGCAGACATTCCGGGACCGCGCCGAGGAGCTCCTGCGCATCGAGGTCTCCGACGCCGTGCTCGCGCAGCACTGGGACGTGGAGAAGCGCTATAAGGCGGCGGCCATGACGGCGCCGCGGCCTGATGCAGCCCGGCCAGCGATGAAGCGCCTGGCCGAGACGGTGCTCAAGGTCGCCGCCCTGTTCGCCGTCGACCGGGGCGGCGCCGAGATCACCTCCGACGACCTCGTGGCCGCCGACACCCTAGCCTCACGCTGGCAACGCACGACGCTGGCCCTGATCGCGGACATCGGACGCACGCGGTTCCAGACGCGCTGTGATGCCGTGCTCGGTACGCTCCGGGCCCATCCGAGGGGGATCATGCTGTCGGCGCTCTACCGCGCCCACCGCGACCTCGACAAGCACGAGTTCGAGAATGTGGCCGAGGCGCTCGAGATGCAGCACCTCGCACATAGCGTGGAGATGCGAACCCCCGGCAAGGCCGGGCGCCCGCCGGTGATCTACTTCCCAGGCCCTCAGAAGGAAGACCCCAGTGCGTAGCTCTTTCCTCTCCTACCTATCCATACCAACCATCCAATTCCTCCATTACATCCATAGGAAGTGCGTCTGTAGGGCTGGGACGTATACCCCGGACAGTTGGGAAAGAAGCGGAAGAATCCCCGCGGCGGCCGCGTCCAGTGCGGAAAGTGCGGCGAGTGCGGCGTGCTCGGGGTCCTGTGAAGATCTTGGTCGGCCGCGACCCCTTGCGGCCGGCCAGGGCGCAGGTCGCTCTCGGAGGGCGACCCGAGGCGGCCTGCGCTGTTCTCGGTACCGAGAAACGTTCCATATGGAACGTGAGGTTGCCGTGGCAACCGCACGGAGAATCTAAAAATCATAAGCATCGCTCGGCCAATGTACCGGCGGAGCGGCAAGAAAATTACCGCGGGATGAACCGTTAATGGCGGAGAAGGAGAACCGTAAAGGCGATGGGTGAGATCCCGCTACCGCCGAAGGAGCTGAGCGCCGAGGCGCGGAAGCTGTGGACCATGTACGTCAGCGGCTGGTCGCTTGATGAGCACAGCCTCACCGTGTTGCGGCTCGCGCTGGAGTGCCACGACCGCATGCGTGAAGCGCAGCGCGAGATCAAGCGCCGTGGCTATGGCGCTGCGCCGAAAGGCGGGCCGAATCCGTTCACCATCGAGCGCGACTGCCGCCGGGACGTCACGAAACTCCTTCGGGCGCTCGGCCTCGTCCTCGATCCCGGCAAGGATCCGCGGCCATGACGGCACCGCGAAGCCCCAGACGCCACCAGCGTCGTGAGCCGCTCACTCTGGCGGTCCGCGCGTACCTCGAGACCGGCGACTACCGTGCGCATCGCAATCTCGACGTCTTTGTGCTGGCCGGCCGAGTGATGCGCGATGCGCCTGAGGCACTCGAAGAGCTGCGAAGTCTATGGGACGCGCACCGCGACGAGATCCTCGCATCATGGCCCGGGCCGGAGCGTCCATGGGCCGAGCGAACGTTAGGGGAAAACACATGACAGTCTTGGCCGTCACCCCGGACGCCGCGGCCCTCGCCGCGCTGATCGAGCGCTACCAGCACCTGATGCCGAAGACCGGTGCTCGCGAGTATTCGACGAGCGACGCTCCGCGAAAGGAAGAGCCGATGACGAGGCACGATGTGCTCAAAACGGAATACAGGCATGGCTGCCTGATCGAGCACCTCACCAACGGAGACATCCGCGTCGACGGATTGCTGCACGAGCGTCCCGAAGGGTGGCCATCGCCGTGGACGACGTGGACCATGCGCGACGTGCACGGGAATCTCGTCGTAGGTAGCACCAAGCCGGGCGTGCCGGCGGTGCAGATCCTGCGCGATCCCACACTCGCCGAGGCTCGTACGGAGCTCCACCGCGTGGCCAAGGAGTTGGAGAAGTCCGGCGAAGCTCCTGACTATCCCGCGGCGTTCAGCATGGCGCTCGAGCGGCTGCCACTACACGCGAAGGTCTACACGGCGGCGTAATGGGCGATTCGCTCTTCGATGCTGCCGCCGCCGGCTGAGCGGCGCGCCGCGTGAGGTTCGGAGCGCCCGTGCGACGGGGTGCGGCGCCGCGGTTTTCGTACTGTCAATCGTCAGGCGTGCCTGGCGCTGCCTCCGGTGCGGGACGTGCCGCCACCCATCACGCGCTGTCTTGCTGGCGTGGCTGGTCCGGCCTACCATCCGGGCACCGTGAGGCACAGAGGGTGAACCGCCGCACCTTCGTGACTGGTCTGGGAGCCGTGCTCGCCGCGCCGCTCGTTGGTGAGGCACAGCGCGCGGTAGCGATAGCGCTTCTGATCCGCCGCACCCTGAGCAGCCAGTGAGACGAGGCAACGTGGCCGATCGCGAAGGCTGAGCCAGGCCGCTGCTCGTCGCCCCAAAGGGCTTTGGCGCCGCGCCAGGCGTGAACATGTAGCCCCATTTCGCCGTAGTTGAGCTTGTCGCGGAGTCGCCGTGAATCGGATGGATCTCGCGAAGCGTCTGGCCCGTCTCGATGATTGCCGTAACGCTTTCTTCCAGCAGCTGCCGATTCGCTCCGCCCACTCGGCAGCCTTGTCACCGAGCCGCCAAACGCGGCTGTCGTCACGCCCGAATGGCCCTACCTGCCAGTCCCGCGGGTATCCAACGATGGGCTGGACGGCTCTCGGCGGGCCGCGGGAACGCGGTGACCGTCGAAGCGCGTCAGGCGTGGGGTGAAACACCGTTCGAAGAGAAAGGCGAAATGGGACATGCGGGCTAGGAGAGCAATCCTTTTCCTGACTCAAGCAGAGGTGGGACAGCGAAGCTCGCGGGTGCACCGACTCCTCGCGCGGGATCGGCGACGTCGTCGCCGGCATGGCGCGCCAGGACTACGACCTCGAGCTACGGCGGTTCGACGGGCGTGGTTGGCGCGCGACGCCGACCGGTTTCGAGCACTCGCTCACCTCGCATGCCGGTGCCGCTGGGCGCTCCGGAAGGCCGGGCAGCAAGCCGAGGCCGACGCCGTAGATCAGGTACTCGGTCTGCTCCGACAGGGAGCGGCGCCACCCGATCGGAGACGCCGGCGTGGCTGACGCGCTGGCCGCGCTCGTGGCGCGGCTCGCCGGCGTGCCTTAGTAACGCGGCTCGCCGGTCTTGCGGTCGACGCGCACGAGGTTGTAACCCTTCGTGCGCATGCAGCGATCGTAGACGCGCTGCTCCGCGGCCAGCTCCGCCAATGGGTCGAGCCACCATCCATACCAGCCCGGACCGCCGTACCAGGCTGGGCCCCAGGGGCGATACATGGGTCCCCAGGCGAGCGCGGCGTCGGACCAGAGGGGTTGGACGAGGTCGGCCGCCTCCGCGCGACAGCGCTGCTCGTCGACGCGCGCCTGAGCCGGCGTCGCGTCGGGCCGGACCCAGGCGTACGAGCAACCGCCCAGCAGGAGCACCAGAGCGAGCCACGGCCCGAGACGTCGCATACGGCAACGCGTTACACGCCGCATGCCAGCGACCGGCGGACGCCGCGCGCGTCGTTCCGGCGCCGCTCAGCTCTTCTTGTCTGTGCGGACGAGCTCGTAACCGCGGCCCCGCATGCCGGGTCCTTCAGGCGATCTTCGATAAGGCGTCCTGAGTCCTGAGCGGCGGCCCCCTACGGCGATTCGACGGGCGTGGCTGGCGTGCGACGTTCTTTCCGAGCGGCTTCGAGCACTCGCTCACCAGCTCGGCAGGCTCGGCGTTCGCAATGACTCCATGGGAGGCAGTCCAGCGCGCGGCAACTGATACGCTCGCTCGGCCCGGTCTCGCGGAGCCGCAGGCGCGCGACTGGACGGCGACCGATGAGTCGCCGAGATGATCGCGTCGATCGTCATGGCTCTCGGCGGCTGGAAGACCGAGCGGATGATGCGGCGCTATGCGGCGGTCACAGATCAGACGCTGAGGGCTGCAGCCGAAGCGGTCGCCGGCGTCGAACCGGTCGCGTCACAGCATTCGGATGTAGCGTCGGCGCGTGGCCCTAGAGGGTGATTCCAGTTTTCCCTATCCGCCAAAAGATGCCAGCCCCCACAAGCATGGCGATGGCCAGAAGGGCCGAAGTGTCGGGCTCAGGAACCGCCGTCGATTCCACGATCACAATGTTGTCGAGTGAGAACTTCTCTAACCCGCTGGAGCATGACTCGAAAGCACCAACACCCGAAGGATGCCCACCTTGATCACAGATGCCCTGGAACGTAACGCTCGTCAGGTTTTGGAAAGCCTGTGGAGCCAGGCCAGGGAGATTATCAAACCGTTCATTCTGGAAGCTGAATTCGTTCGCGAGAATGAAGGGTTCAAACAAGGGTATGGTCACCATGCTGAATTGACCAGCAATCCCGAGCCGAAAGCCTTTGACGACGATCGCGTCGGCGGTGGTGCCGGTGTGAAATACGTCGTCATTACCGACCTCGCCAAGGTCCGCCGACAGCAGATCGAACGGACTCAGGTCGGCGTTAGTCAGAGTGACGACAGCTCCGGGGCTTGTCCACAAGATGGTCGAGGTACCGTTCGGTTGAATACCCTGGGGCCCAATGATAAAAGTCGGGGTCCCAGGGAAAGGGCCAGAACCAAAACTGTTGCCCCCTATGGCAAAGGACCTGTCGCTCGTAAAGTTGACGTCTGTGTTTCCTCCCAGGCAGTGGTTGCTTGATACGCCCTGCCTGAAGGTGGAGCAGCCCTCAAAGTCGACAATATCCGCTTGCACCTGCCTCACGCCAACGAACAGCAGAGCAAGAGCCATCAGACATGCGACCCGACCAAGTGATTTTGGAGTTGGCCGCGTTTCGTGGACGGTGAACAGGTTTCGCTC
>Ga0207684_10005439_pt1 | contig 11745 bp, 10 predicted proteins | sample KBSK5501metaG_FD_184342 | JGI IMG/M metagenome (GOLD analysis project Ga0207684, IMG submission 184342) | Corn, switchgrass and miscanthus rhizosphere microbial communities from Kellogg Biological Station, Michigan, USA - KBS K5-50-1 metaG... | ecosystem: Host-associated > Plants > Roots >... | reverse complement strand
ATCGAAGGCAGTGGCAATTATTTTCTCGGCAGCAAGACGCTGACGGTGGGCGGCAACAACTTGAGCACTACCGTCTCGGGTGTCATCCAGGACGGCGGCTTTCTTCCCGGCTTTTTCGGTGACGGCGGCACGGGCGGATCACTCACGAAAGTGGGGACTGGAACTTTGACGCTGACGGGAGCGAACACATACAGCGGTACGACTACGGTGAATGGTGGAAGTCTAATCGTGGACGGCTCAATTGCGAGCGTCCGGGCGCTGGTGAACGCGGATGGATTGCTGGGCGGCAGAGGTCTAATCAGTGGAAACGTTGTGAACAGCGGAATCGTCAGCCCAGGCGATTCCCCGGGGACGATGACCGTCTCTGGCAATTATACCCAAAGCCCGAACGGCACGTTGCGTATTGAAGTGGCGGGCCTGGGCCAGGGCCAGTTCGACGTACTGGCCGTAGGTGGTCACGCCAGCCTCGCAGGCACTCTCCAGCTTATCCGTCTGGGCCCTTTCCAACTGCTGGTTGGCGATAAGCTCACGTTCCTCACCGCGAAGGGCGGAGTGAGCGGGACTTTCAGCACGGTCCAAAATCCTTTCATCAGCAATACCATCGTAAAAGCCGATGTCGTTTATCTTTCGGACGCTGTCCAGTTGGTGGGAACGCAGGGCTCTTTCACCGAAGCTGCCTGCAACCCGAACTCCCTAGCGGTAGCCAAAGCGCTCGACAGCGCGGTTGGCGACCCGCGAGCGGCTGCGTTGATCAGCTTTCTTAACACTCAGCCGCTCAACCAGCTCTGTGGTGATTTTGAGCTAATCGCACCGGAAGAGCTGACATCGATGTATAACATCGGTTTCTCGGTCGAGAATGTGCAGACGGACAATCTGAATCGGCGCATGAATAACGTTCGTGCGGGTAGTACTGGCTTTAGCTCAGCGGGCTTCACCATGAATGGTGTCACGCCGACCTACGGCAATGGTCTTGCCGGTCCAACCGGGACTGAAGGTAAGACCGGTCCTTCCGTACTGGCGCCTGTGCCGGAAAATCGTTGGGGTGTTTTTGCCACCGGACTCGGTGAGTTCACTCGTGTTGACAGTACCGATGGAGCGTCCGGTTTTGACCTCCAAACTGGAGGGGTAACCGTTGGTGTCGACTATCGGATTGGCTCGAATTTCGCGGTCGGTTTACTTGCCGGTTACGCCCACACCAATGCTGACTTGGTCAACAACGGCAACCTCGAGGTCAATAGTGCGAAATTCGGTCTCTACGCGACGGCGTTCAGCGGCGGATTCTACCTGAACAGCGCGGTGACCGGAGGCTGGAGCGAGTACGACTCGCACCGTACTGCCCTCCTCGGCACCGCTAACGGAAGTACAGATGGCGGCGATATCAACGTTCTCGTCAGCGGCGGCTACGACTGGAGAACAGGCAATCTGAGCATTGGCCCCACCGCGAGCTTCCAATATGATTATCTCACTTTTAATGGCTTTACCGAAAGCGGCTCCCTTGCGCCCCTGAAATTTAGTGATCAGCATTCGGACTCCATTCGCACCGCATTCGGAATGAAAGCGACCTACGATTGGAAGGTCGGCAACGTCCTTGTCAGACCGGAATTGCGCGCCGCTTGGCAGCATGAGTACGGCCTCAGCGCCTATCCGATCGTGGCCAGCTTCGCGGATGGTGCGGGCAGCAGCTTTACGGTCAGTGGACCGAAAATCGGCCGTGACAGCCTGCTTCTTGGGGCCGGCGCCGCTATTCTATGGAATGATCGCATTGCCACCTATATCTATTACGATGGCGAACTGGGCCGCACCAACTTCGACTCCCACAACATATCCGGGGGCATCCGAGTAACATTCTAAGCGTCGAAAGAAAGTGGCTGGATAAATCGTGCCGGGAACGCATGCACAGCCATGTTAACTTCCCGGGCATTAGTTGCAGTGGCGGTTTTCGGGCTGTTCTCTATTGCTGCGAACGGCGCGATACGAGTAACGGATAGGGGCACCAGTTTCAATCCAGAGCAGCTCGATATCCGCGTGCAAGCTGATGGGTTTGGGAAAGCCAGTGCCGCTGATATCACTGCAGTGTTACAGTCTGCGGCCTTTGAAATTTGGAGGCACTGCCTGCACACTCGACTAGATGGTGTCGATGTCTACTATCGCGCTGATCATCCCCAAACCGATTTCAAGCGAACGCCGAGCGGCCGCATCGGGATTGGACTGGCAGTTCGCGATACTCGTTGGGCGCAATATGGCTTTCAGTTTGCGCACGAGTTCTGCCACGCGCTGGCCAACTACAGCGATAATCAGCAGTTCGTGCGTTATCCGCGCCACGCCAACCTCTGGTTGGAAGAGTGTCTTTGTGAAACTGCTTCTTTGTTTGCTTTGCGAGCCATGAGTCGTTCATGGCGGACCGACCCTCCCTATCCGGCCTGGCGGGGTTACGCTCCGTGGCTCGATGATTATGTCGAGCAGCGACTTGCGCTACCACAACACCGTCTCCCGGCCGGAAAACCGTTCCTGGTTTGGTTCCGCGAGAATGAGGCCGCTTTGCGCCAGAACCCCGATCGGCGCGATCGGAACACGATTGTCGCCATCCAATTCCTTCTCATTTTCGAGGCGGAACCGCGCGGTTGGGAAGCATTGGCGTTCCTGAATCGCGCTTCCTCTAATGCGGAGGAGTCGTTGGCGCAGCGTTTTGCCGAGTGGCGTTCCCAGTGCCCGAAGCAGCTTCGTCCATTTGTTACCAGACTCGCGAAAGTTTTTGCGGTGAAGTTGGATGGCTCCAAACTGGGAAGAAGCTCGTGAGCGAGACGTCTATTAGCAGGCTTTTCGAGTGGGGTTTAACTGGCTAAGCTCAGTCGCTGTGTCGGCTTGGTTTCCCTTTTAGCTAACCATTAGCCAAACATAACTCTTCGTTCGTCTTTGTCCTCATCCCCGAGCTGCCGACTCACCACCGATCTTCGCACTTTGGAATTTCCAATCACTGCGGCGCGAGGAACGAATCTAGCATTTTGCTTGACTGCCTAGGCATGGTTTCGGCATGATTTTACGACCGTGCGCGGTGCTTGAACGTTGGGTTTCCCATTCTTGCACCTTGGGCTTTTACCGGCAGTTGTTAATCCTGTTTTTTACTACTGCACCGCGCTCAGTGCAGTCTGGCTTTTGCCTTAACTCCCTAACCTCCCGTCGTCGCGGTATGACGCATGCGTTCTCCCAGATGCTTTTCGCAACTGTTAGCCATCCATTGTTCTCGGGACCATGAAAGCACAACATATCAGGGTCACCGCCCAACTCGCCAAAAAAATCCCAGGCGTGGCCGTGACTTCAATCCGCGCGCTCCTCGTGGCGCTGCTCGTCGTAACGTCTACGCCGGTGCTCGCCCGCGATGCCTTCTGGCTACCTAGCCCGAAGACCGGTGACTGGAACACGGCCAGCAATTGGTCGACTGGGGAAATCGCTTTTGCTCCCGTCCTACCCGGCGATACGGCCACTTTCAATAATTCGACGATTACTTCGTTGACGCTTTCGGGAAGCATAGAAATCGAGTCTATTACCTTCAACAAGGGGGCGAGTGCTTTCACAATCGACACGAACGGGTTTGACCTCGCTGTTCGAGGTGCCGGGATCGTGAACAACTCGGGGATTAGCCAGACGATCACAAACAACAGCAACGGCTCTACGACGTTTCTGGTCTCATCGAGCGCCGGCAGCGCGACTATCATCAGCAACCCTGGAAAGGGCACCTTTGGCGGAGTAACCTCGTTTTTCGACAGTTCGGACGGTGGAACTGCCCGCGCGATCGCGAATGGGAACGGCGTTTTCGATATTAGCCTCCTGACTACTTCGGGTATGGGGATTGGTTCGATAGAAGGCAGCGGCATTTTTTTTCTCGGCGGCAAGACGCTGACGGTGGGCCGCAACAATTTGAGCACCACGGTCTCGGGTGTTATCCAAGACATGGGCCTCGATAGCAGCGACACCGGCGGAACACTTACGAAAGTCGGCACGGGGACGCTGACTTTGACCGGTGCGAACACCTATAGCGGTGGCACAAACTTCAACGGGGGCATCATTGCGGTAATCAGCGATGCCAATTTGGGGAAGGGGGCGCTAAGCTTTGATGGCGGTACGCTCGAAGCGTTGGCCGCAGGCGATGGGATCATTTCCAACAAAACGATCACGCTAAATGCTGGTGGAGGCACCTTTTTGGCGGATACGGGCACCTTCTCCATACTGAGCGGAATCATCATGGATCCCATCGAAGGGCCTAGCGGATCATTTACGAAGGTCGGGACAGGGGAACTAACTTTGAGCGGCATGAATACCTACAGTGGCGGCACAAACATCAACGGTGGCATTCTTGCGGTAAGCAGTGATGGTAATTTGGGGACTGGCCCGCTGAGCTTTAACGGTGGCACGCTCGAAGCGTTGGCAGGCCTTACTTCCGACAAAGCTATCACGCTCAATCCCGGGGGAGGCACGTTTTTGGCCGATAGCGGTACCACCTCGACCCTTAACGGAGTGATCAGCGGCGCGGGCTCGTGGACCAAGAACGGCCTCGGAATACTCATCCTGACCGCGGCGAACACCTACAGTGGAGGGACAACCATCAGCGCCGGAACGCTCCAGCTTGGAAACGGTGGAACGACTGGAAGCATCACTGGGGATGTGACTGATAACGGAATCTTGGCCTTCGACCGGCGTGACGTTTTCACCTTTGACGGAATTATCAGCGGCATGGGAAGCCTCCAACAAAATGGGACTGGAACAACTGTTCTTACTCGCAACAACACCTATACTGGAGGGACAACCATCAACGGAGGAACGCTCCAACTTGGAAACGGTGGAACGACTGGAAGCATCACTGGGGATGTGACTGATAACGGCGTATTCGCTGTCAATCGCTCCGACACCTACACGTTTGCTGGGACGATTTCCGGAAAAGGTTCATTCGAACAACGCGGTACCGGTACCACCATATTAACTGGCACAAACACATATATCGGTGGCACTAGCATTGTTGCGGGTACAACTGCAGGCGTACCTGCAGGTACATTGCAGCTTGGAGACGGCGGGACCACGGGAAGCATCGTTGGGGATGTGACTGATGATGGCGTGCTCGCTATTGACCGCTCTGATACCTACACCTTTGCTGGTATAATTTCCGGATCAGGTTCATTCGAACAACGCGGAACTGGTGCAACAATATTCACCGGCCATAATACGTACACCGGTACAACGACGGTGAACACTGGAAGTTTGATCATAGATGGGTCGATTGCGAGCGCCCAGACGCTGGTCAACCCGGGTGGGTTGTTGGGTGGTAAAGGTTCTATCGGCGGGAACCTCGTAAATAGCGGAATCGTCAACCCAGGCCCTTCTCCGGGATTGCGCGTCTCAGGCAACTATATCCAGAACGCGAACGGCACATTGCGAATCGAAGTGGCGGGCACCGGACAGGGCCAATTCAGCTTGCTGGCGGTAGGTAAGCATGCCAGCCTCGGTGGCACACTGCAGCTTATCCCCGGGGGTGGTTTCCAGCTCCATGTCGGGGATAAGGTCACATTCCTCACTGCAAATGGCGGTGTGAGCGGGAATTTCAGCACGATCCAAAATGAGTTCGCCACCGTCGTGAAGACCCAAATCATAATTCTTCCAACCGCCGTCGAGCTGGAAGGAACGCAGGGTTCTTTCGTGCCAGCCGCCTGCAACTCGAACACCGCAGCGGTAGCTCGTTCGTTGGACAGCGCAGTTGGCGACCCGCGGGCGACCGGGTTGATCAGCTTCCTTGACACCGAGCCGTTCAACAAACTTTGCTCCGATTTCACTCTGATCGCGCCCGAGCAGCTCACATCGGTCTATAACATCGCCGTCTCATTGGCGAACGTGCAGACCGCTAATCTGGAACGACGAATGGATGACATTCGCGCGGGTAGCACCGGCTTTAGCGGAGCAGGCTTCACCATAAATGGCACCTCGCCGAGCTTCAGCGGCGGCCTTAGTGGTCCAACGGGGGCCGAAGGCAAAGCTGGTCCGTCCGTGCTCGCACCGATTCCCGAGAATCGTTGGGGCGTTTTTGCCACCGGTCTCGGCGAATTCACTCATGTCGACAGCACCGACACCGCGCGTGGCTTCGACCTCCAGACTGGCGGGTTTACCCTTGGTGTTGATTATCGCATTGGCTCGAATTTCGCAATCGGTCTGATCGCCGGCTACGCCCACACCAATGCAGACCTCGCTAACAACGGCGACCTCGATGTTAATAGCGGGAAATTCGGACTCTACGCGACCGCGTTCAGCGGTGGATTTTACCTGGATACTGCCGTGACCGGCGGGATAAGCGGGTACGACTCGCATCGCGCTGCCCTCGGCGGCACCGCCAGCGGAAGCACTAATGGCGGCGACCTCAACGTGCTCGTCAATGGCGGTTACGATTGGACAAAAGGCGGTCTGAGCATTGGTCCGACGGCGAGTTTCCAATATACCTATGTCAGCTTCGACGGCTTTACCGAAACCGGCTCCCTTGCGCCTCTGAAATTCAATGACCAACACGTTGACTCGATTCGCACCGCATTCGGAGCGAAGGCATCCTACGATTGGAAAGTGGGACACATCATCATAAGACCGGAATTGCGCGCCGCTTGGCAGCATGAATATGGTAATAGCGCCTATTCGATTGCAGCGAGTTTCGCGAATGGTGCAGGCAGTAGTTTTACTGTCACTAGCCCGAAGATTGGCCGTGACAGCCTGCTTCTCGGGGCCGGCGTTGCTGTTCTATTGACTGACCGTATTTCTACCTACATCTACTACGATGGCGAACTCGGCCGCACCAATTACCAATCCAACAACGTATCGGCAGGCGTTCGAATAACATTCTAGTGTCCTGGTTCCTGAGGCGCGAAGCGCACCAGGTAGGGCGGTCCGTCTCGGACCGTCGGAATCCACGCCGGGCTAGGTTCTGTTGCGCCTTAGGACTTTTGGGGTTGTTCTTTCTTGCGCCGGGCGGCGTCTTGTTTGCACAAGAGGAACACAGCGCTCTTGATCCGAAACCGCTTGATATTCATGTGCAAGTTAACGGGTCTGGGAGAGTGAGCTCGGCCGATATCGCTGCCGTATTAAAATCTGCTGCCTTCGAAATTTGGCGATATTGTCTGCATACGAAACTCGAAGGTATCGATGTCTACTATCGGCCTGATCAACCGCAAACCGATTTCAAGCGAACATCGAGCGGCCGCATCGGAATCGGACTGTCGGCTCGCGATACTCACTGGGCGCAGTACGGCTTTCAGTTTGCTCACGAGTTCTGCCACGCGCTAGCCAACTACAGCGGTAATCCACAGAAGTTAGTGCGTTACTCCCAGCAGGCCAACCTGTGGTTGGAAGAAAGTCTTTGCGAAACCGCTTCGTTATTCACTCTGAAGGCGATGAGCCGCTCATGGCGGGACCGCTCCTCCCTATCCGGCCTGGCGGAGTTACGCTCCCTCGTCAATAATTATGTCGAGTAGCGACTCGCGCGGACGGAGCATAACCTCCCGGCGGCAATAGCGTTCTCGGATTGGTTCCGTCAGAATCAATCCGCTTTGCGCCAGAACTCCAATATGCGTGACCGCAATACCATTATCGCGAGGCAATTGTTGCCCTTTTTCGAATCACAACTGCGCGTCTGGGAAGCAGTGATGTTCCTCAACCACGGTTCGCACGACCCGAAGGAATCGTTAGCGCAGCGTTTTTCCAAGTGGCGTTCCCAGTGCCCGAAGGAGCTTCGGCCACTTGTCACTCGACTTGCGACGGTTTTCGCAGTGTCGTTGTAAAATTCTTAATCCTACTCGTCCTCGTGGTCGTCCTCGAACGTTTGAGTTGGCGGTATCCTAGCCATCAGGATTGATTTGCTCATCGTTTCGGCTCGACCATAATTGATCCCGATCGAAGACGATTACGAAGACCACGAGGAGGCTTTGTGATGCCGATCGGCGCCTCATCAAACTTCGATTAGCAGAATTGTGGTTCTGAGTCCTAATACGCAGTCCGGTCTGATTCCCAGGCCTGTCGCTCCCCTGGTCGCCCTATAACATTTTTCTTGGAAAGTTGGGCCATTCCTAGGTAGGCTCTCCTGGTTAGGGTCATTAGACCGAAGACAAATGGCGGAAACAGCTGCAGCCCCGGTTAAGAGCCTGTCATTCGAACAGCTGGCAGCGGCTCGAAAAAGCACCGAGGCCGTTTCCCAATTTCTCGAGAAGCAGCTCCGAGGCTATCTGGATACCTTACGTTCTCTCATTGTCCCAGAGCACATTCTGGGCAAGCTGGCTGGTTCAAGGTATGAGGTGCCGGGTGTCGATAAGGCATTGAGCGACTTGCAGGAGAAATATAGGCGACTTTCCGGCAAACCATTTGATTTTCCGAAGGAGCTCGAAACCGAATGGCTCAGTGAGGTTGGCCCAAAAGCGGACCTGGAACGTTGGGAATACACTCAAGAGATTGCGACAGAAGAGGGAAAACGGCCGATTAAGATCACATCACCAACTCGCTGGATTCTGGGGTTCGGCCCAGGTTACTCGGTGAATCAAGCGATTCAGGAGTTCGCCCGCAAGCAAGATCGCCGGGGGACCGATCAACTGCGGCAGTTCGTGGTGAACGAATTGGTGATGCAGGCGTTGATGGCACGGAGCAGCGGCTTAACAACGTTACTGGGTGAATTGCGTTACAACGTTAGCACCCAATTTCATCCGGCACTCAGTGGACTTCCGCTGGTCGTGGTCCAATCGCAGATTCCTACTTTTCTTCCGCCGGAACCGGTGATCGCCGCTGCCACGGCCTTATCAGGAATCCCTGCGTTTATCGAATTGATTGATGTGGACGCCGTGCGAGAATTGCCAGACCCGTTCAAGGAACATATCTTCCAGCTCATCCACGGGTAATCTCGGTCTGCTGGACAGCATTCGGTCCATTTTTTGCGCCCTGATTTGTTGTCCCAAACAAGATAGGCTGGAGATTGGGGCAAATATTTCCATCGAAGGCCACGATCCCTTGGAGTCCGATCAAACCAGCGCCGTGGATCAATGTATCGCAATGGGATCACGCGTCGACCCGGTCCTCCAACCCAGCGCAGGATCTGCGATTTGTGGGCGAAGCTAGTTCTGATGATCTGCATCCGGAGAATCTCGCTCCGGAGGTGTTGAGCAAGCCTAAGGCTGCTCTGAAAAGGGTCAAATCTCAATCTTCAATTTTTTGGCTACCTGTTTAAACTTCTTTTGAAGGTCCCGGTCGATCTTCAAGCGCCTTTCAAATCTTGCGATTGCGGCGTTCACTGGGCCCGGATCGCTGTTGCCGTCGATTGAACCAAGCTCCGTAGGACAGATTCAACCACTGCATCGCTCGACTTAGATTCGCCTGCGGCGTTTCGAGCTGGAGATGATAATGGTTGCCCATGAGAACGTAGGCATGAATCCGCACTCCGAATCGGTTGGGAAGAGATCCGAGCAGCTCGAGAAAATGTAAGTTCGCCTCTGCGCGGGGAAAGATTTGCCGACGTTCGACTCCACGGTTCAGCACATGGTACCAACCATGGGGCACATCGATACGTAGTGATCGCGCCATAATTGTGCGCGATCTTACTCGATATCTTATCTCAGGGCCAAGAACTATGTTGAAAACTGAGATTTGACCCTAATTCATATCCTGCACAGTTGAGTACATGGTACCAGCCATGGGACGCACATTTGATCTAAGAAACCCAAGAACACTCCCTTCGACAAGACTCTCATTTCGTCGCTGAAAGGCATCACCGCTTTTGACATCGCCTTCAGCGACGCGCCCGGGCATCTCGACCTCTGGAACGCGAACCAATTTTTCAGCGAACTCACCGCGACCAAAGATTATTGGACGACCGCAACGCGCATATCGCTTTGGAAAGCGGTTTAAGCCCAGACGATGAATCTTGCGCACGCCTGTGAGAGCCGGCAAACTAGCGGGTCCGCAGGGCGGAATGGAACTTCTCACGGTTTCCTCGAAGCGGCCCTCACGTCAGCCAAGGCTTTTACGCACACCGGGTTGAGGTGAACGTACCGCCCCGTGCGATAGACTTAGCCACTGCGAAGGCCGACTGACAAACTAGTCTTGATACGAAAGAATGGTAAGTGGTAAGAGTAGGACGTTAAGGCACGAATCTGACCTTACAGGACCTCCCATGGACAGAACAAGTGTTGAGCTGACTTGCCCCGGAAGCCGCAACAATTTTACGGTAATCGTCGATACACCCTGGCAGACGAAATGGGGACTGGGTAATCCCGCCAATACGGGTTCCTGTACTCTGTTTGTTGCAGGCTTGGATGCCACCGGTAATCCGATGGATGATGGTATAAATTTCCGTCCTCTGACCCTAAATCCGGGCGATAGCGTCCATTGGTACTGGCCTCCCTCTGGCGCAACAAAGATCATAGCTGTGTGCTCGAGTGATTGTAATCTCTCCGGAACAGCGGTCTTGGAATACGATACACCAAGCGCTTGAGATCCTTCTCGGGTCACACGGCATTTTCTTCATCTTCGAAAGTTGGGATCGGTCCCAAGCGCCACGCGGGAACAACGAACGGTTATCGAGTTAACTTGTTAACTCCCATGCTAAAATTTAAATTATAGATAAAGACAGTGGCCGGACAAGCAGCCCTCTACATTAGGAATGTCCAAGAAACGGGATCACGTCAATACCTTTCCCCTTTCCCGAATGCTAGGCGCGAAAGAAAAGCCGCAAGAGAAGACTGATTAACGCGAAGATACCAGCGACCAAAAGCCACGTTTTGCGTGCCGGGGTGAGCCGTTCTTCCTGCCGCAAGTAACTCCATATCGTGGCAGCGAGGAAAAGAATGGCAACATTCGTCAGAATTGTTTCAGCGCCCATCGGTATCTTCCTCGGTTCCGACGTGATTGCCCATCATTCGCAGAGTCATCGGCTGCTCAGCCCCAAAAGAGCCTGCTGCCGAAACCCCGGCGCACGCACTTCAAAGAGTGGCTGACCCGGTTGGCGGATGGCCAACTCCAGTGCTGCTGCGGCACGTTGGCGCTGGCGGCCGATGCGCAGGACCTCCTGCAACCATTCGATCGTTATCGGCTTACCCAGTAAGTAGCGTGTGCCTTTTTGAAATTGGCTCTGGTTATTGCTCCACCATTTTTGAATTGATACCGGATCAGGCCAGGGAAGATTTTCGTCTGTGTCCATTTCGACGTTTTCGTCTTCAGGATTTTCCGTCGGGCCCGCTTCGAATCCTTCCGGCGCACGCTTTTCCAGATCTTGGTACGCCAAATCAATTCCGGTAATCATCGTGAACGCTTCGCCAGCCACTCGGGCCATGGGCGACAGATTCATCTGCTTCTTCAGCCAAGGCACGCCGTCCGGATCGCCAATTGCACCCGCGGCGATGATCGCGAGACGCAAATTTACTTTCTGTTTTGAGAGTGACGCTTGCCATGCTTTAGCGGCGGCGAGATCCATTCGACGAACCGTCAGCTGCAGAGCTTTAGCCGAGTTCGGATCAGGCGATGCCGCAATTGCTCGTAGAACAGTGAGCGAATGCAGATTGACTGACAGCAGCGTGGCAGACCACGCTGCAGCAAAACGAACGTTTTGGTCCGGGTCCGCAAATCCACTTTGAAGTTTGGGTAACAATTCTGTGCGTGCTAGTTCACCTGCGGCACGGAAAGCGCGAGCGCGTAACAAAGGATCGTTATCAGACATAGCATCCGGCAAAAACGCTCCTGGATATT
>Ga0207684_10005438_pt1 | contig 11746 bp, 4 predicted proteins | sample KBSK5501metaG_FD_184342 | JGI IMG/M metagenome (GOLD analysis project Ga0207684, IMG submission 184342) | Corn, switchgrass and miscanthus rhizosphere microbial communities from Kellogg Biological Station, Michigan, USA - KBS K5-50-1 metaG... | ecosystem: Host-associated > Plants > Roots >... | reverse complement strand
GGCAGCCAACATTCCTACAATCACGACCGTGCCGAGGATGCGCCGTGAGGCCGCGCCCGCGCCTGAGGCAATCCACAATGGCGCGGATCCGAAGATGAAGGCGAATGAAGTCATCAGAATGGGGCGCAAGCGCAAACGCGCTCCCTCGAGCGCTGCATCCATTAAGGCTCGACCCTTTTCCAATTCCGCCTTGGCAAACTCGACAATCAAGATCGCGTTCTTCGCCGCCAGACCGATTAGCACGATGAGTCCAATCTGAGCATAGACATCAAGGTCGTAGCCCCGCAGCCAAAGGCCGAGGAAGGCGCCAAAGATCGCGACCGGTATCGTAAGCAGGACTGAGAATGGCAGCGACCAACTCTCATACAGGGCGGCCAGGATCAGGAACACAAACACCATCGATAGACCGAATACTCTTGTCGTATTTCCCGCGGCCTTCGTCTCCTGATAAGAGAGGTCGGCCCAGTCATAGCCAAACTCCGTCGGAAGTGTTTGCTTCGCCACTTCTTCCAGAGCAGCCATCGCTTGTCCTGAGCTGTAACCCGGGGCGGCGGAGCCGATCACCTGTGCAGCTCGATACACATTGAAACGATTGGTGTACTCGGGGCCAGAAATCCTACGCGTGCTTACCAGCGATGACAGCGGAACCATGTTGCCGTCGTTATTGCGCACGTAGTACTGTTCGATATCGCGGTCACTGAGACGCTCGTCGCCCTCAGCTTGTAGAAAGACCCGCCATTGTCTGCCGAAGCGGTTGAACTGATTCAGGAAAAGACCACCGAGGTAGGCTTGCATCGTCTGATACACATCGGCTACGGCAACGCCCTGCTTGAGCACTTTGTCCCGATCTACGTCGACGAAAATCTGCGGCGAGCTTGCGGAAAACTGGGAACCGACTCCGGCAAGTTCCGGCCGTTTACGAGCCGCCGTCAGAAACTTTTGCAGATTCTGATCGAGAAGCTCGACCGACCCGCCACTTCGGTCCTGCAGCCAGAATGAAAATCCTCCAGAGTTCCCCAGTCCGGGAATCGCCGGGGGACTAAAAGCAAACGCCATCGCCTCAGGTACTTCGCTGGTCAGCCTGGCATTGATGGTCTTCAGGATTTCTGCCGAAGTTTGCTTGCGCTCGGCCCAGGGCTGCAGAGAGATAAAGCAAAAACCGTTGTAGCTCGCCGAGACTCGATTCAACAGACTGAATCCGTTGATGCTGGTGACAAACTGCACGCCTTCCGTTTCCTTAAGGATCGACTCGACTCTGCGCGAGACCTGGTCCGTCCGCTCGAGTGAGGCCGCTGGCGGGAGTTGAATGTTAAGAAAAAGGTAGCCGTAGTCCTCCTCGGGAAGAAAGCTGGTCGGCAACCTATTCCCGAAGAAACCATCCACCAGCCCAAATCCTCCCAGAATCAACACCGCGATAACTCCCTTGCGAATTAGTCCACGGCTTATGCTGACATAGCCCTGTGTTGCTTTTTCAAACCAGCGGTTGAAGGCACCAAAAAATCCAGCCAGCGGACCGCGCGCTTCTTTGCGTGGTCGCAGCATCAGCGCCGACAACGCCGGCGACAACGTCAACGCGTTGAAAGCCGAGATGACAACAGAGACAGCGATCGTGACGGCGAACTGTTTGTTCAGGCGCCCCTGGATTCCGCTCACTAACGCCACCGGGATGAAGACTGAGGCCAGGATGAGCGCGATGCTGATGACCGGACCGGATACCTCTTCCATCGCCTTAAAGGTCGCGTCGCGCGGACTCATACCTTCCTCTATGTGATGCTCGACCGCCTCCACGACGACAATCGCGTCGTCAACGACTAATCCGATTGCCAGCACCAGAGCGAAAAGCGACAGCGTGTTGATTGAAAACCCGAGTAAGGGAAAAACTGCGAACGTACCGATCAGCGAGACGGGCACCGCAATCATCGGTATCAACGTCGCGCGCCAGTTTTGCAGGAAGATAAAGACGACCAGGATGACGAGCACAATCGCAATCAGTAACGTCTCAACGATCTCCCTGATGCCCTCGGTAACCGAGCGAGTCGTGTCGAGCCCAATCGCGTAATCAAAATCGGAGGGAAATCGCTGCTTCAGATCCTCCATCGTCTTCTTCACACCGTCGGTCACTGCCAGGGCGTTTGAACCTGGCGACTGAAACACGGCGATGATTCCGGCTGGCTGGCCGCTGAAGCGAGCCACTTGCTGGTAATTCTGAGCACCGAGTTCAATCCGCGCTACGTCCTTGAGACGCACAACCGAGCCGTCCGGATTTGAACGCACCACTACCTGACCAAACTCTTCCGGAGTCTGAAGCCGACCCTGCGCGCGCAACGTGTAAGTCATCTCCTTGCCCTTGGGTGCGGGTTCAGCACCGACCTGACCGGCGGGATTAACTGTGCTTTGTTGCTGGACCGCGCGCGCAAGATCGGGAACGGTCAACCCAAGTTTGGCGAGCAGATCAGGCTTGACCCAGATGCGCATCGCGTAATCGCTGGCGCCGAAGAGCCGAACCTCACCCACTCCAGGAACACGATAGAGTGCATCGTTGATATTTATGTTCGCGTAGTTCGCCAGAAAAAGTGAATCATGACTTTGATGCGGCGAATAGATTGCAATCGCCAGCGTAGGTATTCCCGTTGACTTGCGCATGTTCAGACCAAACGCATTAACGTCGGCAGGAAGGTTTGGCTGCGCCTGCGACACACGGTTTTGTACATTGACCTGATCGATGTTGGGATTCGTGTCGATGTCGAACGTAACGGTAAGCGTCATCGTTCCGTCGTTCGCGTTCGTCGATTGCATGTAGAGCATGTTGTCAACACCGCTCATCTGTTGTTCGAGTGGCGTTGCAACTGACTGCTCAATCGTCACAGCATCGGCGCCCGTGTAGGTCGTGTTGACGATAATCTGAGGCGGCACGATTTCTGGAAACTGGGCCACCGGCAGCCCCGCCATTGCGACGAGTCCCCCGATGACGGTGACTATGGCGATTACCATCGCCACAATCGGCCGGTTAATGAAGAGCTTCGAAATCATTGACAGTCCTTATCAAGCCCGCGAAGCGGGCGAAAGCATAAAGCCTGGGGTGGAGCGTAGCGGAACCCCAGGAAGGTAGCCCCAAAAGCGGATAAGCCCGTGGAACGGGCGACAGCCGTTTTGGTTGACCTCATTTGTTTCGATATGGCTCACAGTTAGCACGACTTTCTACTCCGCTGTCGCCCGCTCTCGCGGGCTCTCTTTCCACTTTCATTTTCATCCCAGGGGTTCCGGTACGCTCCACCCCAGGCTTTATGCTGCCACCCGCTTCGCGGGTTAATTGCTTGTCGTCTTACCTGCATACGGCTTGGCATTTACTATTGTCCCTGCTTTAACTCTTTGGATCCCTTCCACAACTACGGTCTCGCCGTCTTTCAATCCGTCTTCGATAACCCACATCGAGCCGCTGCGTTCGCCAACTTTGACGGTTCGCAGTTCAATCTTGTTATCGCCTCCGACCACGGCGACCTGATAACTTCCCTGCAACTCGCTGACTGCACGCTGCGGCACCAGCAAGGCAGCGGGTTTCGTCGCCGTCACTGCACGCACCCGCCCGTACTGGCCCGGTCGAAGGACGTTGCCCGGATTAGGAAATATTCCGGCCAATCGGATCGCTCCGGTCTTTTGATCGACCTGGCGGTCGGCAAAAAAGAAACTCCCGCTTTCCGGATAGTTGGATCCGTCGGCAAGGATCAATTCAAGCTGGATCTGAGCCACACTTGCTCCTCGTCGCGCTTCAATCAGGTTGCGCTTATTAAAGGCAAGGTACTGTTGCTCGCTGAGAGTGAAAAAGACTTTAATTGGATCGACGGTCGAAACGGTGGTCAGTGGAGGGCTCGTTGTGCTGATCAAGTTTCCGACCTGCGCCTGAGCAATGCCGGCAATTCCATCGATTGGGGAAATGATTCTTGTAAAGCCCAGGTTTAGTTCCGAGGTTCTTACCGCCGCCTGCGATGATTCCACCTGCGCTTTTGCTGCAATGATCGCCGCCTTTGCCGTTCCGACTCCTGCGGTAGCTGCTTTTATTTGTGACTTGACTACTTCTACCTGAGCTCTCGCCGCATCGTTAGCCTGATCCGCATTATCAAACTCCTGCTGTGTTACAGCTTTCTGTTCAAGCAGCGGTGTGTATTTGTTCACATCAAGCTGTGTCTTCCGCTGATTGGCCTCGGCCTGCATCAGTTGGCTGTTTGCCTGAGCAAGTTGGGCAAGCGCCTGATCAAGCTGCGTAATTGCCTGCTGCACCTGACTCTCGGATTTGGCGAGATCACCTTTAGCCTGATTAACTAGTGCCTGAAACGGGCGGGGATCGATTTCGAACAACAATTGCCCTTTCCTTACGAACGAGCCTTCCTGGTAATCCTGCCTGAGGAGATAGCCTGTGACCTGTGCTTTGATGTCAGCGTTGACCATTCCCTCGGTCGTCCCGATCCATTCGCTGTAGACGGGAACGTCCTTTTGCTCGACTCGGACCACTTCAACGTCGGGCGGTCGAGGCGCCGCCTGCGCCGGTTTGTTCGAGCGACCGGCGATGATCAACGCACCAAGAATCCCAACCGCTACTACTGTGATCGCTGAGACCGATAACTTGTGTCTTGAGAAAGCGCTCCGTAACCCCGCTAAAATCTTCGGCAATTTCTTTTGCATAGGAACCTCACCAACCAATCTCGGAACAACCCAACTCATCCTGAATTACTGAGTGCTTACTATCAAGAATCTCCTTTAAATCGGCATCACGAGATCGAATGCTTTTTTGGTACAACTTTTTGGTCTATAGATACCGGTAAATGCCCGCCGAGCGGACGGACTGGCGCCACGAGCCCACACTCAGTTCCAGTCCACCCGCTCGCTCCGAACACAGGCCGTGTCCCCCTGTTGATCTCGGCCCGTGCCCCCCTTGAAAGTCTTCTGATTGAATTTCTTTCTTCATCAACCTTACCAACTCGTTCATCGTTCGGTCTCTTCACATAGCAACAACTCTGCCAGACCGGGTTGATCATGATCTGCCCGTACTTGATGAATTGATTCCTGGGCTGGCGAGAAACAGTGACAAGATACTGTCACGTGACGAGGTGCTGTCATTAGAAGGATGTCATTGCGCAGTAGGAACTGATAGCTTTACAGTATTACTTTCCTAAATGCAGAGCTCCGGACTCGGCGCCGCTGATGCAGTTCGGATATCCATCCCTTGACAGTCTTTACGATTTCACGCGTGCTCTGCGCACCCGACTGCTCATCCTGGCTAGTGAGGGTCCCACTTGAAATTTTGCTCTGACCCCGCTTTAAGATTTTTACGGCCGCGTTCATGACCCTGACACCTCATCAAATAATTACCGCAAGTTATTTATCTTCCGGGGGACTGCAGAGGCCGGCGCTCTGCCAATAAGCCAGGGCATCGGCCTCGGCAATAGCCGCTTCCAAACGTGCGTGGCTCCGATCTAGTTCATCGAGCTGGAGACGTACACTCGACCTTACAATCTCCAGCTGTCGCCGCCGCTCCTCTCGCAACCGTTCCGGATGCAGACTACCTATTCCAGCCACGCTTCGCTCAATATTCTCCGATTGCAGAGCCTCTTCGAGTTGTTCGTTGCGCGCCTGCATTTCCGCCTGCCTGACTTCGAGTTCGCTCAATTGGACGCGCAAATTGGCTGCGATTTCCTGACCGCGGGGTTGCGCGATTGCAGCCATTGCAAAGAGAGTAACGAGTAACACGGTGGCGGGAATTCGTTTTACAAGCCTTTTCATTTCAATACTCCTTCTCGTCATCTTCTCGCCTAGAAACACTTCCGAGTTCCACAAATGGATCAAGATGCCAGTGACAGGTACCAATACAAGAACCTTGCCACAGCCTCAGCTTGTTACTGTCTGGGGAACTGTTCGAAGAGAAGCGGATAGATGGAGAAGTGTCAGGCCTGATTTCTCAAGCCTATTGCAGGCGGCGCGTTACAAATGACGAAATGCGACCAGATGACGAGCAGCGGTCACGATTGTTGCGGTTGAGGTCGGTTGATGCCGAGTTTGCGCATGCGGTGGTTGAGAGTGGTACGGTTGAGGCCCAGACGCGCGGCTGCTCCACTGGGACCACCAATCACCCAACCCGTCTCACGCAAAACCCTCATGATGTGGTCGCGTTCGACTGCCTCGAGTCTTATTGGACCTTGAAGCTGATTAGCCAGATTGTCATTAGCCGATTGCTTTAACTCGGCCAACGGAACTTCCAGAACCGAACCGCGCGAAAGAATCACAGCCCGTTCGATGAGATTCTGCAGCTCGCGAATATTGCCGGGCCAGCTATACGCAGTCAGTTGAGTCATGGCTTCGGTTGGAATCGTTTTGATCGGTTTCTTCATCTGTTGCGAAAACTTCTGTGCGAAGAAGTTGACCAACAGCGGAATGTCTTCAGGTCGTTCCCGTAACGCCGGCAAAGAAACCGGAAAGACGTTTAGCCGGTAGTAAAGATCGCTGCGAAACTTTTTCTCAGCCACCATCTTAGCGAGATCAGCATTAGTCGCAGCCACCACCCGCACGTCCACACGAATCGTTCTACCGCTTCCTAAACGCTCAAACTCCTGCTCCTGCAGCACACGCAGCAGTTTCGATTGCAGCTCGAGCGGAATCTCCTCGACCTCATCGAGAAAGATTGTGCCGCGGTGTGCGAGCTCAAACCGGCCCTTGCGCTGTTCGACGGCACCGGTAAACGCGCCCCTCTCGTGGCCAAACATTTCGCTCTCGAGCAGCCCCGTCGGAATCGCAGCACAGTTTACTTTAACCAGCGTATGTTCCGCTCGGCCACTCAAGTCGTGAAGCGCGCGAGCGATCAGTTCCTTCCCAGTCCCAGTCTCCCCAAAAATCAAAACAGTCGAGTCGGTAGGCGCCACCGTCTCGACATCCTGCAGAGCGCGCTTCAGAGTCGCGCTGGTGCCAACGATCTCTTCGAAGTTGTATTCCGTGCGGATCTCTTCCTGGAGATAGAGCTTTTCTTCTTGTAACTTATTCTTTAGCGCATCGATCTCGCGATAGGCCAGGGCGTTCTCAACCGCAATCGCGACCTGCTTCCCTACTGAAGTGAGCAACTCCGCGTCGTCTTCGGTAAAAGGATTCTCGCTCAACCTCGCTACACCCAGGATGCCGAGCGCGCGATCATGCGAAATCAGCGGAACGGTGCAACCAGACTTGATTCCAGCACGTTGCCCAAGGGGATCAACTACGTGATCCAAGCCACTGATGACTGGTTCGCGTGTGGTGAAGGCGCGCCCGCCAGGGTTCTCCTCCAGGTCGATGATTTCGCCTTCGACAAACGCATCTTCGTGCTCGGGAAATTCCAGCGCCGTGACCCGAAGCTTGTTGATTGCAGGATCGTGAAGGGCGAGACCAGCGAGGTCATGCGGCATCACACGCCTAAGACAACCAGAGATAGCCGAAAGGAGTTCGCGCAAATTGAGATTTGAGACCAGGGTGTTGTTTATTTCTAAAAGTAGTTGGCAGCGGTCACGCTCGTGCGCCAACTTCTGTTGATGACACTGCGCTTCGATGGCCACCGCTATTTGCCCCGCGAGTAGTCCTGCGAATTCGAGATCCAGGTGATCGTAGACGCCGGCCTCATCGCTCCAGAAGTTAAGCACTCCCAATCGCTGGTTGACAGTGGTCAAGGGAAAACTGCAGATTGCTTTGATCGGATGATCGAGTAGAGTTTTCGCGAAGGGGAACTGATCTTCCAACGCGATGTCGTGAACGACAACCGGTTCCTGATGTTCCCAAACCCAACCGGCGATCGAACCTTCCATCGGGACTTCTGTGGGCGCCTGCCACTTTGTAGGCGCGCATGTTTCCAGAAAGTGGCACCGCATGAGGTTGCGCGAACTATCGTGAAACATCACCGCGAGGCTGCGAAACTTAAACAGCATCTGCAGTCGACAAGCAAGATCATGGAACAGCTTCGCTAAGTCGCGATGTGACGCGATTGCTTTCGACAGCTCAAGCAAGGTGAGGTACTGCTCGGGCTTCAGTCCTTTGGCGGCGCCTTGGGCGATGGTAGTGGTCAAGCTAACCCCTTAAATCAGAATTGCGTGATCGGAACTCTGGAGCCAGATTTTCTCCGGGATGAGTTCCGGCGGAACAAAAGTAGCCAAATGTTGGTATCGAATCATCGTATTCTCGGCCTGATAGCCTTATTTTCCACGGTGTCGGACGAAAATGCCAGCGACCATTAGAAAAGCGCCTCATACAACTCTCGAATTTGTGTACTTTGCTCGTTGTGCCCGCGGCAAGGCGCATTTAATTCGCAAGCGATCTCGCGGTCAGCGAACCTCAATCACTGCTCATCGCAAACTGGAAGCTTGTGGCCTTTCCTTTCACGATCGCGATCCTGTTCATCTTTCAACAGCGTCTCGCCTGGAAGAGGGATGCTACTCATCGATGACTGATGAATAAGGGGCTATGGAACTGTGCAAGATGAGGGGAAGATGAGGGACTTATGTGCCAGGACCAAGTCTCATGTAACTGCGTTGACGGCTTGACAAAAAATCCATTGGCCCGGTGCTTCGGTCATCCCCCTGGAGCGAATTACGATGTCAGAAGGAAACTCGTAAGCCGAGCTGAATCTCTCGGCCCGGCGTTGCCGCTTCCGTGATCGTGCCAAACTGTGGCGTATTTACGAAGCGGTTTGGCGTGCCAAGATTCGTGTGATTGAGCGCGTTAAAGGCCTCCGCACGAATCTGGACCTTGAGCGTTTCAGTCACAGCGAACTCGCGTTGCAGGGCGAGATCTAGCGTTTGCATGCCCGGCCCATACACCGAGTTTCGGCCAACATTACCGAAGGTAAACGCCGCCGGTGTTGAAAACGCCGCGGGGTTGAACCAGGCATCGGCGGCACGCGTGCCAGAACCGAAGACCGGCTGGCCTGTATAGTTCGCTCTGATGGGATTTTCCCCGAGCAGCGTACCGGCATTCGCTGTATCACCAAATACTGAGATGGTGAAAGGAAATCCGGATTGCGCCTGATAGATTGCTGAGAGTCGCCAGTTCTTCGTCACCGAACCCACAAAGCCGGAATTCTTCAAGGCTGGGATCGCGTAAACAGTACTTAGCGCAAAGCGATGGCGGATATCGCAAGCCGGGGCCTTCTCCAGGGTGAGATTCGCATTGTTTTGCGGCGCCGCGGATTCAAACATTGGTGAGCGAAAGTCAGGAGCATCGCTCAGACTCTTTGCGTAAGTGTAATTGGCGAGAAATGACCAACCTTTGGCAAGGCGCCGGCGCACATTCACGTAACCTGCCTCATACCAACTCTGCGCCGAGTTCTCTAACAAATTAATGCCGCTGACTGGAAATGTGGTGTTGGCAATGGTTATGTTGTTAGGCAAGACCATGCCCGGCAGGAAACTCAGCGTCGTGAATGGACGGCGTGGTCCGATGGCGCCGGGACCGGGCGGTGCGTTGTTAATCAGGTGACTGCGCTGTAAGTGAACACCATGTGATCCAAGGTAACCAAGTTCCAACGTCATTTCCGAACCGAGACTCTTCTCGATCGAGCCACTCCATTGTTGCACATACTGCGGCGGCGGGTTTTGTTCAACGGCGGCGAAGCTGACGGTGGTTGTGCCGAGAACAGCCGGACCGAAGTTGAAGTGATTGGCAACAAGGCCGGCGGCCGGCGTGAAATTATCGCTCTGTTGCGTCTCCGGAAAGACATAAGGAACATTGTGCCGCTGGTTGCACCAGGTATTCATATCGACCGGCGTGAAAAAGATGCCAAATGCCGCGTGAAGTACAACGCCTCGACTGGGTATGCTGTGCGAAATGCCGGCGCGAGGCGCGAAGTTAAGCTTGTTCGCCGTCGTCAACCCTTCGGGAAAGCCCTGTTGACCGCCGATGAAAACGAAAGGCTTGCCTTTGACAAAGGTCAGATTGGTGTTGGCGTAACGAAGGTCGCGAAGCGGACTCATGAACTCGTAACGCACTCCGATTTGAATCGTGGTGTTCCTGGTCAGTTGGAAGGCGTCCTGCACAAAACCATCTGCATACCACTGGCGGAGTTGCATCTGCGGAATGCCTGCCTGGCGCTGCTTCACTGCCGGCAAGCCAAGCAGGAAACTACCGAGTGCCGACCCGGTGCCATCGTTGGTTGCGGTTCGCGTAGTGAATCCGTTGGTGAACTGATAGTAGCCGCGGTTCTGAAAGAAGCCCCACATGGGCCAGATGAAATACCTGAAGCTGCCGCCAAGCTTGATACTGTGCCGACCGTGCTGCCAATTCAGTGAATCACGCGCTTCAAGAATTGTGTCCCAGGCGTGCATTGGTGTGGCCAGAAAACTGTCACCCATGCCGGAGTAACCCTGGACATTGAACCAGGGAGCGCCAAATGCGCCTTTGCCGCCAAAGCCAATTCCCAGGATCCCTAGTTGAGAGACGATGTCGTTGCTTTCGCTGTTTTCGGACGAGCGGTGCATCGATAGCCGCGAAACAGTTATCGCTGCCATATTCACCAGGTTCGGACTGATGATCCGATTCCATCCGATGACCCCGTGTTGAGAGAGATTGTCGTGGATAGCGCCAAATCCGGGAAGGTTCTGAGGCGTGAATCCTCTTTCTTTGCTGAAGGAATATCTTGCGAACAGGGTGTCTCCGCGCTTGAGCGTTTGGTCAAATCTAATCGTCGCCTGGTTGGTGACATGGTGCTCATTGCGGACATCAAGATAGTTGTTACAGTCCACGCCCGCGCCAACCACCGTCGGCACCCCGTTCATAGTCATGCCGCAGCCGTTCATCCCCATATCCAGGTTCGGGCGAGGAATGTATTGCCGTAAGAACTGTGCGGCCTTTTGATCGATCAAACCCACCGGAATGACGTTGCCGGGAAAAGGATCGCGAATAACCTGCGGATTGCCTGGACTAACCGGCCTGGTTGGATCAAAGGCCGGGTTTGGGTGCGAACTGAACGGGTTATAGATCGTCGTGCCGCTCATGCTGAAATCGCCATTTATCTCGTCAAGCGTCGGCACGGTGCTAATCATCGTGTCAGACTTGGTATGCCGCAAGCCTTCATAGTTAAAAAAGAAAAAGCTCTTGTCGCGGACGATTGGACCACCGAGCGAAGCGCCAAAGTTGTTTCGCACCAAATGCTTAGAGTCACCCATCTCGTTGAAGGTGTTGGCATCAAGGGCGCCATTTCTTAGGAACTCGTAACCAGTGCCGTGAAACTGGTTTGTGCCAGTTCTCGTGACGATGTTTACCTGACCACCACCGGCACCGCCCATCTCGGCCGCGTAGCTCCCTGTTTGCACCTTGAATTCCTGCACGCTGTCGGGTGAGGGACTAAAATTGAGAGTATTAAACGTTGGATCGGTGTTGGTCGCCCCATCGAGCAGGAAATAGTTGGCGTTCGGACGATTGCCGCCGATGCTGACCGCCGAGCGTTGACCGGGACGCCAGTAAAGCGGACTCATGTCACCAGCCTGGGCGCCATGACTCTCGTGGGCTCCCGGCACCGTGAGCACCAAATCAATCAACATACGACCGTTAAGCGGTAGATTGCGAATAGAGGTAGGCTCGACGACTTCGCCGACGCTCGCATCAGTGGTTCGTAGGACGTTTATCGTTTCGGTCTTGACGTCGACTGTAGTGGTCAGGGAAGAAACCTTGAGGCCGACACTAAGAGTCATTTGCTGGCCCACCTCAAGCGTGACGTTCTGGGTCAGTTGCGCGAAGCCTGCAGCCT
>Ga0207684_10005437_pt1 | contig 11748 bp, 14 predicted proteins | sample KBSK5501metaG_FD_184342 | JGI IMG/M metagenome (GOLD analysis project Ga0207684, IMG submission 184342) | Corn, switchgrass and miscanthus rhizosphere microbial communities from Kellogg Biological Station, Michigan, USA - KBS K5-50-1 metaG... | ecosystem: Host-associated > Plants > Roots >... | reverse complement strand
ATCCGCTGGGAAATGGAAGCTCTCGTCGCCGATCACTGAGCTTGAGCTCTATGGTGATTTACGCCTTCGTTATCAGTACAACGGGGGGCGAACCGATAACACTCCAGTGCAGCCGCCTGGCGCGGGCGTCGCGGGAACACACGACTGGCAGGAGCGCGAGCGCGAGCGTTATCGTGTCCGTATCGGATTGCGCGGCACGCTGGCCGACGATTGGTTCTTCGGAATCCGTTTGGAAACGAACACGAATAATCGCTCCACGAATGTTACATTTGGGGGCGACAGCAACAACGGGCCGTTTTCGAAAAACGACGACGGTATCAACGTTGGGCAGGCATATCTCGGATATAAAGGTTTCCCCGACTTTACCTTCACCGGAGGCAGAATGCCGAATCCGCTCATAAACACGGCAATGGTGTGGGATCCCGACATCAATCCTGAAGGCCTGGCTGAACAGTGGAAGCACACGTTTAACATCACGTTTGGCGGCGGGGGGGGAGCCGAAGCGGTGCAATCCTACAGCAAGGAGGGCTATAGCAAAGAAGGCAAGGGGGTTGTAACGGCGCAGGCTGCCGGCGAGCCGTTCAAACTAAAGATCGACGTCTTCGCAAATTTCGCGCAGTTCGTTTATGATGATGCGAATCCCGAGAATCCGCTTGGTGCGAGGTCGACGACGACCGGAAACGGTGGAAAGCAGCTAATCCCGACTACGGATGCGTTCCTGTTGGCGTGGCAGGTGGGGGCGAGATTCACCTTTCCGAAAAACATTTATTTCCAAATCGCGCCTACCCTCTACAACTACACTGGCAATGGCGATACGTTTAACATCCACTACCAGGGCGGCGATCCCTTCCTAACCAACGCGAAGTCGCTGGCGCAGAACCAGACCGGCATCAACAGTCTGCTAGTCTTGGATGTACCGGCGGAAATCGGCTGGAAAATCGGCGAGTTGCCGATGCGCATCTTTGGCGATTTCGCGGTCAATTTTAACGCCGACGATCGCGCCAACGCCGCGGGCCACTCTGGCTTCGGCGACCAACGTTACGCGTTTCAAATTGGCGCTGGCATCGGCCAATTGAAGGCGAAGCACGATTGGCAGATCGAAGCCGCTTACCAACTAAGCGAGCAGTACGCGCTCGACCCGAACTTGGTCGATGACGATATTTTCGATGGCCGCCTAAACATGCAGGGCGTCATAGTGAGGGCTGGTTACGCGCTCAGTGATGCCGTGATCTTCAACCTTACCTACAATTATGGATGGCGGTACAACAAGAATCTCGGCACGGGTGGAGGACCTGTTGCTATTGCGATTAACCCACTCCAGGACTATCAATTTTTCGTCGCTGATTTGAACATCAAATTCTGACGAATCGGGAAACTGAGAGATACGTCTTAGATCGATAATCAGTTCTAAACACTTATGAAACTAACACATCTAGCACTGTTAATCGGGCTCGCTTTCGGCATAACCGAAGCCAGAGGCGATCGTCTCGTCATCAAAGGCTCCGATACATTGGGCGCGAAACTGGTTCCGCAACTGGCCGAACAATTCAAAGCGCAACACCCCGGCACTACCTTCGACATAGCAGCCGAAGGATCGACCACCGGCATCGCTGCCATCATCGACGGTACCGCCGAAATCGGCATGTCGAGCCGGCGCGCCAAGACTTCTGAAGTAGGCGCCGCTGCGGCCAAAGGCAAACATATGAAGCCGACGATCGTAGCTTTTGACGGGATCGCGGTGATCGTGAACTTCGCAAACCCGATCAAAGGCCTCACCAAAAAGCAGGTGGAACAAATTTTCACCGGCGATGTGACTGACTGGAGCGCAGTCGGCGGATCGGGCGGCAAGATCTCGATCTATACTCGCAACACTTCATCGGGGACCTACTCCGACTTTAAGGAACTGGCGATGAAGAAGCGCGATTACGCCGGCGGTTCGCAAAAAATGGCGGGTAACGAGCAGATTGCGGCTGAAGTCGGCAAAAATCCGAACGGTGTTGGTTATGTCGGCATGGCTTATACGAAGGCGGGGGGAGTGAAAGTGATGCCGATCGACAGTGTGACGCCGTCGGTCAAAACGGTGCAAGGCCATTCCTATTCTTATTGGCGACCAACGTTTTATTACACGAATGGAGAACCGAGCGGCCTGGCCAAAGAGTTCCTCGATTTTACGATTGGCTCAGGCGGCCAGAAAATCGTAGCCCAAGTTGGATTTGTTCCAATCAAATAAAGACAACGCGGTTAGGTTAGCGGAAGCCCGCCGGGAGAGCGCCTCGGCGGGCTTTTCGCCAAATTATGGCCCAGCCAGAGCGCTGATTTTTTTGAAAGTACGATGCCGACCTTAACCACACCCAGATTTTCCTTCGAACGACCCTTTGGGAGGGGATCAGATTCCGTCCGTCGGGTACGCGCGGCGTGGATTTCGGACGTGCATCTGGGCACGCGTGGCGCGAACGCGGGCGCGCTGCTCGATTTCCTACGCGAGTACGAATTCGAAACGCTTTATGTGGTGGGCGACTTGATCGACATCTGGCAGTTGCGCCGGGGAATTTACTGGCCGCAACAGCACAACGACGTCGTTCAAAAAATCCTCCGCAAGTCGCGCAAGGGGACGCGCGTCGTTTACATCCCGGGCAATCACGACGATCTGCTCGCCAAATTTTATGGCGCCTATGGTAATATCACCCTGCAGAAGCATGCGATCCATCGTCTGACGGACGGACGCCGGATGCTCATTATCCACGGGCATGAGCTCGACACCGTGGTGCAAAACATAAAGTGGCTCGCGTTCGCTGGCGACATTGGTTACCAGTTCCTGCTCTCGCTCAATCCGGCAATCAATTTCGTGCGCCGCCGGTTCGGCTTCGGTTACTGGTCGCTCAGCGCTTACGCGAAGAAACGAGTCAAGGACGCGGTAAGCTTCATCGGCCGATTCGAGGAAGAGATCGTCCATTACGCCAAGAAATTTTCCGTTGACGCTGTTCTCTGCGGCCACATTCATAGCGCGGCCGTCCGGCAATTCGGCGCCGTCACCTATTACAACTGCGGCGATTGGGTAGAGAGCTGCTCGGCACTTGTTGAGGAAATGGACGGCACGGTCCAGATGATTAATTATTTGCCGCGGGTCCAGCGGGTGCGAATAGAGTCGCCGCGTAGCGAACTGATAGGCTCCGGCGCATGAAAGCAAAAGTGAAACGCAAACGGGCTCCCCGTCGAAGATCGCGGGAGTCGTCTCCGGTGACCATGCTTGAATCCGAGCTTCACGCGCTACGCCGCGATTTGCGAAAGATTGCTAAAGCATACATCGCCCGTCTCGAAAACGATCTGCTTGTTTGCCTCGCCGCGCTCAGGTCATATGGCCCAATCGAACAGGTCTCTCGCGAAATGCTTCACCAAATCCGCGATCTCACGATCATCGTCCGCAATCGCAAATTGAAACCGGAAAAAGGCCGCCGGAAAGACTTGCGCAAGATCGATTCCCTGATTGTCGATCTGGTCTCAACCATAGGCCAAAAAAACTGAGCTGGGATCACGTGAAAAAGCACGTAATCAGCCTTGCCACCTGGCTTTCGATCACGCTTTCTGGCGCCGGTTCGAGTTACGGTTTGGGTTCGGAAATCATCGTCAGTGTGCCCGATCAAGTACTCGCCATTGTCGATCACGGGCATCTCATCGCGCGTTATTCTATTTCGACTTCCAAGTTTGGAATCGGCGATTCCGCGGGCAGCTACCGCACACCCCTGGGCACTCTGTTTGTTTCCGCGAAATTCGGCGACAACTTGCCTGCGGGGGCAGTAATCAAAAGTAGGGTCCCAACGGGTGAAGTCGTGGCCGCGAACGCCCCGGGCCGGGACGCGATCGTTGCGCGCGTCATCTGGCTGCGCGGGATGGAAGCGCAAAATTGTGGCGCGCGCCATCGTTGTATTTACATCCACGGCACACCTGAGGAACGGCGGATTGGCAAACCGGCCAGCTTCGGGTGCATCCGTATGCGCTCGCGCGACGTGATCGCGCTTTACGATTCGGTGCACATCGGCATGCACGTTATCGTCACGCAAAAACAGATCAGCAATTTCATCCTGGCGGACGAACCGAGCTTGCTCGCAAGGTCGGACTAAGGTGTGAACCTTAACCGAATCGGCCGGTAATATAGTCCTCGGTCTGCCGTTCGCTTGGATTTGTGAAAATTTTTGCGGTCGGCCCAAACTCGATCAGGCGCCCAAGATAAAAGAAACCAGTGTAATCGGAGATGCGGCCGGCCTGTTGCATGTTGTGGGTCACGGTCACAATCGTATACTGGGCTTTGAGTTCGTGGATTAGTTCTTCGATTTTTGCCGTGGCGATGGGATCGAGCGCCGAACAGGGTTCATCCATCAGAATTACTTCGGGTTCCACCGCCAGGGCACGCGCAATGCAAAGCCGTTGCTGCTGGCCGCCGGAGAGGCCAAGGGCATTCGCATCCAGCCGATCCTTCACTTCGTCCCACAGTGCCGCGCCGCGTAAACTTTTCTCGACCGCTTCATCGAGGCGAGACCGCTTCGTAACGCCTGCGATACGCAAGCCGTAGGAAATGTTCTCATAAATCGATTTCGGGAATGGATTCGATTTTTGAAAAACCATTCCGACGCGCCGGCGAAGCTCAACAACGTCCACGTCAACTGCGTTAATATCGACCCCATCGAGGCGAATCGCGCCACGAGTGATGCAGGCACCGTCGATCAGATCGTTCATCCGATTGATGCACCGCAGCAGTGTGGTCTTGCCACAACCAGACGGGCCGATGAATGCGGTGACAGCGCGCGCCGGCATTTCCAGCGTCACGTTGTGAAGCACTTGATTACCTGAGTAAGCGAAATCAAGGTCGCGCACGTCGACCATCATGGCGGCTTTTTCGGTTTCGTCCGCGGGTGGATCAATCTGGCGTGGGGATTGTTCTGGCACGGTTTGGGGCATATCGACTAAATTTACCATGATAAGCGGCTCCTTTGTCGCTCTCGCAGCAGGATGGAAGTCAAAGCAATAAGCATGACAAGCACAAGAAAAACGAATGCGGCGCCGTATTGAACGCGTTCGGTGTATTCGTTCTGCGGAATTTTCGAGCTGACCACATAGATGTGATAAGGCAAGGCCATGACGCCTTGGAAGAAGAAGTCAGTCCAGTGGGGCACTTGCCATGGCATTTCATCGCGCATGGCGTAAGCGGCGGTGAACATGATCGGCGCAGTCTCGCCGGCGACACGTGCGATACCGAGAATCGACGAAGTCAAAATCCCGGGCAACGCGTAAGGCAAGACGTTCTTGCGGATTGTTTGCCACTTCGTCGCGCCGAGCGCGAGCGAACCTTCGCGTAATCCTTGCGGCACAGCACGCAACGATTCTTCGCTGGCAGTGATGATCGCCGGTAAGATCATCAGCCCCAGCGTGAACCAGCCCGAAATAAGCGAAACATTCCAGCCAAAGAAAATGACGAAGAGCCCAAAACCGAAAAGGCCGAAAACAATCGAGGGCACCCCGGCCAGGTTTAAAATCGCCACACGGACAAAGCGAAGAAAGCGAGTGTCTCGACTGTACTCGCTCAGATAAATCGCAGCGCTGGTTCCGATGAATAGCGCTACGATCATCGACCCAACGACGAGCAAGGCCGTGCCAACAATACATGGCCATATACCACCGGCCGAGTAGGCGATGCTTGTTGCCTCGACATTTTCTTTGTGCGTCTCCTTCCACTCCCGGAATTCGCGGTCGCTCAGCTCCATTTTCTTCCCATTGTAATCGAAGACGTAAAGCGTCTGCGGCGGTTGCGAGAGAAAGTCGATATTGATGAAAGGCGCGTGACTGGTGAACACCATGCGACCCCCTTTGATCCCGATATCCAGAAAAATATAGGTCGCGCACGCCAGCACGAAATACGTTGCGAGACGAAAAGCCCAAAACATCAACCGTTCCAAGATACGGTTCCGGCGTCGATGGGCGGGGACGGCGATCATTTTAACCAATGCTCATGCGATAGCGAGCCACCAGCTTCTGAGCGCCATAATTGATCCCGAGTGTCAGCACAAAAAGCACGAGGCCCACCATGAAGAGGGCGCGGTAATGAATGCTGCCACGAACGACCTCGCCCATTTCCTGCGCAATGATTCCCGTCATGGTATGGACCGGCTGAAAAAAAGCGCCCAGCCCTTGGGTGAAATCGGGAATGGCAATCCGGTTCCCGGCGCAGAGCAGCACCACCATCGTCTCCCCTATGACGCGGCCCAGACCGAGCAGAATCGCCGAGATTATTCCTGAAAGTGAAGCAGGAACCAGCACACGCACGATTGTTTGCAAGCGGTTGGCCCCCAGCGCATACGACGCTTCCTTGAATCCGCGCGGAACATTGCGAAGCGCATCTTCTGCCAGTGTGAAGATAGTCGGCACCGCCATAAGCGCGAGTAAACAACCAGCGGTGAAAACATTTAGCCGCTCGCTAATTGGAAAAAAAGGGACCCATTTCATGAACGAAGCTTGTGATAAAGCGCGCACTGCCTGTCCCACGACAGCGATCCCAAAAAAGCCGAGGACGACGGACGGAATTGCGGAGATGAATTCTATGTACGGCTTGATCAGGCTTTTTTCTGCCGGCGCCGCGACTTCGCTCACATAAATGGCGCCGGACACTCCCAGCGGAACGGCAATCAACAACGCGACGACAGAGACCATGATGGAGCCGACCAACAATGGAATAATGCCGTACCAATCCTGCCAAAAGCTCGCTGTGATCCAGTCTGATCCGAAAAGAAACGACGTGATCGCGCGATAAGACGGCACCGGTCTATTCGGGTCCCACGTGCGAAGTTTCTGCGTCGCGGCGGGAAGCTCTGCAAGATAGATCCGCGTCTCCATTGTCCACTTCTCGAATGCTTGACGCGATTTATCGCTGACAAACGGTGGCGGCACAGCAATGAGATTCTCGATCTTTGCTTTCATCGAATCGCCGATCTGCGCGAACTTGTCGCCCGCCGAACGGAGCGCGGCCATTCCTGCAACGGGGTTGACCGCCGGCGCCGCAGGCCCGGCGTCGTCTGGCGACTCATTATCGATGACGGAACTGGCAGATTCGTTGCTGGCGCGGGTGAACGCATCCCGTAATGCAAGCGCTTGATCATTCGCGTCCGACACGAGGGCGTTTAACTCGTCGCCAGTGTCGCTGAATCCGCTTGCAAATTGGTCGAACTTTTCGAGCGTGGCCGAGTTCGCGTGCGCGCGCACTTCTCGGAGCCGAATGTCGCTGAGCTGACGCGAAAGAGCAGCGTGCCGCTGGCCCTGTGCACGCATGATGTCGACGTATTCGAGGCCGGCGCGGCGATAGAGACGAATGCCGTCCAGGTTTTGCTCAAAGAAGCCGGAGCCTTCGCGAAACAGGAAAATCGTGATCAGGGCAAGGACAACGACGGCGACAAGTGCGTTGCTGCCAAAAAATGTCTTAATCGCTTGGTCCGGCGTAAGCCGATGACGTCGAGCAAGTCTTCTTCCGGGAACGAGAGAAGGCGTGGGCGCGACAACTTCCACATGGACGAGGATGCGGAACATGCTTCCAGCCGACAACGGAATTAATGTTACGTTTGGGTGACATTGCGCTTTAAGGGTCAGGCAACAGCCGAGAGGCCAATGGCCACGTCACGCGGCGATGGTTAAATGAGAAAAACGCGTCTCGGCAGTATCTCTGCGACTCGGGGGACCAAGTCGCCCGAGGAGTTGAATGAGAAAACTCCGAAGTCTGGCAGCAGGAAGTCTTCGCGAGGAGAGCATTTGACATTCAAGCTAGCAGATCAGCGACTGAAAAAGTAACAGAAGGCCGAAGTGAAGTTTCGTTATTGTCGTGCAGGCTTGGACCTGAAAAATGGGGGATCGCGTCTAAACTCCGAAAGGGTAGTCCGCGCTCTCCCATAAGAGGCAGTTAGAAACCTGTCGAACGTCAAGCTCGCGCACAGACAAGGATTTAGGATTATTACTGCATGAATATATTAGTTCGGGCGGTCACTGCTTTCGTTTTGCTGACGATCACGCTCTCAGTTTCCGCGACTTCTTGGCACGACGATTCACGTTATGTCGCACTCGGGCCGCGCACCGGCTATTACATCGTGCGCCCCGGCTCATCGTTGAGTGATCAACTCGGCATTGGCAGCGCTCCCACGGCTGATACCGCCGATCCTTTCCGTCACGGATATGGAGCTGATGCGCTTGCCTTCCGCTTTAACGGCGCCGGCATCTTATCGGCGCCGCCCGCTTACATCGTGCAAGCGACACCGAACGAATTTTACACTCGGCGGCTCGGTTCGTTCATTCGCGGGCAGAGCAGGTTGCCGGCCGCGAAAGCATTTTTTGGCCAACCCCAGAGCATCGAGCGCCGGCCGGACGGTTTCATCGCTTATTACGCGATCCAGGTTTACAACCCGTTTGAAAATCTCGGTGGAGGAAGGAGATGAGCTCGCGAATCGTAATTTGATCTCCGAGCAGATGATCAAGGCAGCCACTGGACGATCACACGTCTCGTCCTAGATTCATAGAATGCGAGTCGCGATTTTGCTGACGACCCTTCTGACGACAAGCGCTTCGGCGATTGCGGGCGCGATCAGCGTCACCAGCCCCGATCACGCGCAGACGTTCGCTTACGGCGAAATGATTTGGCGCCAGCTCTACCTCGAGCGCGCGGGCGGCGAACTGGCAGCACGGATCACGTTCAGTAATTTGCCTTATGCCAACAGCGACGAACCGCGCAGGGACGAACCGTTCGACTTTCGCTTTCCAGGTGTCCGATTCGATTCCATGCGACGCGCATTCTTTGCAAGTGGCCGGCGCGGTAAACCGATCCCGGTCGCGCGGTTCCGGAGCGATCCGGCCTGTGGCTGGATTGATTTGGCGCCGGGCGCGAAAATCTATTTGCTCAAAGAGAGCGGTCGCGTCACGGCCATTTTGACCGCATCCGATTACCCGCGCAGGGGAATGCGTTGGATCGAGATGGACGACAATTTTTCGCTCCAGAATCTTTTGGTTGCGCTGTTCGGAGGGCTCCGTGCGCGGCCCGACAGCTGAAACTGGCCTGGGATCTCGGCCTAGGCGGGAGAGGGGCATATTCCCGCAAGTGAAGAATCGGATTCTCCGCTTTCGGTCTGATCGCATGCTTGCTCGTGTCAGCGCTCTCGCTGGTGGTGTTTCTAGTGGTGCTGGCGCGCGCAGCAGGAGCGCGCTCGTAGGAGAATTTAGGGACGGATCTAGAACAGACGTTGCCTACTCCCCCGGCACTTTTTCGGATCGCCGCATAACAGTTGGATCGTCCGGCGGAGTCTGGTCGACTGATCTATAAACGGTCCTCCCCGGTTTCTGTTGAAACTCTTCCCCGGCGCCCGGGCCGAAGAGGCTGCACGCCGAGAGCAAGAGACAGCCTGCGATCGCCAAGGCAACAACAATTCGATTCACTCGCTAAGCGTGAGCGTCGCTCGAAATTGTTGCAAGGAGATGATTCTGTAAGCCCGTGACATGTTCGTCACGCAATCTTTACGATTCGTTACATGACGCGTCGGTCGCGCCGGTTTATCGGACGCTCACCTATGAGCGTAATCACAGTGAAACGAACCGTGATCAAACGAACGCCGTACCGGCGGTCACTGGCTCTGAGATCATTCCGCGGATTAACCCGAAGTTATTTTGCGAGCGAAAAGAGTTGGGAATTTGCCGTTGAGGCGTTGCTCTTTGCCATCATCGCCGCGATTTCGGCCTGGCCGATCTTCTCCGCCGCCGATGCGCTGAACCAATTTCTCTAGCGCACGGTGAGTTGAGCGCGTGCTGTAGCCGGTATCTGGGGGCCAGCAGGTAATCGGGGTTATCGACCCCCGGCTACAGGCAGCGACTCCCGGCCACGACCATTATTCGCCAACGCGAAAATCTCGACCGCGAGAGATATCGCCGTTAGCATCCGGACCTTGCACCAATGAAGACGGGAATTCCAAATAGCCGCGAAATCGAGCGCAAGTTTTTGCTGAAAGAGTTCCCAGAGAGGCTGAGGCAAGCGCGACGCTGTGTCATTGCCCAAGGCTATTTGGCCGCGGAACCGGGAGGCAGGCATGTGCGCCTCCGCAAAAAAGGAAAAACCGCGTCACTGACTTTCAAGGTGGGCCGCGGCGCACACCGCGAAGAACGCGAGATCAAGCTCAGCCCGAAACAGTTCGCCGCGCTCTGGCCAGCGACAGTTGGAAGAAGGCTGTACAAGCTGCGCTACGAGATGCCTTGGAAAAATTTTCTGATCGAGATCGATATTTATCGCCGCAAACATAAAGGTTTGGTCGTGGCAGAAGTGGAATTTCCGAGCCGAACTGCATGCCGCAAATTTAAGGCACCGGCGTGGTTTGGCCGGGAAGTCACGGGCAACAAGCGTTACAGCAACGTCCGGCTGGCCACCGAATAAGCAGAGACATGGGCTATTGCTTGAAATTGCACGAGCCGCTCTCGAAGGGCCTAAAGCGAATCTTCCGAGAAGAGATTGAGTCCGCTGTGCGATTGTGCCGACATCCGGCAAGACAGCGCGGTGCGACCGTACATGAGGTTCGCAAGCACCTTAAAAAATTGCGCGCCGCGCTGCGCCTGACAAAGACCGAGGTGGGAAAAAATCGGTGGGCGAGTGAGGATCTTTTCTTGCGTGAAATCGGACGGCTCGTTTCCGATTTGCGTGATGCCCATGTGAGATACCAAACGCTGATTCAATTGCGCGACGACGCAGACCAGCAATTCCCACGGATCGAAGAATTGTTGTCGATGGAACAGGAAAGTTTTTCAGCAGCGTTTGCCGGCTGGCAAAAGCGAGCGATCCCGAAACTGGAACGCGCTGGGGAACGCCTGTCCAAGTGGCCTCTGTCCGAGATCACCTGGAAGCAAATTTGTGGCGTCGTCGCGAAGGTTTACAGACGCGGACAAAACAGACTGGCCAAAGCACTCAAGAAACGCGATCCGGAAAGTTTTCATGTTTGGCGGATGAGCGTTAAAGAGCTGTGGTATCAATTGCGCATTTTGCGGCCGCTTAATCGGCTGGTTCTCGAGGAAATTGCCAGTGACGCAAAGACGCTGGGCGAACTGCTCGGAAGTGCCCACGATTTTGCATTCCTTCTCGCTCGCCTGGACCGAGAACGCGGCGATGAAGCCCTCTACGACGAACTCGTGCAACTGCAAAAGCTCATCCAGAAACGAGGCAAACGATTGCATTGCGATGCGCTCGAACTCGGACGGCGCTTTTACGCGGAGCCGTCCAAGGCATTCGCCAAGCGAATCTCGATCTTTATCGACAAGCGAAAAGCAAAATCATAAAGGGCAGGATCGATCAACGATCATGAAACAAAAAGTTTTATTCATCTGTGTTCATAACAGCGCCCGCAGCCAGATTGCGGAAGCGTTTCTCAACGAAATATGCGGCGTTCAATTCGAAGCGCACAGCGCCGGGCTCGAACCGGGAAAGCTCAACCCGCTCGCCGTCGAAGCCATGCGCGAGATCGGGATCGATATTTCGCACAAGCAGACTCAGTCCGTGTTCGACGTTTTCAAATCCGGCGAACTGTTCGCTTACGTGATCACGGTCTGCGATGAAACCAGCGCTGATCGCTGCCCGATCTTCGCTGGTGTCACGAAGCGACTGCACTGGAGTTTTCCCGATCCCGCTGCGCTTACCGGCACGCGCGAAGAACGCCTCGCCTGCACGCGCAAGATTCGCGATGAGATTCGTGC
>Ga0207684_10005436_pt1 | contig 11749 bp, 13 predicted proteins | sample KBSK5501metaG_FD_184342 | JGI IMG/M metagenome (GOLD analysis project Ga0207684, IMG submission 184342) | Corn, switchgrass and miscanthus rhizosphere microbial communities from Kellogg Biological Station, Michigan, USA - KBS K5-50-1 metaG... | ecosystem: Host-associated > Plants > Roots >... | reverse complement strand
TATGCAAAACATGTTGGGGGCTGCTTTGTCTAAAACGTGATTCATACGACTCGGCTATGCCGCCTGATGTGCGGAAGCGCTCTGCGCTTCCGTCCAGCTTCACAATGAATTCGGGGCTGCGCCCCAACCACTGGGCAAAGCCCAAAATCTAAATGGTCAGATGCCGGAAGGCCAAAGGCCTTCCGCACATCAGACGGCATAGCCGCAGACTTTTTGGGCAAGCCGTCGCGGGAAAAACCTTAGGGGGAAACAATGAATCGAGTACGCAGTGCCACTTTCCAATTGTTAGTAGCCTTTGTTGTTTTGTGTTCGTGCTTTGCCGCGAGGACACAGGCGCAAACGCCTTCGCCGTCGCCGCCCACGAAGGCGCCAGAAACCAAACCGGCCAACCAGAACGGCGAAGCGAATCCATTTGCTCCTGCACCGGCGCCGCCCCTTCCGGCTGGAATGACGGGCTCAGATACAGCGGACCCGCGCGCCAAACTGACGCCGGGAATGTACGACGCAGGTGAAGCAGCGATGGGCATCAAGCACCTCATGCTGCTCAAAAAGCCTGACACGTTTCAACTCGGCTCCGACGATCCTGATAATCCGAAAGTGCAAAAGACCCTGGGTCTGCTCGGCATTGGTGACTCTTCGAAGATGCCAAAGCCGACACAGTTGGTTATTGCTCAACTCGCTTTTGCAAACTCGGACCTTGCGTTCCAGGGCAATCACGTCTTTCAGGGAAACTTTTATGGGTTCAGTATCTATGACATCTCCAACCCGGCAAAGACTGCGTTATTGACTACCGTGGTGTGTCCGGGTGGACAGGGCGACGTGTCGGTTTACAAAAACCTGCTCTTTATGTCGGTCGAGATGCCGAACGGCCGCCTGGACTGCGGCACACAAGGATTTCCGCCAGAGCCTCCTACGCCCGCAGGAGCAGAGCGAAAGCCGCCGGCAGCGCAAAAAGATCGTTTCCGCGGCGTGAGAATTTTCGATATTGCCGACGTCAAGAATCCGAAGCAGGTGGCCGCGGTGCAGACTTGCCGCGGTTCGCACACGCATACGCTGGTCGTCGATCCGAATGATAAGAACAATGTCTACATCTATGTATCCGGCACCTCTTTTGTTCGTCAAAACGAAGAGTTGGCCGGGTGCTCTGGTGAAGCACCGGACAAGGATCCGAATACGGCGCTGTTTCGCATTGAGGTGATCAAGGTGCCGCTGGCGGCGCCGCAGAATGCGCAAGTCGTTTCAAGCCCTCGGGTGTTTATGGATCCACGGACCGGTGCCCTGAACGGCCTGAATAATGGCGGCACCCATGGCAAGAATGGACTGGAAAAGCCATCGGACACCAATCAGTGTCACGACATCACCGTGTACTCAGCGATCGGGTTGGCGGCAGGCGCCTGCTCTGGAAATGGAATCGTATTGGACATCAAAGATCCCGTGCATCCAAAGCGTCTGGACGCGGTAAACGATCCGAACTATTCGTATTGGCACTCGGCCTCGTTTTCAAACGATGGGACAAAAATCGTTTTCACCGATGAGTGGGGCGGCGGACTAGGCGCGCGATGCCGGGCAAACGATCCGAACAAATGGGGAGCTGATGCGATCTTCCACTTGAAGGACAACAAGCTGAGCTTCGCCAGCTACTACAAGATGCCGGCGGCCCAGGGGGACAGCGAAAACTGTGTGGCGCACAACGGCTCACTCGTTCCGGTTCCCGGCCGCGACATCGAGGTGCAAGCCTGGTACCAGGGCGGCATCTCGGTGATGGACTTCACCGACGCAGAGCATCCGGTTGAAATCGCCTATTTCGATCGCGGGCCGATTGATCCAAAGACGCTCGTGCTCGGCGGCGACTGGTCCGCGTACTGGTACAACGGTCATGTCTACGCTTCGGAGATAGCCCGCGGCCTGGATATCTTTGAGCTGACGCCGACGAAATTCCTGACCCAGAACGAGATCGACGCCGCGAAGGCGGTTCGCGTGGCCGAGTTCAATGTGCAGAACCAGGAAAAAATTGAATGGCCGCGACAGTTGATCGTGGCAAAGGCGTACGTGGATCAGTTGGAGCGATCACAATCTCTGCCGGCCGATCAAATCGCAGCTCTGCGGCAGGCGATTCAAGCTGCGGAAAGTTCGCAGAACCTCGGAAAACTCAAGAGTCTCGCACCGTCTTTGGAGAAGAGCGCTGCGATGGCAAAGAGTGCAGCGGATTCAACCCGTTTGCACGCGCTGGCGGAAATTCTGAAACAGCCTGCCAAGCAAGAGCCAGTTTATCGCTGAAATTTGCTATTGATTGCCGCAAACGAAATGCGGGTCTTACTCCCTTCTCCCGCTGGGAGAAGGGTTGGGGATGAGGGCTTTTACTCCCTTCTCCCATTGGGAGAAGGGTTGGGGATGAGGGCTTTTACTCCCTTCTCCCGCTGGGAGAAGGGTTGGGGATGAGGGCGTAGCGACAAAAGAGAAAACCGCTAATCCAATTCTTCAACTAGAGGCCTCCGAATCCGATGGGACAGGGCACTTGATGCAAGCCTTGGCACGCTCGAGGTTCTCTCCTATCGTTACGCCACATTTTCAAAGAAATGAAATCAGCCAGGCACTATCGGGGTGGCTATCAATTGGCAGCATTGACAGAACTGGCGCGCGAATGGAGAGCACAACGGACGCCGGCCGAGAACCTGCTCTGGCAACTACTTCGCAATCGACAGCTGCAGGGGCTTCAAATTCCGGCGCCAGCATCAATTCGGCGGTTATGTCGCCGACTTCTACTGCCGCAAAGCCTGCCTGGTAGTGGAATGTGATGGCTCGGCCCACGACTCGAACGGGCAATGGCAACACGACCAAGTTCGCGCTGCGTACATGCTTAGCCAGGGTCTCCGCGTGTTGCGATTCAGTAACGATCAGATCCTCAATGACCCGGAGACTGTTTTGCGCGAGATAGCAGAGTACCTGGTCCCATCGGATCGGGAGCCCTTGAGTTGAAAGAGGAGGATTTGGGGTTCTTTCTTTCTCGCTAAGCCCTCATCCCCGACCCTTCTCCCAGTGGGAGAAGGGAGAAAAAAAACTCTTTTCCGCCGTCACATTGGGATCTTTACCCCTCTCCCATTAGGGGTCACGGGTGAGGGTCTCGACTTTGTCGGATAGGGACCGGATCATTAACGCAACTCGCGCTTTTGCTCTCTGAGCTATCGATTCCGATACTGATTCGGCTGTCGCCCGCCGCGGGCTTCTTTTGTTTTCCTCGCGCGTACCGGGCTTACGCCCCAGGCCGGGGTCCCATGGCCGCCAATTACGACGCGCGGGCGGCGTTTACTTTTGCGTTCCATTTCTGAACGTTAACGCCTTTCACCAGCAACCAAACGGTCATTATCAGCCCACCAGGAAACATCAACATCAGCAGCACGTCTGATGCGTAAGCGGGCGCGAGGATCAGCAGAAAGTTTCTGACGACAAATCCAATGCCTCCGATTGCCATCAGCACGCCGAGGAGCTTCGGAAGATAACTTGAACGAAAGATCAGGTACGAACGGACTATCCAACCCATGCCGTAGTATGCGGTGAATAGCATGCCCGCGTATCCATAGAACTTCAGCGACAGCAGTGCGAGCGAGTTGACCTGATCCGGCGTGAAGTTGTTGAGGTACGCGCGCCCAAGGATTAGCTGTGGCGCAAAATAAAAGAGTTCGGCGAAGGCGAAAGTAGCGGTGGCCATTAGTCCGAAGAACGCGGCCAGCAATGACAGTTGTTTGTTAACTGGTTTGAGCAATACGTACAGGATCAGCGCGAGCGCGGTATCGCACAGAGACTCGATCAGGAAGCTCGCGAAGCTGAGCCGGTAAAGAAAGTCGAAATTCCTGAGGTTGGCTGCCGTGGCCGTCGGATCAGCCGACACAATTAGCTTTGATGGAACGTAGGCCTCACCAAATCCGCCCGCCACGAGCGACAGCAGGAAAAGGACTCCGGCAATTCTTGCGTACCTCTGCACATTCATGTCTTATTCCTCCACGCCAGATTTTCGTGATTGCTCGAACTCAGCAGGTCAGTCTCCGAAATCAACTGATATCCGAACGACATTGCGCGCTCGGGATTATCGCGCGCAATGAACACGACGATGTCATAGAGGTCGTCGCGGGCAACGGGAGACCAGATCAGCTTGTAAGCCATGAGGCTAACTGTTTTTTGACTTCCTCGTGAGGAATGCCTTCGCCTCTATCGAGTTGATCGAGACCTTTTTGCACCCCGGCCATGAACTCAATTCGCCGTAGCATCTCTGCTAGCGAGCAGTTGTCCGGCAGAGCACGAATGGTTTCAAGCACGATCTCTTTTTCCGTCATGCGGCAATTATGAAATTCAGGCGAGATTTGTGCAAGAGTAGCGCGTGCGCATCAGACGCCCTTTGCGCGTCATAACAGCCAGCCGATTGGTGTCCTCTCCCTCTGGGAGAGGATTGAGGTGGGTTTTACCTCCCTCTCCCTCTGGGAGAGGGTTGGGTGAGGGTGCGAAGCATGCACGCTAGACCCTCACCCCTTCCTTTCCTCTCCCAACGGAAGAGGGACCAAACACACTACGCGTCAATTGATTTGGCTTCTGAGTTCTGAGTCCTGAATTCTGACTCCTCATTACTGTTGATTGCATCTTCCGTGGCGTTCGCTCCACCGAGGTCGTGGAAGCAAACGGCTAGATTCTATTCTGCAACGTCAAGATTAAACCGGCCGAGAAGGGCCGAAGTTTGAACTCGCGGCCGACGTGGCCGTGAGACTTTACGAGTAATTGACTCCTGATTGAGAATCGCACGAATCGCAGGCCTGACCCAACGGTTGGAAGCATCTACTCATCGTTGACAGAGTTAGACGCTCATACTATGGTATGCAGGTCGCGACGCTCTGGCACGTTACACAATTCCACACGACCACACCGCTTAATCATACAAATGTTTAAGGAATATCTTGTCACAAAGACGCTGGATGCTTCTTTCAGTTTGGCGAAAGAGGCTGTGCGGGGAATTCTGCGTGAGAAGAAGGTGCGTTTGACTACGACGCGGGATGAAATCCAGGCTTCGCTCGAGATGCACATCCAGTCGATAAATAACTGGTCAGAATAAGTTTCCTTTAATGATCTCCGGAAAGCGAAACTGACAACCGAAGTTTTCATTCCCTTGGATTTGTTCGTCTATCCACGTCGCATTCGGATGGACGCTCGTGAGTCGATCCAGAGCATAGCCTTAGCAAAGCTATTCGATGAGGATCCAAGACATTTTATTCTGTTGGGACAGCCGGGAGCCGGCAAAACCACCTCAATGAAATACCTTTGCCAATTGCTACTTCACGACGAGCAATTTCACCCTGAGCGTTTCTCGTTTCCAATCTTGATTAGGTGCAGGGAGTTGAGCAAGGAAATAAGCCAATCAGAACCGACGTTTTTGTTTGACTACGTCTTTAGAACGTTGGGACTCAGGTTACGTCTGCCACGCAGTCTTAAAGGCGACGATCGTTACATTCGAGCCGAACGCAACGCGCTTAGACAAAAGCTTGTAATTAACTTTCTTGAGTCTTTAAGGGTCCTGCTAATTGTTGATGGTTTTGATGAGATCGCGAAACATGCGTATCGTGAAAAGTGCCTCAGCGATGTTACTAAGCTCACCAACCAGTTAACTAGGTCGACGCTGGTGCTGACCTCAAGAACGGGAGATTTTGACTACAACGTTCCTAATGCCGGCCAATACGAGATATGTCCCTTGAACGACAACCAGATTTCTAGTTTTGCCAATGCATGGCTAGAGGACCCGAAGCGGGCGAAAGACTTTCTGGCCAAAGTGAAGAAGACCCCATTTGCGGATACTGCGATCCGACCGCTAACTCTGGCCCACCTATGCGCAATATATGATCGAATTGGAGATATACCGGAGAAACCGAAGACTATATATAAAAAAATCGTCGCGCTATTGCTCGAAGAATGGGATCAGCAACGCTCAATAAAGAGAAGATCGAAATATGCACACTTCGAGCCGGATCGCAAATACGATTTCTTATGCCATATTGCGTATGCACTTACTGTAGGTCTCAGAACGACCGTCTTTTCTTCCGATGATTTGCTGCGCGTGTATAAGCGGATCCATGACGAGTTTGGGCTAGAAGAGCGTGAGGCACGGCGGGTGATAGCTGAGATCGAAACTCACAATGGTCTCTTTCTTCAGTCTGGCTACGAGCAATATGAGTTCGCTCACAAATCGCTTCAGGAGTTTCTTACGGCTGAATTTATCGTAAAACTTCCAAGCATTCCGCAATGGCACACACTCTCCCGACTACCTAACGAAGCTGCTATAGCAGTAGCACTTTCCCTGAGTCCAGGAACCTATTTTGCAGAACTCGTGTTCAGAACACTGAACAGACAACCCTTAACCGACGATTTCTTGCGCGCGTTTCTGACCAGATTGCTGATTGAGAAACCCGACCTTCGATCCGAGGCATCTGTCCAACTCGCGTTATTGTCACTGTTAAGTCAGTACCTCGACATGAACTTTGTCAAAGGAGGACAGCCTTGGTCTTTTCAAGCCGATGCCTTGCTGAATGGCTGGGAGTCATTCATCAAGAAATATCATTCGAAGTCGCTTGTGGAAATCCTGCAGCGCTATGAATCGGAACGAATATATGACACTAGACAAAGTGACCTGATTCACCGACTAACGTTTGATGCGAACTCAGTACCGAATCACCTTCAAAGGTTAACGTCATTTTTTCCAAGGACCCTGCTGGTGCGCACATCGCTTATACACTACAAAGGCAAGCGCCGATGAAGTCAGGTTATGCATTCGGGCTCCATTGCGCAAGACATGGTCGGACATGAAAACCAAAGCGCCGGGGTCAGGCCTTCGATTGTGCGATTCTCGAGCGCGCTATCCAACCAGAAGTTTCCCTTTGCTAACCCGCCACCCTTAACCCAATGACCACTCCGCCTCTCCCTGAGATCGAACTCCGTCGCGACCGCATGTGGCGCCGCGACGAAGACCTCCGCATTGAAAGCGCCATTGACGCCGAACGTTTCATCGAAGATGTGGGCTAAGCTGCGCTCCCTCACCCCAGCCCTCTCCCAGTGGGAGAGGTTGCCGACGTACGCTGACCGATGCCCGTCGCGCGGGTCCGTCGCTCTACATCGCGGTGTGCGGTCGCCGCGATGTGAGTCTCCCTCGCAATGGAGTCAGTACCGGGAGCGATAGCGACCGGGTGATGCCGGGAGCCGTATCCGACAAAGTTGCAAGTTTCGTTACTTGATCGCCATGAGAAGCTGACTTGTGTGTGGAATGACACCGACATAGCACTCGCTTATTTGATCACATTTCGCTGTTACGGCACGTGGTTGCACGGCGACAAGCGCGGCTCAATCGATCGCTTTCACAACGCTTACAAATCGCCATACATCGAGACGAATCCGCAATGGCATCGTCACAATGCTCAAGCGCTTGAAGGCGAGCCGGTAATCCTCGATGCAAGACGGCGGACTTCGGTTGAGCGCGCCATTCGCGAAACCTGTCAATTTCGGAAGTGGCATTTGCGTGCCGTGAGCGTTAGAACAAATCACGTCCACGTGGTTGTTTGTATTGGCACACTGAAACCGAAACGAGCCCTAACCGCACTCAAGGCCAACGCTACGAGACAAATGCGTCACGATCGATGTTGGCTTGAAGACTCCACGCCCTGGGCTGAAAGAGGGAGTCTGAGGTATCTCTGGAATGAGCGCAGTGTTGCGCGAGCGATTGAGTACGTGCTGTATGGGCAGGGCGATGAACTGCCCGACTTTGACTGACCCGGTCGCTACCACCCCGGTTCCTCCCGGTACCGACTGCTTTTCAGTAGAGCTGTTGCGCAAGCGATTGAGTACGTGCTGTATGGACAGGGCGATGAACTGCCCGACTTTGACTGACCCGGTCGCTATCGCTCCGGATGTCGGTACTCGGCGAGACAGCGCGCGCTTCGGGTTTGAGCCGCGTTGAGGCGGGTTCCGGAAACCATCAACTGGTCGATGAAGGATATGCGATCCGCCTCAAGCAAGGGATCTACGCGCTGGCATCATCGAAGAATGGCTAACGCTTTTCCCTCTCCCACTGGGAGAGGGTTAGGGTGAGGGCTTAGGCTGCAAATTCCAATTGATTAAGTTTGTCGTTGAATGCCATTCGCGCACTGTAGAAATTTAAAAAAGGATTGCTCCGTAAACCGTCATCCCCAACCCTTCTCCCAGTGGGAGAAGGGGGAAAGCCTCAAATTGATAACCGATTCCCTCTCCCACCGGGAGAGGGTTAGGGTGAGGGCTTAGGCTGCGAACTCCAATTGATTACCTTTGTCGTTGAATGCCATTCGCGCACTGTAAAAATTTAAAAAAGGATTGCTCCGAAAACCCTCATCCCCAACCCTTCTCCCAAAGGGGAGAAGGGAGAAAGACTCAAATTGATAACCGATTCCCTCTCCCACTGGGAGAGGGTTATGGTGAGGGCCTAGGCTGCAAATTCCAATTGATTACCTTTGTCGTTGAATGCCATTCGCGCACTGTAGAAATTTAAAAAAGGATTGCTCCGTAAACCCTCATCCCCAACCCTTCTCCCAGTGGGAGAAGGGGGAAAGCCTGCGCCCCACACCTTGAGGTTTCACTAAGGCGGCGGCGTTGACCGCTTAGCGCCGGCAATCCGCGCCTGCTCGTAGGTCTTAACTGCTCGTAGATTTTTGTAGTAAACCTTGTTTGGTTTCGGAATATCCATACTCTTGCGCACCGTAAAAGGGGCGCAAGGAATTACCAAATTTGGTGACAGGATTCGAGGCTCGGGACTTTGGGACACCGCCGTCCTTTTGAAGCCGAGCTTTTATGAACTTAACTACGTCAAGACGAACAAATGGGAAGGTGTAAGTTGTTTTTGGCATCTTCTCAATCTCTCGCCGCGATAGCCAGAGCTGGGAACGCCGTAACGGGCCGGGCCAAATTCTCCCCTTGATATATAGTCGATAATAGAACGGGAAAGTCTTCGCTGGTGATAACCCGCAAAGCATCAAAATCGAGGTCAATGGTGAGGCTTGCACGGAATTCCTCGAATTGGTTCCTGGCGGTTAACGCAGACGCGCCAAGCGTGGAGAGATATAGGAAATCGCTCTTTGCCAAAGCCCTGCGAGCAGACGGCTTAATCTTTCCGCCCTCGGAGCGGGCGCACATGATCGCCAGATCGGGCGTCACATACTCAAGAAAACTGTTTCCCTCGACGATCACTCCGTCAGCTTCGACACGCGAAAGTGCTTCTCTAATTCCGCGCTCAACTTGATCGTCTTTGACTATTACCCAGTGAACATTGGCGGCTCCGGCGTCCCAGAAATGGCCAGTGTCTTTTCCGGTCTGATAATTGGCTTCGCGGCCTGATCGAATCACCGGTTCATCCCGCAGCAGATCGCTGACGCAACAACCCGCCGGGTCTCTGCCGCATGAGCGATAATGACCGCGAGTCAGCTTGATTGCTTCCCAGCCAGGCAATTGACGAAGCAGTTCACACACGAGCGTTGTTTTGCCAACGTTCGACGAAAAGCCGCTCACGGCTACAACTCTTGGTCGAGTAATTCTCATCGGACACGGAATGTTATGCTCAAGGCGCCATGCCTTCATCCATCCATCGTTTGAAGCTAGCCACCTGATCTTCCGGCCACGGCCCATCGCAGGGCATGCTGCCGTCTTCCAACCTCGCGTAGATCCCTTCCGCCTTGGACTTAACGTCTTCGTAAGATGAAAGGTCCAGCCCCATTCCCTTCATAGTCTTCACGTCGGGTGTATCGCGAAATAGCGGTCGAATATCACCAGCAAAGCTTAGTGCCATCTTCAAATCCTCCAGCGGCACGGAGCCGCCTAACAGCAAGAATCGACTGCCTGACTTTTCAGCTAGAAAGTAAAGATCGCCGCAAACTCCGATCGGACGTTATGAGTTGTGAAACTCGGAACTCCGCGAAACAGCGGCATCAGCCCAGTGCGAAAATCGGCACGCGTGCGGTAGTAGCCTTGTTCGTACGCAAAGGTCACCCACTGATTCCACTTGTATTGAATGTTGCCTGAGAAGAGATCGCTTCGATCTCCACGCGCGCCAAACCGCCGCGCATCGCGTGCTGCTACCTGATCGTCTCCATAGTAAAGATAAGCGGTCCAACCGGCGTTGCGTCCCTTTGGATCAGCGTTGAAGATGCGCGAAAGTGGAAAGCCGAGTTGAACGAACCCGCCCTGGGCACGCACGGGTCGTTGCGGCGCCACTACCGGCACACCGTTGCGCAAACCGAAAACCACAGTTGACGCACCGTCGATCGAAGCGGCGGTGGCTGTGCCGGTCAGTCCGGCAGTGTCGTTAAAGTTCGAGAGCAGTTGTCCAGCAAGAAAGAACCGCAGATCGGAACCGTTGTAGTACTTGGCGACCACGGTGACAAAATGTGTGGGCAGTTGCGTCTCAACTGAAAAGCCGTTGCTGCTGCTGCCTACTTCAGCGCCGCTCGGAAATGCAGCTCTAAATGCGGCCGGAACATTCGCAGCCGTCACGATTGCTCTACGTCGTGCGTGTTCGAAACTGACAATAAACTGCGCCGGCGATACGTTCGCAGCTTTATCGAGTTGCCATTGGAAAACTGTGCGGCCCTGAACGCCGGGCTGTTGTGAATCTGCTCCCTGTCTTTCGCCAAACGCCAATTGGTTTGCCACATCGGTAGGTAGATCACCGAAAGCAGGCAGCACGATCGCGATTTCGGGTCCGAATCTAAAACCTCGTGAGCCGCCAAACTTGTGATTGAACCCAAACCGCGCTTGTGGAATGCGCGTGTATGCAGCGCCATAACCGATGCCACCAAAATTAGTATTCTCAATCATGTTCGGCATGGTCGATGAAACAAACGGCGACCAGTCCTGGCCAAACAGCACGAACGCGCTGTTGTTGTCATTGAATCGGCGATCGATTCTTACCCAAGCGAGCCGCAAAGAAGGCTGGCTCGACCGAATTGAAGTGATATTACGATTATTTACGCGCGTGAAATCGCCTTCGAAGTCGAACTCGATCTTACCCGTGAGCGTGATCTTTGGCGCGGGATCAATCCACTCGAAGTTTGCGCCGAGCCGCAGTCCGCGCGCGCGCAGGTGAAACTCCGGCGAATTGTTTGGGCCGGTGTCTGCGGCCAGGAGCGGCAGCGGAAAATCATTTCCTTGCGGCGACGAAGAATCGTGAATGATGCTGGTCTTGAAAATTCCGTAGAGCTTCAGACGCGCGCCGGTGCCGAGCTTGATATCCGGTATCAATCCTTCGCGCTTCGGAGCATCAATTCCCAACAAGCGAACGGGAGCGACGGCCGCGATTACCGGAGGCGGCGTTGGTTTGGGCTGAGCGTTCGGGGATTCAGGCACGGTCGTCTTGTAATCGGCATTCATAGTGGGAAACCCTGTGTTCGCCGCCGGTGCGACCGCGCGCACCGCTTCGAATTCCGCGGATGAGATGACGCCCTTATCACGCAGCAGCGTAGCTAACCGATCACGCTGTTCGGCCGGCGACGCGTTCACCGTGATCAAACGCGCCTCTTCCACGGTCAGCACACCCTTCGTCAGGAGTACGCGCACGAGTGGATCGTCATTGCTCTGCGCATACATCAGCGGACAGGAGATCATCAGAGCAATCAGAATCAAGAGACTGCGTTTATGAAGCATCATGATCGAAATCCTTTCTGGAAAGAACATTGAGTTGTGAATCAAGTGATTGTCGGCTCTG
>Ga0207684_10005429_pt1 | contig 11757 bp, 8 predicted proteins | sample KBSK5501metaG_FD_184342 | JGI IMG/M metagenome (GOLD analysis project Ga0207684, IMG submission 184342) | Corn, switchgrass and miscanthus rhizosphere microbial communities from Kellogg Biological Station, Michigan, USA - KBS K5-50-1 metaG... | ecosystem: Host-associated > Plants > Roots >... | reverse complement strand
GCACAAATATATCAGCACCGGAAAAATCGAAAACAAGTTCGGCATCGGCATCGACCAGGTTGAGGCCGTCTATCAGCGCACATCGGAACTTAGTAACCTTCGGATTCGTGGCGTGCAGATGCACATCGGCTCACAGATTACCGATGTTAAGCCATTCGTTCAGGCGATCGAAAAAATGGTTCCTGTCGTGAGTCGTCTGAAGAGCGCGTATGGCATTGAATTTTTCAGTGTCGGTGGCGGCATAGGAATCGTGTACCGCGGCTCTTTAGAAAGCGGAGACGAAGTTTGGTGGAAAACAGAGCAATCGAAAAACGTCCTCACGATTGACCAGTACGCGTCAGCGATTGTGCCACAGCTGCAAGAATTGAAACTACAGATACTATTGGAGCCCGGTAGATTCTTTGTCGGCAACGCCGGCGTCTTATTAACGAAAGTTCTCTACCTGAAGCATGCGGAATCAAAAACATTCGTCATTGTGGACGCCGGAATGAACGATTTGATCCGGCCTGCTCTGTATCAGGGATACCACGAGGTTGTCCCATTGCATGAAACCAAGGATCGATCTGTAATCAAAGCAGATGTCGTTGGGCCAGTCTGCGAGAGTGGCGACTTTTTTGCGCTCGATCGTGAGCTACCCGAGCCGCGTCCCGGAGAAGTCCTTGCTCTGATGAGCGCCGGTGCCTACGGCTTTGCCATGGCGTCCAACTACAACTCGCGTCCGCTTCCGGCCGAGGTTCTGATCGACGGCGACCAGGCAACTCTGATACGCCGCCGGCAGAAGTATGCGGATTTGGTGGAACTGGAAACATCTTAGAAGCTCGAATCTAGAATCTCGAAGTTCGAGTGTCGGCGCTTTCTAGATTCTAAATTCGAGATTCGAGATTCCGACCTTTTTTTACGCTCCTATCCCCGCTCTTCTCCTCGAGATAAACTTCTGCAGAACGATAAAAACCAACAGCAGCACCCCTATAACAATCTTCGTCCACCAACTGTTGAGCGTCCCATTGAAAATGATGATCTGTTGAATCAATCCCAGGATCAGCACTCCCATCAGAGTCCCGGGAATAAAGCCTACCCCGCCGGTGAGAAGCGTTCCGCCAATAACCACTGACGCGATGGCATCGAGTTCCAGTCCGACAAAAGAAGCAGGGTTCCCTGACTGCATATAAAACGTCGCGACGATCCCGGCCAGCGCTGAGAAAAAGCCTGCAAGCGCATAGGTAACGATTTTCGTTTGTCCGATGGGTACTCCCATCAAACGAGCCGAATTTTCGTTCGATCCGATTGCGTAAACATTTCGCCCAAACCGGGTGAAACTCCCCAGAAAGCTTCCAATCGCAACGGCTGCTAAGAAACACATGGCGGTAAAAGGCAAAACTGCCTTCGGAGCAATCAGGACTGAAAGCTGAGGCAGCACTTGACTGTAAAAGGGATGATCGATGCCGATCGATTCCGGGTAGATAACAAAACCGAGGCCGCGCAAACAGAAGAGCCCTGCCAGAGTCATCAGAAACGGCGGCAGATCGAAGAAGTGTATTAAACAGCCCATGACGCTACCTGCGAGAACACCGACGCAGAGCGCAATTGCCATAGCCAGGAATGGATCACATCCGGCCTGCAGCAGCCTGGCGATCAAGATTCCAACAAAAGCGATCATTGATCCGACCGAGAGATCGATCCCACCGGAGAGGATCACAAACGATTCTCCCACCGCGGCAATGCCCACGAAGGCCATGTCGTTCAGCAGATTTACAATCACCCGCGGCGTACCGAAATTCGGATAGAAGAGCGATCCCATTCCAAACACAGCAAGCAAGACTATCGCTGTCGCCAGAAGCGGAACGTATTTAGGGCCTAGGCGTATCATGACGTTCAGCAGGTGAAAGATGAAATCGAGTGCGGATTGGTTTCAAAACCTCCCAAATCGGGAGAAAAAGTTGGCCAAACCGTTTTCGAAAGGCTTCAGCCTGGAACAAGCACACCGCGATAATCACCAGTGCTTTCGGCACCGGCGAAATATCTGAGCTCACGTTCCGCGCATAAAATGTTGTCGTCAGCGTCTGAATAAACAGCCCGCCAATCACAGCTCCAACCAGGTAAAAACGGCCACCGCTCAGTGAGGTGCCACCGATTACCACCGCTAAAATCGCATCCAGCTCCAAATACAGCCCGATGTTATTCGCATCAGCGCTCCGAATATTGGAACAAGCTACGAGTCCGGCGAGTCCGGCGCAGAATCCCGAAAATGTGTAGACCAGGAGTTTTACTTGTTTGGCGTTAATGCCGGCGTACCGGCTGGCTTCGTCATTGTCTCCAACCGACTCGATAAAAAGACCGAGCGCAGTTCCCCGGACCATCAAGTAGGTCAGCAGTAACATCGCTAGAACAAGCGTCAGAGTGAATGGCAGTCCAAACAGATGCCCGTTCCCGAGGTAGACCATCGTTGGGTCCAGAAAGTTGATGATCTGCCCTTCGGTGATCAGCTGAGCAATCCCACGTCCCGCGACCATCAGCACGAGTGTCGCGACAATCGGCTGAATACCGAATCCTGCGACTAATAGTCCGTTCCAAGCGCCGGCGAGGATTGAGATAAGGAGGGCCACAGCAATCGCGATTCCTGGCGGCTGATGCTCAGTGACAAGCAATCGGGACGAAACGGCTGCCGCGATTGCCATCACCGCCCCTACCGAAAGATCTACTCCGCCAGTTGCAATCACCAGTACCATCCCAAGCGACAAAAGCATGACCTTGGCTCCCTGATTCAGAACGTCGAGTCTCGAGCCGTAAAGGTGGCCGCCCAATACCTGGATATGAAAGAACCCTGGCGTGAAAAACTGATTGAACAGCAACAGCAACCCGAGCGCACCAACGGTCCAAAAAATGCGCTTACCGCGCAGCGAGAATAACACAACGCCAAAAACCAACCAGAATAGCAGGTCGGAAACCCAGTCGATCATGTGCGGGTAGCGATAGAGTGCATGATAGCTTCCTCCGAAATTTCTCCTTCTGTCAATTCATCGATTTTCTTGCGATCGCGTAAAACCACAACGCGTTGACTCTGTCGTACCACCTCCTCCAGTTCGGAGCTGATAAACAGCACGGCCAGACCATTCTGCCGAAGAGACTGAATCAGTTTCTCGATCTCGGCTTTCGCTCCCACATCAATCCCCCGAGTCGGTTCATCAAGGATGAACAGTTTCGGCTCCGTTGCCAGCCACCGGGCAAGAAGGACTTTCTGCTGGTTCCCCCCGCTTAGATTCTGAACGACCTGCTCCCGCGATGGCGTCTTGATGTCCAAGGCCTGAATGAATCGATCGGCAAGTTTTTCCTGTTCACCAAGCGACAAACGCCTCCAGCTAAGCCGGCTCGCCTGCAACGCCAGGATAATGTTCTCCCTCACCGTCAGGCTCGGTATGATACCTGCCGCTTTGCGGTCCTCCGGAGTCAAGGCGATGCGATTTCGGATCGCTGCGCGCGGTGAATGGAATTTCACGACGCGATCGTTGATTCGGATCGTTCCCTCGTCCGGCCGGTCAACTCCGAATAAGAGTCGAGCGGTCTCCGTTCGGCCCGATCCAAGCAATCCCGCCAGCCCTACAACTTCTCCAGGGCGAATATCCAGATCGAATGGATGCACCGACCCCTTCTTTCCAAGGCCACGCGCCTCGAGCGTCGGAGAATCGGATCGGATTGTCGCCGTGCTCGCCCTCTTCCGTTCCAGGGCTTCTACCTGCTGGACGGCTTTGCCGATCATATGCGACACTAGCTCGATTCGCGGCAGATCCTTAGTCGGGAAACAGCCGACCCGGCATCCATTGCGCAGCACGGTGATCCGGTCCGAGATCTCGTACACCTGCTCCAGAAAATGTGTGATGAATATGATTCCGAGGCCTCGCTCCCGCAGCATCCGGACCTTCTTGAAGAGCTCTTCTACCTCCGTCCGGTCCAGACTTGAAGTCGGCTCGTCCAGGATCAAAAGCTTGGCGGAAATATCCAGCGCCCGCGCGATAGCGACCATCTGTTGGACGGCGATTGAATACAAAGAAAGCTGGCGATTCACATCCAGCGAAAGGTCAAGCCGGGCGAGCGCCGCTCGCGCGCGCTGGGCGATAGCCCTCCACCGGACCACACCCATCCACGTCGGCTGACGTCCAAGGCAGATATTCTCCGCAACCGATAAATGAGGAATGAGGTTGACCTCTTGATAAACCGTACTGATTCCCATCGCCTCAGCTTCGGCGCGGCAGCTTGGTGCGATGGTTTTGCCTTCGAGCCGAGTTTCACCCGCGTCCCTGGGAAAGACGCCTGTAAGCGCCTTGATCAGAGTGCTCTTCCCCGCCCCATTCTCTCCCATTAATGCGTGGACTTCACCCGCCTCCACCCTCAGATCGACCCCATCCAGCGCTTTGACCCCGGGGAAGCTCTTACTTAAACCGATAACTTCTAGGAGTGGAGCCACTTGTAGACTACGAACAATGAGAGGGACGACACCCGTGCCGTCCGCTTATTTCTTTGAACCCATCGAATTGGCAATGCGAAGAACCCGTCAAGTTCCAGCTAATTTCCTCCGATTCTACGGACGACACGGATGCCGTCCCTCTCAATGATCCAATTAGTATTGTCTCTTCGGCAATTCGGCGGATGCTTGTGCCTGCTCGTAGACGCCTTCCTGCGTGACGACTCGATGTGGCACTTGTTCGCCCTTCGCCACCTTTTCAATCAGATCAAACAACTGCGGGCCCAGCAGTGGATTACACTCAACGGTAACGTTCAGTTTCCCGTCTTTCATCGCTTCGAATGCACCCTTAACCCCGTCAATAGAAACGATCTTGATGTCTTGGCCAGGCTTGATCCCCGCTTCTTCCATCGCCTGAATCGCTCCTAGTGCCATGTCGTCATTGTGGGCAAACAGCACATTGATTTCTTTTGCGTTTGGCGCCTTCAAAAACGCCTCCATCACCTCTTTACCTTTCGCCCGGGTAAAGTCCCCGCTCTGCGACATGATGATCTTGATGTCCGGGTACTTCGCTTTGATTACCTCTTCAAATCCCTTCTTGCGATCAATCGCCGGAGCCGATCCGACCGTCCCCACTAACTCGGCAACGTTCGCTTTGCCGTTGGTAAGCTTGGCCACCGCATTGGCGGCGCGCCGACCCTCCTCGACAAAATCCGAACCAATAAAACACTTATACAACGAATCGTCAGAGACCTTTACCGCCCGATCAGATAATACTACAGGAACCCCGGCTTTCTTTGCCTCTTGCAGAACCGGTTCAAACCCGGTTTCCACTACAGGTGAGAACGCAATGACGTCAACACCTTGCGCGATGAAAGAACGAATTGCTTTGATCTGATTCTCTTCTTTTTGCTGGGCATCGGAGAATCGCAGATCAATGCCGCGTTTGGCCGCTTCAGATTTGATTGACTCGGTATTTGCGGTTCGCCAACCGCTTTCTGCGCCGACCTGTGCAAACCCGACGACCAGTTTCTTATCGGCAGCGAAGCCGGATGAAGCGATCGAAGAGAGAACTGCAGTGGTCGCCAGAATAACGACACCGGTGGCCACGGACCGAGCATAGGAAGATTTCATAAATGGGGGATTAGTTCGCGAGCGAATAGGAAAATTCGCAATTTAGCTCGCTTCTACTAGAAGTGAGCGCGGGAGATCAAGCCTTTTCTTCGGAACCCGAAAAATTACCTCGGTATCCTGCTGGCCCTCTCTTGGATGGGGCGCCTGCAACAGGCAACTACCGATCGCATCGTACTCGAGGACGAGGACGACTAGATCTCACCCCACCCCCGGTCCTGCCCGCCTATATCCCGTCTCAGGCCCGTTCATCCTCGGAATTCCCCGATCATCACATTCTACAGCCGGGAACAGGGTGAGCCGGTTATTTTCTTTTCGCCATGAATGGAACCAAGTCTATAACGTCTCCGTTGGCTGCCTTGGCTTTAGCACATGGCTTCGTTCTGGATCACGGTGAAGATCACAGTGGCCGCTCGAAGCGCATAATTTACGTTGATTTCGGTAGGCTGAGCCTTCGCGTAAGCGTCAAAGCGAAAGAGAAGACCAAACTGACCCATGCGTTTCGGGCAGACGGGTTCTGGGGCTCATTGAGTGAACAAGTCGCGTTCGCTGTGCTCGCGATAGCGGCCATTTCCAGCGGAATGCTGTTTCTTGTCCAGAGCGCGGTCCAATAGACACTCGAGTGTCGTCTTGGGATAACTAAGTGACCTGACGACCAACTTATTATAAGCTGTCTCCCCAGAGGTAGCGCGTGGCGAATCAACAAAAGAAAACAGCCAGGCCACAGCCCGGCTATTGGCTTTGCCAATTAATAGGATGGGCGGGGTTCACTCTATTTCAGACCGCTTTTTATCTTCTGTACAGTGAGGGTTGGGGCCTGCTCCGGGCCCTTGCCATATCCTCGATTTGCAGCATCCAGGGATTCCTGCTCACTCACGCGGTTCGTCCCATGGTGATCCGAAGAGGATGGCTACAAATGCCGATCGCATCGCTGCTCAAGCGGATGGTTGTCGCGACAGCAGTTCTGTCCGCGCTGTACACTGTTTGCACGACCCTCGACAAGCCACTGGAGTCATATCTGAAGAATGGGAGCGTTTCTTTCGACTTCCTCATGGGGCATCCTGCGCACATCTTTCTCGATTTTCTCTACTACCTGTTTGTTTTCGGTCTGTGGCTTAGTTTTTATTTGACCGCCCATTTTGTTCGCGAGCGTCGCCGCGCCGAAATAGATTCCTTGCAACTTGCAGCAGCTCTCTCGGAAACCCGGCTCCACGCCCTCCAAGCCCAAATCAACCCGCATTTTCTTTTCAATTCACTGAATAGCCTCCGAGCACTGATAGATGACAGCCCAGAACGAGCTCGCGACGCAGTGACCCGGCTGGCTTCGATGCTCAGATATTCACTATCGGTCGATAACCGGAAAACCGTTCCACTCAAAATGGAGCTAGACGCTGCCAGCGACTACTTGGAGCTCGAACGAATCAGGTTCGAAGATCGGTTAACCGTCCGAAAGGACATCGATTCAAAAGCATTGAACTGCGCAATCCCTCCAATGCTCGTTCAGACACTCTTTGAAAATGCCATTAAACACGGAGTGTCGAAAAACGAAGGCTCTTCGGTTCTATCCATAGACGTCACTGCAGAGCCTGACCATAAGAGCGTCCGAATAGTCGTTCAGAATCAAGGAGATCTTCATGGTGGCTCTTCAAACTCAACCTGCGTGGGACTTAGAAATGCTCGCGAACGTCTTCAGCGGCTTTTTGGACAGGACGCTTCACTGGATGTTTTCCAAGAACGCCCGGGTTGGGTAAAGGCTGTCCTTGAGATTCCGTATCGCGATTCCGAGGCGTTATCGCAGGGAGACGAGTTCAATTGGATTGCCGCCGCAGAGGCGGCGGTATCAAACCTTAGAAACGGCGATCTGGTTCTTCAGAAATCAAATGAAAGCGGTTCTCGTCGATGATGAGCCGTTGGCGCGAAAAGAATTGCGGCGCCTATTGAATGCCCATCCGTCGGTGGAAATTGTGGGGGAAGCCGGGAATGTCAAAGAGGCGTTGAAGTTGATAACTTCGCAGGAGCCAGAACTCGTATTTCTTGATGTACAAATGCCTGGCCAGAGCGGTTTCGATCTGCTGGCCAAGCTGGAATCGCCACCGGAGATAATCTTCACCACGGCCTACGATCAGTTCGCATTGAGAGCGTTCGAGTTTGGTGCGTGCGACTATCTCCTAAAACCCATAATCCCGGAACGCCTGGCAACCAGCCTGTCCCGCGTTCATGCGGACAAAGTCCGAGCGAACTCTGAATCAAACGTTCGGGATGGAGAACGGCTGACCGGCGCAGATCAAGTTCTGGTGCGCGATGGCGACTCGTGTTGGATGGTCGCTATTTCTGAAATTCATTTACTGGAATCGGAAGGCAACTATACGCGCGTGTTCTTCAGAAATAAGAAGGCCCTGATTCCAAGATCACTGAGCATTCTCGAAGATAAGCTCGATTCAAAGCTCTTCTTTCGCGCAAGCAGGCAACACATTATCAACCTCCAGCACATCGAAAACATTCAGCCCTGGTTCAGCCGCAGTCTGCGCGTCACGCTGCGATCAGGTCAAACAGTCGAAATGTCCCGTCGGCGCAGCCAGGACCTCAAAGACCTGACCAGCTTTTGAGGCCTTCACGCAAAGACGGTAGGACCTTCACGCCAAGGCGCAAGAAGAGGGATCTCACGCCAAGACCCGCCCGCAACGCTTCGCGTAGCGATGCGGGCGCGGCGCAAAGGCGAAGGTCTAAGAATTAGAGGAAAATCTTGTCGCGAGATCAATACGCTCGGACGCTAGGTCGACGGTGCCTAGATTTGCGGACCATCGCGTGACCCCGTCGCCGTTACGCCGACACGCCGTTACGCCGTTACTCCGACACGCCGTTACGCCGACACTCTCTTTTTCCCTGGCTCGTAGTTCAAGTACGGCCCAAGCCATCGTTCAATCTCCTCAACCCCCATTGCCTTCCTTTTTGCGTAATCCACAACCTGGTCCTTACCAAGCTTTCCGACACCGAAATATTTCGAGTCAGGATGCGCAAAATAGAGCCCGCTGACTGACGCTCCCGGCCACATGGCAAAGCTTTCTGTCAGACGGACACCGGCATGCTTCTCTGCGTTCAACAGATCGAACAAAATCCGTTTCTCAGTATGGTCGGGGCAGGCTGGATATCCGCCGGCAGGTCTGATGCCTCGGTAGACCTCGTGAATCAGATCTTCCTTCGAGAGGTGCTCCTCCTCACCATAACCCCATTCCCGTCGAACGCGCTCGTGAAGAAATTCAGCGAATGCCTCCGCCAAGCGATCGGCCAGAGCCTTTGTCATGATGCCGTTGTAGTCGTCGTGGTCATCTTCAAACTGCTTCGCAAGCTCGTCCGCACCATGTCCCGCCGTGACAGCAAAAGCACCCACGTAGTCGGAACGGCCAGAGCTCCGTGGCGCAACAAAGTCCGCCAACGAATGATTGAACTGATTCGCAGGCTTTTCCATTTGCTGCCGCAGCATGTGGAAAACCGAGAGGATCTCAGAACGGGATTCATCCGGGTAAACTTCAATGTCGTCTCCTACACTATTTGCGGGCCAGATTCCGAAAGCGCCCTTCGCAGTGATCAACTTACCGGTGACGATATCTTGCAGAAGTTTCTGCGCGTCCTCGTACAACTGTCGCGCTTGTTCGCCCACTGTCGGGTCATCCAGAATCTTCGGGAATCGACCGCGCAGCTCCCACGTGTGGAAGAAAGGCGACCAATCAATATAAGAAATCAGTTCGTCTAAAGGTTGATTGGCGATCACTCGCCGCCCGAGAAACCTCGGCACATCAATCCGCGTCGTCGCCCAGTCGATCGGCGTCCTCCGATCACGCGCAGCCTCGATCGAAATGAGCTTTTTGTCCGCGTTCCGATTTGCGTGATCGTCACGCAGGCGTTGCTGATCATTGATATTCTTCGATACAAAATCCTTCCGCAGATCGTCACTGACCAAAGCTCCAACCACCCCAACCGCGCGCGATGCATCCAGCACGTGAACAGTCGGGCCTGTGTAGTGGGGCGCAATTTTGACAGCGGTATGGGCGCGACTGGTCGTTGCACCACCGATGAGCAACGGCAAAGAAAAACCAAGTCGCTCCATCTCTTGTGCTACATGCGCCATTTCGTCCAACGACGGAGTAATTAAACCGCTTAGTCCGATGATGTCGGCATCCCGTTCTCGTGCTGTTTCCAGAATTTTTTCAGCCGGGACCATCACCCCTAGATCGACAACTTCGAAATTGTTACAGGCCAAAACTACGCCAACAATGTTCTTTCCAATATCATGCACGTCGCCTTTTACCGTTGCCATGATGACTTTGCCTTGCGCACGCGCGTTCGGCTGGCTTGCGCGTTCCGCTTCCAGGAAAGGCAAAAGATAAGCGACAGCCTTCTTCATCACACGGGCGCTCTTGACCACCTGCGGCAGAAACATCTTTCCCGACCCGAATAAATCTCCGACAATACTCATTCCAGCCATCAATGGTCCTTCAATGACCGCGAGCGGCCTTCCATACTTCTGGCGCGCTTCTTCAGTATCCTGGTCGATGTAATCAACGATCCCTTTAATCAACGCATGGCTTAGCCTTTGCTCTACGTTATCCGCGCGCCAAGCCTCGTCCTTTACCTGCGTTTTCCCAGATCCTTTTACCTTCTCCGCAAATTCAACCAACCGTTCAGTAGAATCTGGTCGCCGATTCAGTTGTACATCCTCAACCAGCTCCAACAGATCTTTTGGAATCTCTTCGTACACAGCCAGCTGGCCGGCATTGACGATCCCCATATCCAGTCCCGCGCTAATTGCATGGTAGAGAAACGCGGCGTGGATCGCTTCCCGGACAGTGTTATTCCCGCGAAACGAGAACGAGATGTTGCTGACGCCACCACTCACTTTGCAGCCCGGAAGATTCTCCTTAATCCAACGGGTCGCTCCCATGAAATCGACCGCATAATTGTTGTGCTCTTCGATCCCGGTGGCGACAGTCAGGATATTTGGATCAAAGATGATATCCTCAGCCGGAAACCCGACCTCTTCGGTCAGTATCCGGTAGGCTCTGGAACAGATCTCAATCTTTCGTTCCAGACTATCGGCCTGACCCTTTTCGTCGAAAGCCATCACCACTACCGCAGCACCGTAACGCCGAATCAGACGCGCTTGCTGTTTGAATTTTTCTTCTCCCTCTTTCAGGCTGATCGAATTCACGATCCCTTTCCCTTGAATACATTGCAGTCCTGCCTCCAGAACGGACCAACGGGAGCTGTCGATCATGATTGGAACCCGGCAGATATCGGGTTCCGCAGCAATCAAATTCAGAAATCGAACCATCGAGGCTTCTGAATCGATCATCCCTTCGTCCATGTTGACGTCGATAATATTGGCGCCCCCTTCGACCTGCTGGCGCGCAACGCTTAGTGCTCCGTCGAAGTCGCCGGCCAAAATCAGTTTCGAAAATTTCGGTGAGCCAGTGATGTTGGTGCGCTCGCCGACGACCGTAAAACTCTCAGTGAAAGTGTATGGCTCAAGCCCGCTCAACTGAGTCCGCTTCGGTAACTTCGGCAAAGTCCGCGGCGGCAATCCTTGTACTGCTTCAGCGAGAAGAGCGATATGCGCCGGAGTCGTTCCGCAACAACCGCCAACAATGTTCAACCATCCGAGCTCAGCCCATTCGCGCAATTGTGGAGCTAAACTTTCGGGTGTTTCCGGGAACCCGGTCGGCGATAATGGATCGGGTAACCCGGCATTGGGATAGCAGGAAACGTACATCGGCGCGATCCGCGCCATTTCTTCAATGTATGGCCGCAGTTCTTTCGGACCCAAAGCGCAGTTCAGCCCTATGCTGAGCAGCGGCGCGTGCGAAATCGAAATGAAAAACGCTTCCGTGGTTTGCCCGGTTAAGGTTCTCCCGCTGGCGTCGGTAATTGTTCCGGAGGCCATTACCGGAACCCGAAAACCGATTCGTTCGAAGTGTTCTTCGATCGCGAATAAAGCTGCCTTCAGATTAAGGGTATCAAATGTTGTTTCAACCAGCAGAAGATCAGCGCCCGCGTCGACCAATGCTGCTACCTGTTCCTGGTACGCTCCCTTGACTTGAGCCCAGGTCACATCTCGTTTACCCGGATCATTTACATCCCGGGAAATCGATAATGTCCGGTTCAGCGGCCCGACA
>Ga0207684_10005426_pt1 | contig 11760 bp, 11 predicted proteins | sample KBSK5501metaG_FD_184342 | JGI IMG/M metagenome (GOLD analysis project Ga0207684, IMG submission 184342) | Corn, switchgrass and miscanthus rhizosphere microbial communities from Kellogg Biological Station, Michigan, USA - KBS K5-50-1 metaG... | ecosystem: Host-associated > Plants > Roots >... | reverse complement strand
GACGTTATTGCGGTCGATGCTGCGCCCGATCATTGCCCCGACGCCGGCGCCGAGGAGCGCGCCGATGGTATTGGAGTCTCCTGGCGCGATGACGGTGCCGAAGGAAGTCGTGAACGCGCACCCGCATCTTCTGCTCGTGCTCGAGAACTACGCGCAGGCGTGTGAAGGCGCGACGCGTGGCGACCTCGATCGCTTCACGACGTACTACCAGCGCGCGCTCGACGAGGATCGAACGTTCCGCGCCGTCCTGAAGTCGCTCGGCTGGGCGCTGCCCGAAGCCTAGGCGCGAAACGCCAGCCGATTCAGGGCTTCTCTTCGGCTTCGGCCGGCTTCTTGTCTTCGCCGGGCTTCGGGATGCGCGTCCCGGGCGGGCCCATGTCGCGGTGGGGTCGGCGCACGCCACCGTCGCGGTTCAGGTCGCGACGCGGGGCCGGACCGAAAGCCTGAGCGTCGATGTTCGACAGGAGCTCCGGATGGACCTCCTTCAGGTTGTTCTTGCGCAGCTCGCTCATCAGGTCCTGTCGCGCGCGGTCGACCCGGCGGCGCTCCAGGATCTGTCGGATCGACGGCGTCTCGTCCTGGCCCGCCATGCCGGACGTGTGAGTGAGCGGGAGGGCGCGTACACATCGTCCTGCTCGGCGCAACGCAGACGGCCGCAGGGAGACCGAGACGGCCGCGCCGATCGGCGGCCCCGGCGCTCCATGCCGGGGTTCTTGCGGCCACCGTTCGTCATGGCCGGGCGTGATCGTCAGCCGTGTCGGTGCCGGGCTGGGTGAGGCTCATCGGCGGGCTCAGGTGTGATCGGCCCGGCGGCAGCGCCTTGTTTGACGGCGCTTGCCCAGCGGGCGGGGGTGAGGCCGTAGGCCTGTTTGAACTGGCGTGTCAGGTGGCTTTGGTCGGCGAACCCGGCCTCAACGGCGGCTTGGGCCAGCGGGGTCCCGCGTTCGATAGCGGCCCGTGCCAGGTCAAGGCGGCGCCGGGTCCGATACCGGTCGGGGCTGGTGCCGTAGGCCCGCCGGAAGTGGCGGGTCAGGGCGAACCGGTCGGTTCCGGTGATCTTCTCCAGGGTGGCGGCTGAAACCGGCTCGGGTGCGTGGGCTGCCAGATACTGGCGGGCGAGCTCCACGGCCCCGGCGTCGATCACGGCGCGGTCCGGGCGGTCGCGGCCGCCGAGCGCGCTGAGCATATCGGCGGCGGCGACCGCTAGCTCGGTGTGCTGCAGGTCGCTGACCGGTTCATCAATGTGCGCCAGGAAGCGGGCGACGCGCCGGGTGGCGGGTGTGAGTGCCTGGACGGGGCCGGTCACGAAGGGCAGCGGGCGCCCGCCCAACGCGCCGCGGACCAGCTCTGGCGCGAGGTACGCGATGCGGTACCTTAGCCGCACGCCGGTCACGGCGGCACCGTCGTGGGTTTCGCCGGGGTGCAGAATGTGCAGCTGCCGGGGCAGGCAGACCCAGCGTTCGCCCCGGTAGCGGAAGGCTTGCACACCGGTGAGCGTGATGCCAATCCCATAGCTGTCGTGCTGATGCGGCTGGTAGGCCCACTCCGACATGCTGATCTCGGCCCGCTCCAGGCCGGGCCCACCGGCCCCCAGGTGCACCGAGATCGGCGGCGGGCTGCAGGATCGTTCAAGACCAGCCACGCCAGGAGCCTCTAGCGTCTCCCGCATGATCCGAAGGTATCCCGATGCCGGTGGCTGAGCCGGTGCTGCTCGGGCCGATCCGCTGGGGTGGTGTGGGGACGCTGCTGCTGACCGCGCTGGCGGTCATGGGCAGCCCCGGCCCGGCCACGATCAGCCTGACCGCTGCCGGCTCGGCCTACGGGGTGCGCCGGTGCGCGCCGTACCTGGCCGGCGTCATCACCGGGACTGCGGCCGTGCTGGCCGCGGTGGCGGCCGGGATCACCGCCACCCTCCTGGCGGTGCCCGCCCTGCGCGACGCACTGACCGTGATCGCCATCGCCTACATCCTGTGGCTGGCCTACCACATCGCGACCGCGCCCCCGATCACCGCGCACGCGAACGCGGGCAGCCCGCCGTCCCTGACCGGGGGGATGCTGCTCGGGGTCGCCAACCCGAAAGCATGGATCGCGATCTCCGCCGTCTTCGCCAGCGCGCGCCTTGCCCCCAGCCCGCTCACCGACGCGGGAGCCAAGACCCTGGCACTGACGCTCATGGCCGTCATGATCTGCACAGCCTGGCTTCTCACCGGCGCTTCGCTGGCTCCGCTGCTACGCGATCCGCGGCGGTCCCGGATCATGAACGTCGCCCTGGCCGTGACCCTGGTCGGTGCCACCGCGGCCACCAGCGCTCACCAGTTCCTGCGGTAAGGCGGCCGGCCCGCCCCTGGTGCCGGGCCTGCCGACCCCGCTTGCCCGCGGTGCGGCAGTCGGCCACACCGCAACTCAGGTGAATGCATGAGCAGAATTCCCCCGTCGGCGCGACCGTCGGCTCCGCCGGCCTCGGCGGCGCAGCCGCGCCAATTGGGCGGATAAGGAGCGGTCGCGACCCAGCATCCAGTCACATTTCGTGACCGACCTGGCCGGCTTCAGGCTGTTCCTGAGCACCGCCAGCGGGCAGATCTGATGACCGCCAGCAGTGGTGCGCATGCCGCAAGACGCCCAGGTCTTTCTGGACGGGGGTTTACGGACGGTGTCCGGGCTGGTGGCTAACGTGTCCGGGAAGGTAGACGTTCCCGGACGGAGGCCGCTGATGGGCCGCACGATCGCCTACTGCCGGGTCTCCTCGCGAGATCAGAACCCGCAGCTGCAGCTTGATGCCCTGCACGCGCACGGCTATGACCAGCTGTTCGCCGAGAAAGAGTCCGGCAAGCACGGCACGGCGCGGCCGGAGTTCGCCCGGGCCCTGACTTCCTTGCAGGCCGGTGACACCTTGGTGTTCTGGAAGTCTGACCGGTGGGGCCGCTCAGCCGCGCATGTGCTGACCACCGTGGGCGAGCTGCGCGGCCGCGGGGTGACGGTGAAGTCGCTGACCGAGAACTTCGACCTGGGCACCAAGGAAGGCCGGTTCATGTTCGCGGTCCTGGCCGCGGCCGCCGAATACGAGCTTGAGTTGCGCGCCGAGCGGCAGGCCGAGGGGATCGCCGCCGCGCGGCGTCGCCAGGCCGAAGGCCGGATGCTGCCGGGCAAGAAGCACATCGGCCGGCCCCGGGTGACCGGCCCCGCTGAGCTGGCCGCGCTGCGCGACCTCATCAGCGACGGCATCTCCGTTACCCAGGCCGCCCGCACCTTGAAGATCTCCCGCTCCACCGCCTATGCCGCGCTCAGGGGAGCCGGATCGAAACTTTGATCATCGGCGAAGCTGGGGTGCCGTTAACGGATGTGTCACCAGCCCCAAACGAGAAGGGTCGCCGGTGCCATGTCGGAACAACGGCTCGCAGTGGTCGGCGGAAGGAACGCGCGGGCGTCGGCGCCGACGGCCTGGCCGGGGGCGCACCGGCTTGGAGTGCTGCCTGGACGGCGGCGGCGACGAGCTACGCGGTTTCCGCGTCGATGACGATGTTCCGGCGGAGCAGCACGCGGCGGACGACGTGCCCGGCGTGGGTGGGCGCATCCTGTGGGTCGGCGGCCATGTCAGTCCTCCTTCTTGAGGTAGTCATAGACGGTGGTGCGGTGCACGCCGACGGCCTCGGCGATGTCGGCGACGGTGTGCTGCCGCTTGCCGTCCGGGCCGACGGCTTCATACATGCGGCGCACCGTGGCGGCCCGCCGGGCGTTCAGCTTGGGCTTTCGGCCCCCGGTCCGCCCGCGGGCCCGGGCGGCGTCGAGGCCCTCGCGGGTGCCCTCGACGATCAGCTCGCGCTGGAACTCATCGATCGCGCCGAGGATATGGAAGACCAGCCGCTCTGAAACCCCCAGCGCCCCCGCTGCCAGCTGCACCTGTTCCGAACCCAGCCGGCCCGCGTCCTCCAAAGCGGCCAGGTGCCGCACGACCGCCACACGGCCAAGCCCATCCACGCGCCAGGAACCTACCGGCCCACCGCGCCCACTGACAGCCAGGTGACCGGACCACTGACAACGAAATGACCGATCTTGCGCGGCAGCTCGACACCCGCCGTCCACAACGAGCACTCACTGACAGCCAGGTGACCGGACCACTGACAGCAACATGCGGCCTCTCAGCCCTGGCGATGGTGCTCGGCGCCGCCGAGCACGGCGCCCGCGACATGCACTCCTGGCAATCCGGCGAGGGCAGGTACTGGGCCAGCTACGGCGTCCCGCTGGCTGCCCGTTACCTGGCCTAGCTCGCCGAGCACACCGATTACGCGCTATCCGACATCGAGGCCGAGGTCGCCGCCTACGCCACCGGCGCGGACCAGCCGGATAACGACGGCGAGCCGGGTGAGACCGACAGCGAGCCGGAGCCGGACGGCGGCGGCCAGGAACAGACCCCGGCACCGGCCGAAACCAGCTAAGCCCCCCCGCGACCGTGCCCGCCCGGGCCTTTCCCGGGCGGGCACGGTCGCGAAAAGTGCACGAGCGGTGCTGGATACGCACGGAAAAAGGCTGCCGGGGCCGCGCCGCTACAGGAGAGCCATTAGTTACGTTATTAAGTTTCGTTATGTTTCGTATCGCCACATGCGACGAAACCAGGTAGAATCGAAGGACAGGAAAGAATGGCAAGGGAGGACGCCATGACCAGCACGGCCGCCGCTACGGCTAGCTCATTATGTAAATTCCCCGGCTGCCAGTTCCCGGCCGCGCCGGCGACCGGGCCAGGCAGGCCCCCGGAGTACTGCGAAGGCCGCGGCCACACCAAGGTCACCGCCTGGCGGGAGCGCCGCCGCCTGGCCGCCGCCGAAGCAGGCACTGCGGCCACCGGGACCGAACAGCCCGTCACCATGGCCCGGGTCACGGGTGCGGAGCTGCTGCGGCAGTTGCGCGCCGAGGCCGACCGGGTCGCCGGGATCGCCGACCGGCTGCGGGAGGCCGTCACCACCGTCGCCGACCCCACCGCCGCCGAGGCCGAGGTCGAAGCTGTCCGGGCCGCCGCCGAACAGCGGGCCACCACCGCCGAATCCCGGGCCGCGACCGCCCAACAGCGCGCCGCCGAGGCCGAGTCGTTCCGCGCCGACGCCGACGCCGCCGCCGAAGAGATGGGCGAACTGCTGGCCGCCGCCCAGGCCCGGACCGCCCAGGCCGAGGCCGACCGGGACACCGGCATCGACCAGGCCCGCCAGGACGCCCAAGCACGCATCGCCGCCGCCCAGGCCGACTGTGACGCCGCCGTGCAGCAGGCCCGCCGCGAGACTGAGGCGGCGCAGGCAGACCGGGACGCGGCGATCAGCCAGGCCCGCGCCGACGCCGACCGTCGGGTCAGCGCCGCCGAGGCCGAACGGGACCAAGCCCGCCAAGCCGCCGCCGAGGCCGCCGAACAGGCACGCCAAGCACACCAAGAAGCCACCCGCGCCCAGGCCGCCGAGCACGCCGCCCGCGCCGAAGCCGACCGGGCCCGCACCGACGGCGAACGGATCCTCGCCGAGTTCCGCACCGAAGCCGCCCGCGAACGCGACGAACTCCGCACCGACCTGCGCGCCCGCGCCGAACGCGCCGAACACGACGCCGACACCTACCGCGCCGAACTAGCCCGCATCCGCGAAACAGCCGCCCCCAACCCCGGGCAAGTCACCTCAACCCCAGGACGGCCCGGCGCGGCGCCAAGCGGCTGACCAGCAGATAACCAGAAAGGGCCCTGGCAGCGCAGGCGCCGCCGGGGCCCTCTCGCTGCACCGCACCCCACGGCCCGCTACCGCACCCCACGGCGAGGGGCGGTGTTGCCGAGTCCCGGCCTTGAGGCAGGCGCGCCCGGTCCAGGCGGGGGGCCTCTGGCGGTCCTGCTCGCGTCGTCCCCCGTGCTGCTGGTTACTGTCGGTCCCCACTCTCCCCGGTTTGCGATCTTCGTCCCAGCGATCTTGATGCGTGCTGCTGCACCCTGTCCCTGCTGGCCCATGATCGCGCCTGGACCGTTGCATTTCAATGATCTTGGTCACTTCTGTGATCTTGATCCGCCCGCCGGCGGTGGAAGGGAGGCCCCGATGACGGTCGCGACACCGCGGTCGGGGTTCGATCTGGAGTACTACCTGAACCGGACCGCGGGGGAGAAGACCGGCGGCGGGTACTACCTGAACGCCGCCCAGCAGGGGGAGCCGGACGGCCGCTGGTTCGGCAAGGGCGCCGAGGCGCTGGGGTTGCGGGATGGGCAGGTGGTGCGCAAAGAGCCGTACCTGGCGGTTTACACGATGACCGACCCGCGGTCGGGGGAGCGGCTGCCGGGCCGGGCCCCGGGCGGGTATGCCAAGTTCGCTGACATTCTGCGGCGGAAGCTGGCGGCTGAGCCGCACGCGACCCGGGAGCGGTACCTGGAGTTGGAGCGGGAGGCGGCGCAGGAAACTCGCCGCTCCCCGGTCTACACCGACATCACCATCGCGCATAACAAGAGCGTATCGGTGCTGCACGCCTCCTTCCGGGAGCAGGCGCGGCGGGCCCGGCTGGCCGGGGACGCCACCGGTGAGGCGCTGTGGCGGGCCCGTGGGGAGCGGGTGCAGGAGATCTTGCAGGAGGCCAACCACGCCGCATTGGAGTGGATGCAAGAGCACGCCGGGTTCACCCGCACCGGCTACCACGGCACCCGGGTGGACGGGGTGGAGCCGGGCCGGTGGGCGCGGGCGCTGCCGGTGGTGACGACCTGGCTGCAAGGCACCAACCGGGACGGCGAACCGCACGACCACTCCCACAACGTGATCGCGCGGATGGCGCTCACTGAGTCCGATGGCGTCTGGCGCGCGGTGGACACCATGGCGCTGCGTCAGCAGCTTGGCGCGATGGCGGCCATCGTGGAGTCGCGCGTCTACTCGGCGCTGGCGCGTGAGTTCGGCGTCAGGGTGCGCAAGCGCGAGGACGGGCGCGGGCACGAGATTGACGGCATTACGCAACAGACGCTGGATGCGTATTCGACGCGGGCCCGCGCGGTGACGCGCAAGGCGGCGGCGCTGGCGCGCGAGTGGGAGCGCAAGTACGGGCGTGCGCCGAACGCGCGGGAGATGCTGTTCATCACCGATGAGGCGAACCTGGCCAGCCGCCAGGGCAAGGACAATGAGCCGATCGACTGGGACGCGTTAACCGCCAAGTGGGACGCCACCATCGGCGGCCAGCTCGCCGCCATCGCCGAAGCCGTCTGCGACTTCGGCGCCACCCCAAACGAAGCTGTCCCCTCTGAAGAGGTGCAGGCCCGGGTCATCGAGGAGGCCCTGGCCCAGGTGCAGGCCAGCCGCAGCACCTGGACCCGCTCCGACCTGATGCGGGCGATCGCCTGGTCGATGGGCCAGGACTTCTGCGGCATGACCCCAGACGCCCGCCAGGACCTGCTCGTCCAGATGACCGAGCAAGCCCTGGGCGTGGACCTCGGCGTCGTCTGCCTGGAAGCCCCCGAATGGCCGCCGGTGCCACGGTCGCTGATCCGTGACCTGGACGGGCGCAGCGTCTACACCCGGCCCGGCGTCACCCGGTACGCCACCCGCGGTCAGCTGGCCATGGAGGAGCGCATGTGCCAGCAGGCGCAACGCCACGGCGCGCCCGCGCTGACGCGCGAATTGTGCGCCGCGCAACTGGGCGCGGACGCGGACACCCTGGATGCGCAACTGGGCGCACGAGCGCAAGACGCAACCCAGTTGACGCGAACCGGGCTGCGCATGGACCAGGCCGCCATGATCTACGAAGGCCTCACCTCCACGCCGCGCGTCTCGGTCGGCGTCGGCCCGGCCGGGTCGGGTAAGACACACACCGTCGCCGCGGGCGCCAGGGCATGGGAGGCCAACGGCAGCAAGGTCATCGGCTTGACATGCGCGCAGGCCGCCCGGGATGTGCTCGCCGCGGCCGGGGTGCGCAGGAGCTACAACACGACCAAGTTCCTGTTGGATGTCGACCGCGGCATGCCCATCCGGCCGGGGACCCTCTTCGTGGTCGATGAGGGCTCGATGGTGTCGATGAGCCACCTGGCCAGGATCATCGACCTGGCCGAACGTCATGACTGCAAAGTGTTCATCACCGGCGACCATGGCCAGCTCACCGCAGTGGAATCCGGCGGCGGCATGGCCATGCTCGCCAGCCACCTCGGCCACACCCAGCTCGCCGTGCCGGTGCGGTTCGCCGCCGAATGGGAACAAGATGCCAGCCTGCGCCTGCGCCGGGGTGACAAGACCGCCCTGGACGCCTACGCCGAGCACGGGCGGATCCTCGGCGGCAGCCGCGAACAGGCGCTGGATCTGGCCCGGCAACAGTATGTGGCCCGGCGGCTGGCCGGCGAGGACGCCCTGCTGATGGCCCACAGCAGGGCGGATTGCCGGGAGCTGTCCCGCCTGATCCGCGACGACCTGATCCACCTCGGCCTGGTCCACCACGGACCATCCGTGCAGCTCAGTGAGGGCGAGCGGGCCTCGGCGGGGGATGTGATCGTGTGCCGGGAAAACGACAGCCGGGTCGAGACCGACCCCGGTCACAAGCTCACCAACGGCGACATGTTCCAGATCGAAAGCGTCACAGGGAACGGGGCCTGGCTGCGGCGGGTGCTGGACGCCGATCCAGAAACCGGGCAGGCCAGGCTTGCTGATCATGCTTTTTTCTGTGGCGATTCCAAATTGCGCACTGTCACCGACCTGGCGTACGCGGTCACCGGGCACAAGGGCATGGGCGGCACCGTCTCCGCCGGTTCAGCGTTCATCACCGGCACCGAGCCGCTGGAGTGGCTGTATGTGGCCATGACCAGAGGCAGGAACAACAACACCGCCATCGCGGTCACCCACGACGGCATCAAGGACAACGACGGCGCCAAGGTCGCCATCCAGCCGAAGGAGGCCGACCCGCGGCCCGGCACCCGGCCCGACCCGGAACTGGGCCGCCGTGAGCGCCTGGAACGTGAATGGGCGGCCCTGCCGCCCGAACCGATCGGGACACCCGAGGGCGAGGTGCGGGAGCCCATCGCGGTGCTCGCCGACTGCATGGACCGCGAAGACGCCGAACTGGCCGCCAGCCAGTACCAGCAGCGGGCCCTGGCCAACGCCGACCACCTGGCCATCCTGCACGCGCGGTGGGCGGATCTGGCGGGCAAGGCCGACCGTGCCCGCTACCAGCAACTGGTGAACGACGCGCTGCCGCCGGAGTACCGGCAAGACGACTTCGGCCCGGAGGCCACCTGGCTGTGGCGGACCCTGGACGCCGCCGAGATGGCCGGGCTGGACGCTGGTGAGGTGGTGCGCGCGGCGGTCGGTGCCCGGAGCTTGGCGGATGCCCGCAGCGTGGCCGCCGTCTTGGACGCCCGCATGCGGAAGATCGTGGACCCGCTTGTCCCGCTGCCGCAAAAACCCTGGACCGACCGGCCACGGCACTTCGCCAACCCGGAGATAGCAGCCTACGAGGCTAGGCTCCGCCAGGCGATGGACGAACGAGCCGAACGCCTCGGCGAGCACGCGGTCCAAACCGCGCCCGCCTGGGCCGTCCAAGCCCTGGGGCCGGTGCCCGAGGATCCCGTAGACCGGCTGGACTGGCAGCACCGGGCCAGCAAGATCGCCAGCTACCGCGACCTCTACGGTACCGGCGACGATCGCGAACCGATCGGCCCCGAGCCCAGCGGCAATGCCCCCAAAATGCGCGCCGCCTGGCACGACGCGTTCGCCGCCATCAGCAAAACCGACACAGTCGACGTGCGGGCCCTGCCCGATCAATCACTCAGGCACATGCGTGGCAGTTACCGGGCAGAAACCGGCTGGGCGCCACCACACGTCGGCAAGCAACTCCGCGACGTCCGGTTGGGCGCCGAGACCATGCGGCTCAAGGCGATCCGCGCCGAAGCCGAAGCCCGCGCCACCCAAGACCAAGCCATTGCGGTCAGGCACACCAGCATCGCCGCCAAAGCCCGCGCCCTCGAAGCACAACACCGCGAACACCAGGCCACCTTGGCTGAGACGATGGAGGACCGCAGGCTGTGGGACAAACTCACCGAAGGACCGCGGCGCCTGGCCATCCAAGCCGACAGCGAACTCCGCCGCCGCCACCCAGACCGCAAGCTCAAGCCGCTGCAATCCGCCGAACCCAAAACCCCGGACGAGCCCGCCATTGAACCCGGCTGGCTCGCCGAACTGAACGAACAACGGCGCGTGTTCCGGCAGGAACTAGAGACCCGCCAAAACGTCATGATCCCGAACGAAGACCCCGACTGGGAAGGCCATGGCCCGGCCTGGACAGTGTGGGAAGCCCAACGAGATGCGATCTTGCAGCCGCCAAAGCCAGAAATCCGGCCCGCCGAGAGCGTACTGGAAGCCACCCGCGAACGCGACACCGAACCGGAAGGGGTGTAAACCCGCGTCGGCTGATGCATGCTGGACAGCGGGAGGTGTCGGCCGTGGACGAACTGGACGAGACTGTCGCCTGGGTTCGTGCACACGGTCCGGCGCCGTTGCCACTAGACGGCTGGGACCGGGCCAGTATCTGGGGTTGGGACGAAAGCAGCAGTAGCCTGTACGCGCGTCTGTGGCGCAACACCGATGACCCAGCCAAGCCCCCAGCCATACAGATCGAGTCGGGCGATTATACGACCGCCATTCCGTTCCCTGCGACACTCGCGCAATACGTTGCTATGGCGGTCGACTGCGACCCTTGGGATGTTCTTACAGTCCTGTACGAGGTCGCCGGTCAAAACCAAGGTTGGCTCGATGAAGACACGGACGCCGGAGCCACCGAAGGCGGCACTGTAGCAACCATGAGGGAAAACTACAGCGTGCCCGAATGGCCATACAGGTCATAGCCTCGATAGGCGAATGGAGGCTGGCGTAGGCATGCTGTGGACCAGATGATGCCACTGCCGATTTAAGTCGTCTTCGGGTAAGGCGGCCCTTACGGCACTGCGGCCTGTCACTACAGATGCGTGACGATGAGCGACCGGGCGGTGATGGGTGCGCGGTTGACGGCGCGGCGTCAACGGCGCGCGCGCAGGCTGCTAATGCTGAAACGGTGGGCTCAGCTACCGCTTCGTGCAAAGCCCACCAGACAAGCAGTGGCGCTGATCTTGGGCCATGGCATGGCGCGACTGCTTGGCGAGGCCAACCAGACTCCCGGCGCCCCAAATGCACCCCGAAGTTGATCGTGTTCCCGGCATACCGGCAGGTCAGGCCGCGTAGGGAGCGGACTGTAAGACCGTTGGCGCAGTCACGGGCCCTCTGCTGTTGCCCATGAGATAGTGAGAACCATCTGAATGTCGCTGCAAGGGCTATGTCTTCGGCGCCCGGACCGTCCTGTCCAGACCGGGCTCTCACCATGGGCCCGTGACTAACCAAGGGAATACGTGAAAGGCCCTAGGGTGGGCCCGGCGCTGGTGAGTTTGGTCGCGGGAAGTCGCGCCGTTACCCCGCCCCGCGGCCCGGCGGTTCTCTGTGGACGGCCATCGGGACCTGCCCAGTGACGGTCACGAAGTTGGAGATTGTGGCCATCACAGGGAGTGATCAGATTCGCTGGTCAGCGCGCCGCTAGTCTGCTCCGAACGCCGACTCGGGCGCGATCCTGGTGCCTGCCTTCATTGGACGGGGCGAGTACAGAACGCCCTGTCGCTCGCCAGTGTGATGGGTTCTGGCGCGAATTCTGTGATCGGTCACGGTAGGTGACCGCTGGCGTGGCCGTTCGGTGAACTGGGCCGGAGTGGCGCCCTGGCGGAACAGGCCGGTTCTGAAGATCACGATTTGGGTGCTGGTGGCGTGT
>Ga0207684_10005425_pt1 | contig 11762 bp, 17 predicted proteins | sample KBSK5501metaG_FD_184342 | JGI IMG/M metagenome (GOLD analysis project Ga0207684, IMG submission 184342) | Corn, switchgrass and miscanthus rhizosphere microbial communities from Kellogg Biological Station, Michigan, USA - KBS K5-50-1 metaG... | ecosystem: Host-associated > Plants > Roots >... | reverse complement strand
AAGGCGGCCGTGCTCGAAGAGTCCCTGCCACGCAGTCAGGCCCGAGATCGGCAGGCTCGCGCCCACCGTGAAGTCGACGTCGCCCGGCAACGGCGCGAGGTTGCGTGCCTCGACGGCCACATACTCCGCCAGGGTGCCGTCGCGATGCCAGTCCGTGAGGCCGAACACCCGCTGTCCCACCGACAGCCCCCTCGTGCCATAGCCGAGGGCGGTGACCACTCCGGCCAGCTCGTGCCCAGGGATCGACGGTGTTCGGTCACGGTCGAGGCGATCGGTCCAGGTCGAGGGCCACGCCAACTCAGTCCCGACGAATCCCGACGCATGAACCTGAACGACGACGTCGTTTATCGCTGCCTGCGGCTCGGGCCGCTCCACCAGCTTCATCCCGGCCGTTCCCGCAGCCTGGTCCGTCACCACTATCGCCTTCATCGTCCACCTCCCCGAGGGCCTGACGGCTTGCGGCTCAGCGGCGCCCGCAAGGGCGTCCGCTGCAGCCGCGGGTTAGACGGCACGCCACCAAGAGCTGAAAGTGGGTCGTGGGGCAGGTGCACGGCGCCAGTTGAGCCAAACGAACAGCGGAATGCTGAACGCGAGCGTGCCAAGGAGCGAAAGAGCCAGAAACCACGGCCACTTTACCGGGCCGAGAGGCTTGCGAGCGAAAAGGTAGCTGAGCAGAAAGGGCGACAGCAGGAGATCAACGAAGAAGGCGAGAGCCATTCGGTCGGAAAGTGCGGCGGAAAGAGACGAGTAGTCATGGAGGAGCCAGTAGACGAAGAGTCCGCCGGGAGCGGCCATGCCGACTGCGGCAATTACGACCAACCACATCTGGTCTGTGCTCCTTTTTGAGCTGTCGAGACGCACGAGACAGGGTGCTCAAGCCTGCCCGACTGCCTATCTGATCACTCAACGGGGAAGACTAGACGACTATCCTCCGTGCCGCCTAACGGCTTGCGGCTCAGCGGCGCCCGCAAGGGCGTCCGCTGCAGCCGCGGGTTAGACCGCGGCGCCATGATGAACCTGCTCTGCTATCTCCTGCACGCGAGCCCAAGAGATTCCGCGACGCTGCTCGAGAGCGAGTGGGTGCTCGCTTGGCTCCAGCCGAAGCACGAACTTCTCACCAACCGGCCTTGTGACGACCTGAGCGCGCAGGTTGAGGGTATCGGGATAGCAAGGAAGGGCCGAACCAACGAACCCCATGTACGCAGGCTCGGATTCGCGTCCGGCTGTTGTCCATAACTCAGACGCCCGCAGAAAGTCTGCCTCGCTCAGGCTAACCCAGACGGACCATGCAAAATGCTCGGCCGACTCCAGAATCGGTATCTCGATATTTGCGAGAACGAAGAATTCAGACCTGTCCAGAACGCACTGGTCAGACACGATATCGACTCGTGCCTCTCGTTCATCCGCCGGAATGCTGTAGAGCCGGGCGGGCGCTTCGGACGCATAGCTCCGCGGAATGCCGTCGTGCCACTGTCCGCAGGAGTAGCACTGGAACTTAGACATTCTTGCTTCTTCCGCCGTCTAACGGGTCAGAGCTCAGCGGCGCGCGCAAGCGCGTCCGCTGCAGCGATTTGTTAGGCGCGGCGCGCATCTGTAAGACTTTTTCGCTGCGCTCGACCATTCGCCTTCATGTTCTGCTGCTCAACCGCCTTCCAACGTGACCTGGCCCAGCGCCGGCGCGGTCGATGCGAGAGATGCGACCACTTGCGGCCTGAGGTGGCACTGCGCAGCCCAGCTCTAGCTCCGTGCGAAGCGCCGGCGCACAGCTCACGCGCCCGACGCCTAACGGCTTGCGGCTCAGCGGCGCCCGCAAGGGCGTCCGCTGCAGCCGCGGGTTAGGCGACGGCGCGGTCATGGAAGCGCTTTCAACGCTTCCTTGTCGATCGCTTCCCACACCAAGTTGGTGAACCCCTCCTCAACAGGACCGGCATCAACGATGACAAGAAATCGCTTAGCCACAAACACGCTGAGCTGTTCAGACTGCTCGCCGTGGTCGTATTTCACAAACCCAGGATGGCCATCGAGCAGAACACCCTTCTCGTACCCTTGCTTATTCTCCTCGGGCGGCTTGTAAGCCATTGCGACCATCTCAACATAGAGTTGGGGGCTACCTCCCGAGTCGGCGATCTGCAGACGGAACGACTTATCCTCATTCTCGGTTTCGAAATAAGTCCGCTCAACCTGCGTTAGGCCAGGTACCTGTGGCTCTTGCGTTTCGAGTGCATGCCAGCCCGCGAAGGGCTCCGGAAGAAATCTTGAAAGCTCTGAAGACTCGAGAGGTTCGGTTGGTTGGATGCTGGCAGCCTCCTTTTGTCCTTCTGCGATCCGGTCGGCATAACTCTTCATCTCACTCTCACAGCCGATTCGAACCTTCCGTCGCCTAACGGCTTGCGGCTCAGCGGCGCCCGCAAGGGCGTCCGCTGCAGCCGCGGGTTAGGCGGCGCTACGAAGGGCAGCACGATGAACGCTCCGGAACGAGAAGAATGGGTGGAACCTGAATGGTTTTCAGATCGTCACCGAGCTTCGGAAGTTGAGCACGGCCCAGGACAACGCGCGCCGGAACGTAGCCCGGGAGCGAAACGACGACGGTGAGGCGTTTGAGGCGCCGAGTGCAACGGTCCGCGAAGATGAGACCAGGACCGCTGTACGTGTTGAGATAGTACAGAGCGCGATAACTGCCAGTCGAATCAGCAGAGAGAGCAGCCGGTCCATCAACGTCGGGTAACCACGCTGTCGTCTCATCATCAGCGAAGCAGACAATCTGGGCAGCCGGCAATGCCTGACCAGTCGTGCAGTCCTTGACCGTCCCTGACAGGGTGTAGCGAACGCTGGCGCACTTGGCCACGGCAGCTGCGGTCACCAGAAACAAGAGCGTGGCAACCACGGGTCGCTTGACGGTGCGGATGCTCACGTTATTCCTTTGCGCCGCCTAACGACTTGCGGCTCAGCGGCGCCCGCAAGGGCGTCCGCTGCAGCCGCGGGTTAGAGGGCTGGCCTTCACGCAACATCGTTGGGATCTTCGTGGCCGACCGCTGAAACATGAGAAGGCTCTTGCGGGATCGGCATGGCCATCGCGACAGCACGTGGCGAATCGTCGAAGCCACCGCGCTGGCGATGGTACTCAGCTTTCTTACCCAATTCTTGCGCCCTACGACGGCGCCCACTCAAAGCGTGGTATTCCGCCAACTTTTCGTAACGGTCTGCCAGGAAGCGATGGATCTCGGGCTTCGGCTCACCACCTGCCGGAGTGTGCGCAACCCAGAGGAGAGATTTCGCCCAAGCTAGGTCGTACCGCAGCTTCCACGCGGATTCAGGCCGGTCCGTCACTTCCAGCCCTCTAACGGCTTGCGGCTCAGCGGCGCCCGCAAGGGCGTCCGCTGCAGCCGCGGGTTAGGCCGCCCGCGTTGGAACGGAACCGCTACGAGCGCTGAACGAGCCATGCGATAAGGACCACGAAGGGCGGGACAAGCATAACCGTCAAAACCGCAAGGACAGGACCAAGGCTGAAACTGACTGCGGCACTTCCAACACGATCTGCCGTTCTCTTTGCCCATTCGGCTGCTCGAGTCCAGGGACCGACGAAGACTGCGGCAAACACATAGGCCCAAACGATGATCCACGCAGTGCAGGCGATTAACACGCTGCCGAATGGCCACGTTCCCAGAGGATTCACGGGACGTAAGACTCGGGACGGCCTAACATTATCTAGGCCGCCTAACGGAGGAGCGGAAGGACAGCGTCAAGGGCAGCCTATTTGTGCACCGGTGGATGGCTAGACTGCGGTGGCCGCCGCCTAACTTCCGCGGAGGCTCTCGGAGCGCTATTTTAGAGAGCATCGATCGGGCTCCGGATGCCGCGACCACCGGAACGGTTGAGAACATGGGTGTAGATCATTGTGGTTTTGACACTCGTGTGACCGAGAAGTTCCTGAATGGTGCGGATATCATAGCCATCTTCGATCAGGTGAGTGGCGAAGGAATGCCTAAACGCGTGACAGGTCACGGGTTTCTTGATCTCGGCATCGCGTACAGCCTGGGCGACAGCTCGCTGGACTGCGGTCTCGTGAAGATGATGGCGTCGCCATATCTCTGAACGCGGATCGCGGCTGCGGGTCTCGGACGGAAAGACCCACTGCCATGCCCAGTCCCGATCGGCGCTTGGGTATTTTCGCGCCAGCGCGTCCGGCAGGTAGGCCCTTCCGAACCCTTGCCCGAGATCGGTCTCGTGCATACGCTTTACGCGGGAGAGCCAGGAGGCCAGTGACTCTCGAACTGCGATCGGGAGGGGGGCGTAGCGATCCTTCTGTCCCTTCGCATCCCGGATCATGATTCGGTTCAGCCCGAACTGCAGATCTTTGACGCGCCCGTCGTAAGCACTCGAGCAGGCGTAGCCCGCTCCCGTAGAGAAGGGACGAGATGATCTTGTGCGTTCCAGACAGCTTTCCGAGAACTCGCCGCACTTCATCGCGCGTCATCACGGTCGGCAACCGCCTCGGGCGCTTGGCGCGGATCACGTTCTCTAGCTTCGGAAAGGGCATTTCCAGGACATTTCGATAAAGAAAGAGAAGTGCGGAGAGCGCCTGGTTCTGCGTCGAGGCGCTCACATGCGCCTGCACGGCGAGGCTTGAAAGAAAAGCGTTGATCTCGAATTGGCCCATGTCCCGCGGATGTCTTTTGGCGTGAAAGAGGATGAAACGCTTGATCCATCCGACATAGGCCTCCTCGGTGCGGAGGCTGTAGTGCTTTGTTCGCAAGGTGATGCGGACGCGGTCGAGCAGGCGGGGCTGCTTGGGTTCGCTGGAGACGGCGGCAGAGATTGGGACGATATCGGCCATCGGAAAGAGCCCTCCAATAAGTTATGTCGCGAGGAGGGGCTCTGCGGCTTGGGAGAGGAAAATTAGAGCAGGAGTTTCCCCCTCACCCCGGCCCTCTGCCGTCGCTTCCGGTCGCCGCGGGACCTGCGCTTCGGCGCATCAGCTCGCGGCTCGGGCAAAGGCCCTCGACCGCGAGCCTGGTCCCTTCGCTCGCTCTCGCTCCCGCGTCGCGCGACTCCTCCGGAGTGGGAGCTTCGCGCGCCGCGACCGGAGTGGTCCCCCTCACCTTGCCCTCTCCCCCGGCCGCGGGGGAGAGGGGATGAAGGGGGGAGAGGGGATGGTGGTGGCGAGGTTACGGCTTTGTCTGGCGCCAGATTGAGGGAGGCGTGATGTGGCAGGCGTCATCGGCTTCTTTCGTCGCGGCGTCGAGTGAGGCGGCGATCCGATCCACTGCCTGATCGTCCGACATCTCCGGGGGTATGGGGAAAGGTTCGCCGTAGGCGACCACACTGCGGGAGAGCGGCATCGGAAGCAGGTAGCGGTCCCAGGAATGGAGAAACTTCGGCCGCGCGCTCGACGACGTGATGGGAAGGATCCACGCACCGGTCAACCGCGCGAGCTGGACGATTCCGGGCTGGACGATTCGGGCGGGTCCCTTGGGACCGTCGACGGTGAGCGCCGCATGGCGGCCAGAACGGACGTGCCGCACCATCTCCCGCAGGGCCTGGCTGCCTCCCCGAGTGGTCGAGCCCCTCACGACGACGTAGCCATTTCGCGCGAGCCAGGAGGCGATGATCTCTCCGTCCTTGGACTGCGAGGCCATCGTCACGATCCGCTGATGGCGATGACGCTGAATCGGCAGCAGCATCCGCCCGTGCCAGAGCGCGAAGAGGATCGGAACGCGCTTTTCCCGAAGCTTCTCGTAGCGCTCGCCGTGGAGGATCCGGACGCGCAGAGTCGCGCGGAGGAAGGCGAGGGCCGCGCCGACGAGACGGGCGAGGAGGCGGGGAATCATTATCGAAGCCGGTAGACGGAAGACGGGAGACGGGAGACGAAAAGAACTCTCTTCAATGCGTTCGGTTCGGGCTCGTCCTCTACCGTCTACCGTCTCCCGTCTCCCGACCCTCGTATCGCCTGGCCACGCGCTCGTACACGCTCGGGATGATCCCGGGGACGGTCTTGACGCCTTTCGTGAAGACGGCGAGCACGTAGTCCGGCGCGGCCGGGCCGGGGAGGCGCACGCGGGCGACCAGGTGATGGACGTCATAGGCGTCTCCGGATTTCGACCAGAACTGCGCTCCAGCGGGAAGGGCGTGTCCGGCCAGGCGCGCGTCCTCGAGCTCGAGATCCTCGAAGGGCTTGTCCGGCGTCACGTCGCGGTAAAGCAACCCCAACATCTCGTCCGTTCCCGACTTACCGGCGATCTCGCCGCGGGCAATCTCGGCGAAGAGCCGGGCGATCGAATCCGTCGTCATGCGGTTGCGGTTCTTCCCGCCGTCGCGGAAGGCCTGCTCGCGTCCGTAGGCGTCCTCGCAAAACGTCTTCTGGTTGGCGTTGACGTCCCTGTATCCCCGCTTCTCGAGGAAACGGTTGACGGCGTTGCGCTTCTCCTTCCACTCCTCCCACTCCCGGCCAGAAAGCTCGGGACCAGAGGTCGTTTGAGTAATTGAGTCGACGACGAAACCGGTCGCGTCGTTGGAAGAAACGGTGATCATGTCCTTGACCGCCCGAACGATTTCCGGCGTGTCCTTCAGCTTTCCCGCCTCCTTGAGGGATTCGTAGTAGGCGACATAGAAAGTCTTCACGACCGAGGCCGGGTAGTAGGAAACGTCGCCGCGAGAGGAGCCCGAAGAGAGGGCTCGCGGCGAGAGCTCGATCAAGGTGATCGAAATCCCCTCCTCGGTCAGTCCCTTGTCGGCGAATTCCCGGACCGTCTCCTTCGCGATGGAGGCCACGAGAGCGTCGAGGTCCGCGGAGCGTGTGATTCGGGAAGGAGTCTGGGCGGCTGTGGAACCGAAACCAGCGATGACGATGAGACCGAGAACGCCCGGAAGGAGCGTTCTCAGGGACGAGCCCCTTCCGCATCCCGGAGGAGCGGCGGGTTCGGCTTCTGCTCCAGGGCCTCGGGGGCGGGAGCCGGGAGGGAGCGAAGGCGCCGGCGCGCGAGATGGATCTTGAGAAGGAGTCCCCCCATCACGAGGAACGGAGCGGAGACCATCAGCAGGATGGAATAGTAGAAACCCTTGGGAAGCGACGCGCTCCCGCCCGGGTAATCCGTATTCGCCTTCGCGTCCTTGCAGAGCGGACAGGCCGAGGCGATGGCCGGCGCCAGAATCGCCAGCAGGACCAGAACAAGAATGACCCGATAGCTCGACCGCATCAAAAAAGTCTTTCGTTCGCCATTCGCCTGGCAAGCTTATCGAAGCACGGCCGGCGGGTAAAGATGGTAGAGCATGACGTAGACGATCACGCCCGTGATCGAGACATAGAGCCAGATCGGATAGGTCCAGCGGGCGATCGAACGGTGCCGGTCGTCCCGTCGCTTTAAGCCCAGATAAAGCGTTCTTCCTGCCAGAAACGGCACGGTGACCGCGAGGATCGTGTGGGAGATCAGGATCACGAAATAGAGCGCGCGAACGGGCCCCTGTCCAGGAAAGCGGACGGAACCAACCTGCACATGGTAGGTGAGATAGCTGATCAGAAACAATATAGATATTGTGAAGGCGGCCACCATCAGGCGCCGGTGGCGTTCGATCTCGAGGCGGAGGATGGCCCGGTGGCCCACGACGAGCAGAATCGCGCTCGTGCCGTTCAGGATGGCGTTGAGAGTCGGGAGAGCGCGAAGAATTGTTTACCTCTCGTGCGCGGCAACCGGCTTGCCGTCATCCCGAGCGAACCGAGGGATCACCCCGCGGGATCCGGGACCAACGAAAGCAGATTCCTCGTCGCTGCGCTCCTCGGAATGACAGAAAGGGATGCGCTTCTCGGAACGACAGAAAGGAATGAGCCATGGAATGACAGCGCGCCTCACCAGCGCCCAGCGCCAAGCGCCCATCGCCCTTCTCTCAGATCAAATAAATGATCGTGAACAGAACGATCCAGACCAGGTCGACGAAGTGCCAGTAGAGCCCGATCGTCTCGATTCCCTGGTGGCTTGCCTGCGTGTACTTGCCCAGAAGAGCCTTGCCGGTCACGAACGCGATGCAGACGACCCCGCAGAAGACGTGGAAACCGTGGAAGCCGGTCGTCGTGAAGAACACCGATCCGAAGAGGGAGGCGTGAGGATTGAAGCCGTGGGGGTAATGCTCGGTGTGCTCGTGCAGAAGCTTCCAGTATTCGACTCCCTGAATGGACAGGAAGATCGCTCCGAACATCAGCGTCAGGCAGAGGAAGAGCTTCATCTTCCCCGGATTTCCGGACCGGATGCCTGCCAGCGCCTGCACCATCGTCACCGAGGAGCAGATCAGGATGAAGGTGTTCAAGGCGGTCAGGGGGACGTTCAAGACCGTCGAGGGTTGCGGCCAGAAAGGGCTCGCGAATCGAAGCACGATGTAGGAACCGATCAGGCCGGTGAAGAACATCACCTCGGAACAGAGAAACACCCACATCCCCATCTTGTCGTGGGGAATGCCGGTGTTGGTCTCTTCGTCGAACCGCTCGTGAACCAGTACCGCCTGTGCTTCCATTCAGCCTCTCTCCCCTGTCGACTGTTGACTGTCGACTTACTCATGGTCTCGGCAACAAATGCTCCGCTATTCCGACGCCGACCAGGATGCAGCCGAGGATCAGCGTGGAAGCCACGATGATTCCCAGGCTCTTTCGCTCATACTTCAGATGCATGAAGTAGAGAGCGACCATCGTGGCCTTGATCACCGCAAACCCGACGAGGCCGAGGATCAGCGCGGCTTTGTGCTCGTGGGGCAGGACCGATGAGTAGCAGACCTCGACCACCGTCAGGCCCGCCAGCCACCAGAAGATCGCCATGTAGTTCGTGGCCTTGTGGGTTTCGTGGGACATGAGGCTGATCTCCTTCTCTGCGGCCCTAGTGAACCCGCGAAACAATGAAGAGAATCGATCCGAAAAAGAGCCCGGCCGCAACCAGCACGAGCCACATCAGGACTCGGCCGTTGTCCGGCCTCCGGCCTGCCGCTTCGCGACTCATCGGTCGAACACCATCAGGGCCAGCAGCGCCGGCAGATACAGGATCGAGATCAGAAAGAGGCCCCGCGCGGCTTCCCGAGACTTTCGCAGCGCGAAACGCAGCGAGCCCGCGAGAAAGAGTCCGCCCAGGGCGAGCACTCCGACTAAGTAAAGCATCCCGGCGGAGACGAGCCCTCCCGCGAGCACGGTCACGGGCAGGAGAGCCGCGCAGGACAGGACCGCCTGCCGGGCGGTCGAGCCCCCGTCGCGGTCCAGGACCGTCAACATCGGGAAGCCCGCCCTCTCGTAGTCCTCTCGGAACATCCAGCCGATCGCGAGGAAGTGCGGCAGCTGCCAGAGGAAGAGCAGCGAGAAGAGTCCCCAGGCGCCCGCATCCAGACTCCCGCGGGCAGCAGCCCATCCCATCATCGGCGGGATCGCGCCGGGAACTGCTCCGACAACCGTGCACAAGGACGTGACGCGCTTCAACGGCGTGTACGCCAGGACATAACTGGCCAGCGCGATGACCCCCAGGAAATAGGTCAGCCCGTTGACGGTCGCGAGCAGAGCGAATCCGGCGGCCGAGATCACGAGCCCGAAGGCGAGCGCATCACCCGGCGCCACCCGCCCCGAGGGGATCGGCCTCTTGCTCGTCCTGTGCATGCGGGCGTCGGCGTCGCGCTCCCAGTACTGGTTCAAGGCCGAGGCTCCGCCCGAGACGAGAGCCGTACCGGCCAGCAGAGCCGCGAACGCCGCTATGTCGAAACCGCTCGCGAGGCCGACAACGTAGCCGACGGCCGTCGTGACGAGGACAAGGAACGTGATCCGCGGCTTCGTCAGCTCCAAGAAGTCCGCCAGACGCGCCGGCGCCGCGGCGAGCGTGACCGTCGAGGTCGAGCTCATGCCACGGCCTCCCGGCCCGTCTTGGGAGAAGCCGGGCGAGCTCCCGCCGGGCCGGTCCGGGCGCCCGCGGCGGCCGCTCGTGCGCCTTCCCGCGTGGAAGCCAGGGCGAGCGCGAGCGATGTTCCCAGGATCAGCGCGCCGGCGGCGACGTGACCCGTCGTGATCAGAACGTCCTTGCGCGAAAGAACCGTCAGCCCGCCGAGCGCAATCTGGAGGAGAACGAGCGAGGCGATCGCCACGGCGGTCTTGCGCAGGCCGGGCTGGTCCGATCGGCGCGCGCGCGCGAGCACGACAAACGCCATCGCGGCCACGGCCACGGCGCCGATGCGGTGGGCGAAATGCACCGCGATGGAAAAGGAAGCGATCGGCGGAACGACGCGCCCGAAGGCCAGCGGGAAGTCGGGAATCGCGAGACCGGCTTTCGTGTGGCGCATGACGGCGCCGATCAGAAGCTGCAGAAAGATAACGCCCACGAGAACTTTCGCGGCCGCTCCGACCCGATCCGGCGCAACGGGCTCGGCGTCGCGCCAGCGCGGCGACGTGACGACGGCCAAGGCCACCGTCAGACAGAAGAAGGTCTGCGCGAGACACGCGTGCGCGACCGACACGGCCGTGGGCAACAGAAAGAGCACCGTCAGGCCGCCGAGCACTCCCTGCGCGACGACGGCCGCGAGAGCCGCATAGCCCAACCGGCGCACCCAGGCACGCGGCTCCCGGCGCCAGAGCCAGAACGCGAGCACGATCGTGAGAAACCCGACGGTCGAAGCCACCAGGCGGTGCGTGTGCTCGAAGCGAATCCCTCCGACCATCTTGGAGAGAGGAAACGTGAACATGTTCTGGCCGTACGTCGTGGGCCAGTCCGGCACCGAGAGCCCGGACTCGGTCGAGGTCACGAGGCCGCCGGCCACGATCAGCAGGACCGTAGCCGCCGCGAGCGCGACGGCGAAGCGGTGCAATCCCAAGTTGGCCGGTGCACTAGCCATGTGCGTGCGCGTGAGTCGGTGCGGCGCCCGACGGAGGCTCGTTCTGCGGCCAGTGGTCGTCCGCCCGCTCCGGCGCGCTGTACTCGTAGGGGCCGCGGTAGACGGTGGGATCCTGATCGAAGTTGTGGTGAGGCGGCGGCGAGGAGGTCTGCCATTCGAGCGTATTGGCCCGCCACGGGTTCGGGCCCGCGATCTTCCCGCGCCGCAACGAGAGGAAGAAGTTCAGAACGAGGATGACCTGCGCCGCTCCCAGCACGAAGAGGGAGATCGTCATGAACTGGTTCATCGGCTGCAAGCCCTTCAGGTGCGCGTACTGCGAGTAGTCGTAGATGCGGCGCTGCATCCCGCGCATCCCCAGGAAGTGCATCGGGAAGAAGACCAGGTTGAAGCAGACGAACGTCACGAACCAGTGAATCTTTCCCCAGGTCTCGTTCATGAACCGACCGAACATTTTCGGGTACCAGAAGTAGAGGCCGGCGAAGGCTCCGAAGAGCGAGCCGCCGAAGAGAACATAGTGAATGTGCCCGACGATGAAGTACGTGTCATGAATGAAGACGTCCACGGGTGTCGAGGCCATGAAGATCCCCGAAAGCCCGCCGATGACGAACATCGAGACGAAGGAGAGAGCCATCAGCATCGGGGTCGTGAAGGTGATGTTGCCTCCCCAGACCGTCCCCAGCCAGTTGAAAACCTTGATGGCCGAAGGCACCGCGATGACCATTGTCGAGATCATGAACGTCGTGCCGAGGATCGGGTTCATGCCGCTCTGGAACATGTGGTGTCCCCAGACGATCCAGCCCAACCCCGCGATTCCCATGATCGAGTAGGCCATCGCGCGATAACCGAAGATCGGCTTCCTCGCGAAGACGGGAAGGATCTCCGAGGTGATCCCCATCGCCGGCAGGATCATGATGTAGACCTCG
>Ga0207684_10005421_pt1 | contig 11767 bp, 9 predicted proteins | sample KBSK5501metaG_FD_184342 | JGI IMG/M metagenome (GOLD analysis project Ga0207684, IMG submission 184342) | Corn, switchgrass and miscanthus rhizosphere microbial communities from Kellogg Biological Station, Michigan, USA - KBS K5-50-1 metaG... | ecosystem: Host-associated > Plants > Roots >... | reverse complement strand
TCGATCACCTGATCCGCGCGCAGCAGCAGCGACGGCGGGATGGTGAGGCCGAGCGCCTTGGCGGTCTTGAGGTCGAAGGCGCGCGTGAAGTGCATGGGCCGCCTACTGCTTGGCCCGTGCCTGCTCGTAGAGCGGAAGCACGCGCTGAGAGAACACCTGCAGATCCTTGATGCGGTCCTCGTTAGAAGGATGCGTAGAGAGAAGCTTCGGCGTCCCGCCTCCGCCCGAGATCTGGGCCATCTTCTGCCAGAGGGTGTTTGCCGCCCGCGGGTCGTAGCCTGCGCGCGCCGCCAACTCAACGCCCATGCGGTCGGCTTCGGTCTCATGGAGTCGTGAGTACGGCAGAAGGAACGTGACCTGCCCCACCACTCCGGCCAGGTCGGTTCCCGTCTGCCCGACCCCGAGCACGGCTCCGACCGCGCTCGCACCCACGCTCGTGGCAAGCTGCTGTGACGCGCGCTCGCGAGCGTGCTCCCGCAGCGCATGGGAGATCTCATGTCCCATCACGGCAGCGATCTCGTCGTCGGTCAGCTGAAGCTTCTCGAGGATGCCGGTATAGAACGCGATCTTGCCGCCGGGCATGCACCACGCGTTGATCTCGGGCGACGTGAGGACGTTCACTTCCCACTTCCAATCCAACGCGTCCTTCCGAAACACCGCGGTCTGCGGGATGAGGCGCTTGGCGATCGCGCGGACCCGTTCGACCTGCTGCGGATCGCGGTTGAGGTTGCCCTTCGGAGTCTGCGCCTGGAGCACCTTCTGGTAAGCGAGCGCCGCGCTCTGGTCCATCTGGGCCGACGAAACCAGGAGGAACTGCCTGCGCTCGACGCCGATGGTGCCCTTCTCGGTCGTCGTCGTGCATGCGCCAAGGAGCACCGCCGCGATCACCACGGTTCTGACGAGAGGAAGCATCCGCTTGGGTGCTGTGGCCTGGACCGTTACGAGTCTCAACGGCCTGTCTGCCTCAGGATTGGGCTGCCGGGCCAGTAATGAAGGCGCGACGGTCCATTCCTCGGACCTCCGGCTGGCGCGATGCTAGCGCTCACCGAATCGCTCAGCAAGTCGCCTGATGGTGGGATCCGCGTAATCAAAAGGCGTGCGCTCGAGACCGATGGCCCGCTTCGTGATGAAGCCTGCGCGCCGACGGGAAGCTGAACAACATGTTTGCAGCGTGCTCGAGACCCGGCGCCCGGAGGACGCGGCAAACGCAGCTTGACTCTCTAACTCATTTCGGGACTATGGCGCCCGCGGATCGAAAGACCTTTTTTAACTCTTCGATCCGTGGGAGCCACCACGCGGCGTCGATTCGTATAAAGCGTTCGCGGAAATCTCTTGGAAGCTCACAGCCTATTGCCCGCAGCCCGTTCGCGAGAATGTCAACCGCCATCCGTCCAGATTCGGTGCGCCCGAGCCAGCCGAAATTGACATAGAGTCGCCCGTCCGCGTAGACCGTGTAGAGCGATTTGGGACTTACCGCAGTGAACTTCGGATTGAATGAGCCGGTCAGCCCGCCTCCCCATTTCACGACATCCGCTTCGATGATCGAGAACTGATACAACGCTCGGAGCCCTGACACGATCTCGGGTAAGACAGTGTTAGCCGCCTGTTCGAAGAAGGTCTCATCCGTGATGGGCCCGGCACCGTTGCGAGCCGTGCTCTTCGGCGTCTCTGCGCCATGGAGTCGCGGGATCGCGAGCATCGACTCCTCATCAATGCCATAAAACGCAAACTCGACGCCATAGATGGTGAACACAGTGTTGGCATTCACAAACGTGATGAGGTTCTTCAAGTTCTCGTCGATGTGGTCCATCAGCACGACGAAGTTGAAGCGACCATCGACGATATTCTGCGCCGCATTCGCGAGTAAAGAGTCTGCCTCCTCCGGATTCAGCTCGAATTGTTTCTCGACCTCCTGCCGCGCGCTCCGTTTAAGCGTTCGGACGGCGTTCTCATCGAGACTCGCGAGGAAATCGGAGCGGTTCCGGTAGTCATTCCAAAGACCCGCTCCGTAGTCGAGCACCTGGGCTAGAACTCGCCGGTTGTCTGTACCGCGGTAGAGCTTCGTTTCAATCAAATACAGGGCCCCGGTCTGGTCCACGCCAAGCGCATCAATGAAGCCATTTCCGGCCGGAAAGTCCTTGCCGACGATAACAAGCCTCACGTCTTCTTCGATGTCTTCGAAAGGCAGGCCGCTCGGGTTTTCGACAACGTATTTTTGCAGGAGCTTCTCGTCGGCCAGCGGCTTAAGATCGAGCGTCCGGGCACTTCCGCCTGCTTCGAGCAAAATCACTGGCATCTCCGCCCCCTCGAGGTCGCGAGACTTTAGAGCATCGACAAGACGGTGGTCACGGCAGATCGGCGCGCCTCACTCCCATGATCGACGGTAGCGCGTCCTGGGCTTCCCGAGTACGCAAAAAGTGAAAGTGGGCCGGGCACGACCCGGATTCACCCCTATCGAACCTTGGCGCACGCGGCGGATCCGGCAGGGCAGGACATGTTTCGGCTGCCGCTCTTACTGAGGCCGAATGAGTGCCGGTGATTCCGTTTTAGTTCTGCGCCGAGAAGTGCTACCGGCTACGAACGCGGTGCTTCACTCGATTATCTGATCCGCCCGCAGCAGCACCGACTGCGGAATTGTCAGCCCGAGCGCCTTGGCGGTCTTGAGGTTGATCACCAGCTCGAACTTCGTGGGTTGCTCGATCGGGATATCACCAGGCGGCGTCCCCCGCAGGATCTTGTCGACGAACGTCGCGGCGTGCCTGTACACCGCGGGCAGATCGGCGCCGTAGCTCGCGAGCGCGCCATCGTCCGCAAATTCCCGCAAGCGATTTGGCGTCCGGTACAGCCCGGTCGGCGTCTGGGCGCTGTTGCGGCACAGTCTGCGGTGGAGTTGGCAGAAGCCGGAGCGGCGCGCCCTCCAGCGCGACGAGGCGGCCATCGCCCGGTGGAAGCGGAGCGAATGGCCCCGGTTAAAAAAACGCCGCACGCCGGGGCGAGCACGTCGCGCAGCGCATCGCCGAGCAGTTAAATCAGAGTCACTTTCGTATTTGCTCGTCCTTAGAATTCATTGATCTAGGGAAGTCGCCTGCGACCTGGAACTCAATCGGAAAACAGACTTGCGACATGACTGCGCCGTCGATATGCGCTTCGCTCACGCCGGATCTTTGAGTTCCGCCTCCGCTTTCTCCAGCCAGAAACGCATCTGCATGTCGCGATACATCGTCGTCGCAGCCCTCAGGTGTTCATGCTGCTCTTGAGATTTCGCTGTACGTCCGAAGACCTGGCTAAGACCGAAGTAACAGTGCGCAAGTAGCGGGCGCATCCCAGCTTCGCGAGCCAGAACGAGTGCTTGGTGAAACGCGTTGGTGCCAGCTTCAGAGTCGGCCGCACTTCTGCCTAAGAGCCACAGCGCTGCAGCCTTATCCCCGCGCTGCGCGAGAGCCTCGGCGCCCTCCAGCGCGCGCGCTCCGCACCGCTGTGCCTCTGCCAAATTACCCGCAAGCACATATCCTTCTCCGAGCAACCGAAAGATCACGGAGTACCGTGTACTCCGATTTTGGTGCTGCACGCTACGGGCCGCTTGACTCAGAAGGTCCATTGCCTGTGAAAGTTGACCAGATACTGCATAAGCAGCACCAAGACGACTCGTCGTTACTGAGTGGACCACACCCAGTTCCCATTCATGCGTCAAAGCGGCGGCACGCTCGAGGAGCGGGACTGCGCGGACAAAGTCCCCACGTTCTCGATATACTTCGCCAAGTGAGAGTGCAGCGAGCGCCATGCTGTAGGGTGTGCCGACGCTATCGGCCAGCCGAATAGCCTCTTCGCCGTGGCTGATTGCCTCATCGAAGTCCCCGAGTATCGCAAGCGATCGAGCCAACCAGCCCGCATTAACCGAGAGCGCCGCGGTCCGCGAACCGCTGGTAGGCTTCCGACGTGTGTCAAACGCCTTTGGATCTTCCGCGACCTCGCGGAGGAGTCCAACTGCCTCACGGTAATCGCCTACAACGTAACGAGTCATACCCAGAAAGTGAGTGGCGCCGGTGCGAACCGCGCTAGCGTTTGTGCGTTCCGACAATACTCGCGCACGCTCAAGACACGACAATGCCTCCGCGGTATTCCCTTGAATCCTGTGGTTCTCACCGATGTACATCGTGATCCACGAAAGCGGCTCGAGGTCGGACAGTCTCTCGGCTAATGCTTCCGCCTTCCGAAGGACGGACATACTTCCATTGAACTCGCCGATTAGATATAGCGAGCCGCGGAGGTCAAGATACAGCTCGATCGCCGTGCGTTGACGCTCTGCCGACTCCGGAAGATGTTCGAGCGCCGCGAGTGCCTGCTCGGCATAACCGATCGCTTGACGATGAGCTGATCGCATTCGGGCACTCGTCGCGGCGCGTTGGGAGTACATGACCGCCTCTGCCCAGCGTTGAGACCCAACGGCGTGACGTACAAGCGCATCGATCTCCTCCGCAGACCGCTCGCCGGGGCGCTGTTCAAGCACGCTCATTACCGCGCTATGCAGGTCTCGTCGCTGCGCGCTGAGCAGAGTGCCGTACGCAACATCCCGCGTCAGTGCATGCTTGAATGCATACTCGAGCTCGGGGAACAGCCGGCTCTCATAAAGGAATTCTGCTCTCTGAAGCCTTACAACCGCGCCCTGCAGGTCATATGACCGGAGTTCGGTCATCGCCTCCAGCAGCGCGATAGGTACGTTCTTGCCGATCACTGAAGCGGCTTGAAGTACGTATTTATCCTCTGGATCTAGACGGTCGATCCGCGCGGCGAGTATTGCCCTAACTGTCTGAGGTACCTCAATGGCCCCAGGCTCCCTCACGGCCCGATACTCGCCGGGATCACCCATAAGGATGCCTGTCTCCCAGAGAGCACGAACGCACTCCTCTACGAAGAAAGGATTCCCCTGCGTTCGCTCGGCGAGAAGGCGCTTCATGGGGCCGAGAGTTGCGTCACTCCCAAGGAGCGAGTTCAGAAGTTCGGCAGCGTTGTCTACCGACAGTATGTCGAGATAGAGCTGCTGGTAATAGCTTTTCCGCGTCCAGTCGTGACGGTACTCGGTGCGATAGTTTACGAGAAGGAGTACGCTGGCGGCGCGTATCCCCTCAACCAGCGCATCAAGAAATGTCTGGGTCTCCGAATCGATCCAATGGAGGTTCTCGATCGCGAGCAGCACAGGCTGTATGCGGCTTTCGCAAAGCACGAGCTTACGGCAAGCCTCCTGCAGTTGCTTCCGGCGCTGCAGCGGCTCGAGTCCTTCCCAGCCCGGATCCTCAGAAGGCGCGTCAAAGAGAAACAGAAACGCAGAACGTGAGGCCCAGAGTTGTTCGTCTAGCGCGACTAATCGGCCAGCAACCTTTTCCGCAATCTTCGGCGACTCGTCGGAATCCTGGATCTGGAAGTATTCCTTCAGGAGTTCGATTAGCGGCAGATACGGCGTTGTAGCCTCATAGGACACAGCGGAGCTGTGCAAAACCAACCAATTTTCATTCCTTCGATCATGCAGCAATTCATGAAAGAGGCGCGACTTTCCGACGCCGGGCTCGCCAACTACCGCCAATACTTGACCGTGTCCGCTTGCCGCGCGCTCCATGGCACGATGCAGTTGGGCGAGCTCGCTATCACGGCCGACGAACTTTGCGGTGGTGGCTGCCGTAAATCGCGGTCGGCGACTATCGGCGGCATTCAGCTCATAAATTGAGATGGGGTCGGCCAATCCCTTTACGACGCGCGGGCCGTGCGCAATCGCCTGGACGTGCCCTTTTGCGAGCGCGCATGTGGCCTCTGTAATCAGAATGGTCCCGGGCGCGGCCATCTGCTCCATGCGTGCTGCCAGATGGGTCGTCTCACCGACCGCGGTGTAATCCATATGCAGATCACTCCGGATCGCTCTGACGATGACCTCTCCGGAATTGATGCCGACACGGATTTCTGGAGTAGCTGTTTGTGGACGGCGAAACTCTTCCGCGAATTTCTTTACCGCAGTCTGCATGGCTAACGCGGCATAGCAGGCACGCACCGCATGATCTTCGTGTGCGATTGGTGCTCCGAACAGCGCCATAATGCCGTCGCCCATCACTTGATTAACCGTGCCCTCGTACCGATGCACGGCGTCAAGCATGAGCGACAAGATGCTGTCAAGAATCCTGCGCGCATCTTCAGCGTCACGATACGCAAGAAGTTCCATCGAGCCTTTGAGGTCCGCAAATAGCACCGTGACATGCTTTCGCTCGCCTTCAAGTGCCGCTCTGGAGGTAAGGATCTTTTCGGCAAGGTGCTTCGGTACGTAAGACTCGGGGGACTTCGCAGCTGTAGGACCGCTGACGCTCGCTCCACATGAGCGACAGAATTTTTTACCTGGTGTGACCGCCACGCCGCAGCTAGGGCAGAGGACCTCTAGCCGAGCGCCGCACTCTTCGCAGAACCGAGCCCCCTGAGGGTTGTGCGCTTGGCACCGCGGACAACTCATCCAGCCTCCTGCACCAGATGCGGCTCGAGGAGATTCGCAGCCTAGCGCGACGTTGCTATTCCGGTCAACCGTTCAATAGGTGGTCAATTCGTATGTCGCTTCAGACGTTTGTCGTGCGGACGAGGCGCCGGTCGCGATTAGGCGCTACTGCCGACGAAGCCAAGAAGCGGGCGGTCACCGTGGAAGGGACATGGCATCGCGGCGGAGCCACTTCACTTTTGTGTTGTTAGAACTCATTGATCTAGGAACCGCTCCTCAGGACGTCGCGGTACTGTTTTCACCGAACGATCGTCGGCAGCGTGACAATGAAGGTCGCGCCCGTATCGCGACCCTTGCTTTCGACCCCGACAGTGCCTCCGTGCATTTCGACGATCTCTCGGACGATCGCGAGCCCAAGGCCCAGCCCGCCTTGGGTTCCGGCTGAATGCCAGTCGGCCTGCCGGAACCGCTCGAAGACGTGAGGTAGCAAGTCCGGCTCGATGCCGACTCCTGTGTCGGTCACCGTGATTCGAACGTTGTCCTGCGCCGCGGTGAGATGGACGTCCACACGCCCTCCCGCCGTCGTGTACTTGATCGCGTTCGTGAGCAAATTCATGAGGACTTGGCGCAACCGATCGGGGTCAGCAGCGACAACACCGGCTGCAGGGTCAAGTCTCGTCTCGACCCTCAACGACTTCTTTCGTGCTTCCTGTTGGAGCGACTCCACAGTTTCGGCAATGAGCGGACCGAGACGTAGGGCGCGGCGCTCGAACACGAGTTTGCCGGCTTCAATACGCGCGATGTCGAGGAGATCATCAATGATTCGAGCCTGCGCCAAGGCGCTTCGCTCGATAGCGTCGAGCGCACGCTCCTGCTGCGATGGGTCGACGCGCTCGGTCTGAAGCATCTTGAGCCATCCAAGCGTCGTGTTGAGTGGTTGCCGGAGCTCGTGCGAAAGCACCGCCAGAAACTGATCTTTGCTACGGCTGGCCTGGTCGGCCTCGGCACGCGCGATGCGCTCTGCCGCAAACAGACGGGCATGCTCGGTGATGTCGCGCGCGATTGTCGAGACACCGACGATCGCGCCTGCGGCATTCTTGAGCGGCGACAGGGATACCGATACTTGAATCCGTTGGCCGTCTTTCCGGATGCGTTGGGTTTCGAAGTGTTCCACGCGTTCACCGGTCCCGATCCGTCGGATGAATTCTGCTTCTTCGGCGATACGGTCAGGCGGGAAGAGCATGGTGACCGGCCTACCGACCGCTTCCGCGGCGGAGTATCCGAACATCTGTTCGGCGCCGGGATTCCAGGACGTGATGGTTCCGTCGAGGGTCTTCGCGAGAATCGCGTCCGCGGACGCCTCGACGATCGCAGCTAGCCGGCCAAGCGTTTGCTCGTGCCGGCGCCGCTCCGTGATCTCTCGAAACACCACGACGGCACCCACGAGGCGCCCGTCGTCGGTGTGGATCGGCGCCGCACTGTCATCGATGGGAATTTCTCGCCCGTCCTTCGAGAGCAGCAGAGTATGGTTCGCGAGCCCGGTGACCGCGCCTTCGCGGAGGACCTTTTCGACCGGGTTGTCGACCGTGCGCCGCGACTCCTCGTTGACGATAACGAAGATCTTCTGCAGCCGCCTGCCGACCGCTTCGGTGTCACGCCAGCCCGTCAGCGCCTCGGCGACAGGGTTCATCAGGGTGATGCGCCCCGCGGCATCAGTCGCGATGACGGCGTCCCCGATACTCGTGAGCGTCGTTCTCAGCCGCTCACTGGATGCCGCAGCAGCGGCCGTTGTACGGCGCCAGGCCTCATTCAAAGCGCTGATCACAGCGCCAATGCCGACGAAAAGGATGAGGGCGACCGCGTCGCCGACCTCGCTGATCGCGAAGGAATAGGCCGGAGACATCCAGAAGTAATCCGCGGCGACAGCACACAGGAGCGTCGTGCTAATCCCCGGCCCGAGCCCACCGAGCCACGCGCTCACCATGATCGCCGGATAGAACGTGATGAGCGGTAACTTGAGGCCCCAGAGCGGTTCCAGGGCGAGTCGAGCCGCCACGGCGAATCCGGCGAGGAGTACGGCGATCCCGTAGCGGGCGAGCGGCGGTCGCGGCATGAGACCGTAACGCACGACGGTCACGGCTCGTGTCGGCATTGCCCAAATGGGCGCACGCCCGACCGGAATGTCGGATTCGCGAACGTTCAGAGGCGCTTGACTAGGCATGCCCGGTCCCTGAGCAGTTCGCCGCCAAGGAGAGGCAGGCCAGACTCACCGAGACCTTGACGCACCGCCGGCGCCAACCCTCAAAGCCTGGGTGGAGGCGCGCACGAGACTACATCAGGATCGCGCCGAGAGATATTGGTGAAACTACGGCTGCCCCATGCCGAGGCCGCACCGGGGCCGGCCGCGAGTAGTCAACCTTCCCGGCCTTCTGTATCAGTCAATATGGCGTCTTTGGACTCAGTGACGCACCAACGGTGCTCATCGCGTACCTCGCGGAAACTCACCTGCCGTGCTATACAGGGCGGCATTCTCGACTGAGAAAATTCAGGACCACGACAGCGGACTCGCGACCGGAGGGAGGTGATGGACTCTACCGAATGTAAGGTTGCAGTTCACTTCCTGTAAGAGCAGGAGGGCGACAATGCGCACACGCTGGTTCGCCGCGACTCTCGGCACAGTTCTGGCCCTCGGCGTAGTTCTCGTAGTCCCGACCGCAGACCTTTCAGCGCAGGCGAACGATCCGAGAATTGGGACCTGGAAGATGAACGCAGCGAAGTCGAAGTTCAATCCTGGCCCACCGCCGCAGAGCCTCACGGTGACAGTGGAATCCGCCGCCAAAGGCGAAAAGGTGACCGCTGATATTGGCAATGCGGACGGGACCCGCACGACAACGGTGTACACGGCCAACTTCGACGGCAAGAACTACCCCCTCACGGGGTCTCCGACGGCGGATACAGTTTCGCTGAAACGCGTCGACTCACATACGACCGAGCGCACTGACAAGAAGGGCGACAAAATCATTACGACCCTCAGACGGGTGGTGTCTCGGGACGGGAAGACCATGACCGTTACGACGAAAGGCACGAACGCCGAGGGTCAAGCAGTGAACAACGTGATCGTCTTCGACAAGCAGTAGAACAACAGCGACTCGACTCTAGTAAGCCGACCTTGGCGCTTCACCCGCCGGCCGCGGGTACTCTATCAATGCCTGCGGGGTGAGTGCCAGGGTCGGTGCGTGAACGGCCTTCTCTCATGGACGCTCGGCATAGCGGATCGTGTGGAGGAGCTGCTCGATCGTTGGCGAGAGCTCGCTCAGTGACTCGAGGATCATGAGATTAATTTGCTCGTCCGATCGCTGCACGATCCTCGTGTCCGTCCGCAGGCCGAATATTTGAATGTTGCGACCGTAGGCATAGCCGATCTCCCACGCCGTCCCATCGTCAACCTGAGGACCGTCGCAGACCGCCACCACGGCATCGGCCTTCCGGAGCGCCGCGAGGTTGGCGTAGAAGATGGTCGTTGTCCGATCCGCTGCCTGGGTCTCTGGCGTGTCCCGCTGCGGTAAGTACACGTGATGTCCCTCGGCCTCGAGGTCTGCGTCCAGAAGGCGAATCGGCCGGCAACATAGTATTCGGACGCGGCGACGAAGTATAAATCCTTGATGCGCTCCGGGTCGGGACTCATCGCCCGACTTCCTTCGGCCCGCGCGGGTCCACGGTGTCGGGGACGCACATCAGGCGGAGATAGTACTTCACGAGACCGTCCGGTCCCATGACGACCATCGTGCTGCCCGTGACCTGTAGCTTCCTCCCGCCTTTCTCGACTTCCTCGCGGTTCGTACTCTGAAGTGCTTGCTTGAGTTTGGATTCAAGGTCTTGCTCACAGTCTGTGGCGGTCTTGTCAGCACGTATGAATCTCCAATTCGAGGGCGTCCCGGGGCCTGCGTTCTGCTCGCCCCACAAGACCCGCGCGCACTCGGCCCACGCGAACGACGCGAGCGTGAGGACGGCGAGGAGAGTGGCAAGGATCACGACGGTGAAGGTGCGGGCGTTCATCAGTGGCCTCCGGTGTTCTGAGCTGCCGTCGGTCCTTCCTCAGGCTGGCGCCCGGAACCCGTCCTCGGCGCGCGAAACGCGGTCGGGGCTCCGGGCGGCCAGCCGGTGCGAGATGGGTATGCCATTAGCCACCTCGGTTGAAAGCGTTAGCTCGCGATTGCGATGGATCCGTCATCGGCAACCAGCAGGACGGAGACGCCCAATTCCTTGAGCGTCGGCAACGCGCGGTATAGCAGGCGCATGTGAATGGGCCGAACCGCAACGGCGTAGTCGTCAGCAGTCCGCTCGGCCTTCGCCCATCACGATCTGGCCGAGAAGCGTCATCACGTCCACGTTGATCGTGCCCGGTGCAGTGACATGGCCTGGACGATCGCCCTTCACCTCGACGTGCAATGTGCGGCCATCCGTCCACGCGAGTACATCAGGGCCGGTCGGCTTCTCGCGCGTCTCGACCGTGTACCCGCGCGCAGCCAGCCACACACGAACTTTCTCCTCGACCCACTTCTCGTGTGTTGCCTCGATCAACGCCAGTCGGGCCTGCTTCGCGGCCTCCTTGTGCTCCAGCCGCTCCCAGCGATCACGCCAGTCGCGCAGCTCGTGCGGGCTTGCGCTGTACTCGCGCGCGAGAGCGTCCACGTCTTCGCCTGCGATCAGTCGCCGAGCCGCCTCGAACCCCACGGGGATTGAGAGTGACTTGCGCGCTGGCATCATCGTCCTCCGGTTCGCTCGGCTTGTGGCATGTCTTGCGTGCTCGCATCACGAGTTTGCTGAAGGGAACGAAGCAGGAACGGGCTCGCGAGCTCGAGCGAATTGAAGCGCATCACCCGCCGCATGTTGCACGGCCGCCCATGGACTTGAAGCCCAGCCAGTGCCCGCGTGCGACGTAAGCGACTACTCGAAAATCGCCCGGAAGAACATCGCGCGGCATCCCTCCACGATGTCAGCGATCCCCCGCCAGGTGTCGGCGTACCGATGCAGCAGACGAAGCTCACGCTCGTGCGGCGGGAGGCTGAGAAAACCCAGCGTGGCGCGGAGCAGGGCGGCGCGCTGATCGCTCACGCTCGGCGGCTTCGTCTCGTGTCAGCGGCCACCCCATACTGAGCCACCGGGGTCGGGGAAGCTGAGCCACCCGGGGTCGCCCATCGTGATGGTTCATCAGCCGCCCCGCGGAGGCCGGAGATCCTCACGAGTGCGTCGCACATCGGCGGCGCAAATGCGTGCATGGTGGGCTCGTGCACGGTGGGC
>Ga0207684_10005419_pt1 | contig 11770 bp, 10 predicted proteins | sample KBSK5501metaG_FD_184342 | JGI IMG/M metagenome (GOLD analysis project Ga0207684, IMG submission 184342) | Corn, switchgrass and miscanthus rhizosphere microbial communities from Kellogg Biological Station, Michigan, USA - KBS K5-50-1 metaG... | ecosystem: Host-associated > Plants > Roots >... | reverse complement strand
CGTGAGCGGCAGCGCACTCGCGCAGGCGCCGCGCAATCACGCGACGCTGGCGATGGTCGCCGAGCCGCAGACGCTGGACCCGATGGCCTCGACCGCCGACCTGGTCGGCACGATCATGCAGCACGTCTACGAGACGCTCTACACGTTCGATGCGAAGTGGAACGTGGTGCCGATGCTGGCCGAGTCGCTGCCGAAGATCTCGGCCGACGGCAAGACCTACACGATCGCGCTGCGCAAGGGCGTGATGCTGCACAGCGGGCGCGAGCTGAACGCCGACGACGTGGTGGCGAGCCTGCAGCGCTGGATGGACACCTCGCCGCGCGGCAAGGCCGTCGCGAAGGAGCTGGACACGCTCAAGGCCAAGGGCCCGCTGACCGTGGAGATCACGCTGAAGAACCCGTATGCCCCGCTGACCGCGCAGCTCGCGCTGCCCAGCGGCATGGCCGCGATCATGGCGAAGGAGTCGATCGCGACGCCGCTGACCCAGTTCGTCGGCACCGGCCCGTACCGCTTCAAGGAGCGCAAGCCCGACCAGTACGTCCTGCTGACGCGGTTCGACAAGTACAGCGCGCGCAAGGAGCCGGCCAGCGGCTACGGCGGCAAGCGCGAGGCGCTGATCGAGGAGCTGCGCTTCGTACCGGTGCCCAGCGCGAACACGCGTGTCGAGGGTGCACTGGCCGGCCAGTACGACTATGCCGACCTGCTGCCGGTCGAGGCACTGCCGCGCCTGGAGAAGGCCGCCGGCAAGACGCTGCCGATCATGACGCCGTCGTTCGGCTTCCCGTACCTCGTGCTCAACACCAAGGAAGGCGTGGCCGCGAACCTGCCGCTGCGCCAGGCGATCCAGACGGCGCTGGGCGAAGGCGAGATGCTCGCCGCCGGCTTTGGCGACACGCGCTTCTTCAGCGCCGAGGCCAACCACTTCCCGAAGGGCTCGCCGTACTACTCGACGGCCGGCGCCGAGCAGTACAACCAGCGCAACGCGAAGCGCGCCAAGGAGCTGGCCGAGAAGGCCGGCTACAAGGGCGAGCCGATCCGCGTGCTGACCAGCCGCCAGTACGACTTCCACTACAACATGGCGCTGCTGATGGCCGAGCAGCTCAAGCGCGCCGGCTTCAAGGTCGACCTGAACGTGGTCGACTGGGCGACGCTGGTTCAGCGCCGCAACGACGCGAAGCTGTGGGACATCTACATCACGCACTCGGGCCAGTTCCCCGAGCCGATGCTGTCGCCGCCGCAGCTCGGCGACGGCGCGCCGGGATGGTGGAGCAGCCCGGCCAAGCAGGCCGCGCTGACCGCGTTCAACCAGCAGAGCGACCCGGCCAAGCGCGGCGCGTTGTGGGGCAAGGTGCAGCAGGTGGTGTACGACGAGGTGCCCTACATCAACGTCGGCAAGTTCGCGGGCCTGTCGGCGCGCAGCCCGGCGCTCGACGGCTACGTCCCCGCGACGTGGCCGTTCTTCTGGAACGCGAAGATCAAGTAAGCAGGGAAGGACGAAGGAAGGCGCGCGGCCATGCACCGCTTCATCCTCTCCAAGCTCGCCGGCATGCTGGCGGTGCTGGCGATCGTCGCCGTGCTCGTGTTCGTGCTGACGCGCGCGGCGTCGGGCGACCCGATCTCGGTGTTGCTGGGCGATCAGGCCACCGCGGCCGACATCGCGCGCGTCAGCAAGGACTACGGGCTGGACAAGCCGCTGCCGGTGCAGTTCGGCTACTGGCTGCGCGAGGTCGTGCACGGCAACCTCGGGCAATCGATCTTCCTGCAGCGGCCGGTCACGCAGGCCCTGTGGGAACGTGCCGAGCCGACCACGCTGATGGCGCTGATGGCAGTCGCGATCGCGGCCGCGATCGGCATTCCGTGCGGCATCGTCTCGGCCGTCTACCGCGGGCGCATCGTCGATCAGCTGTTCACCGGCGTGGCGATGCTGGGCGCGAGCGTGCCGAGCTTCTGGCTCGGGATCGTGCTGATCCAGTGGTTCGCGGTGTCGCTCGGCTGGTTCCCGGTCTCGGGCTATGGCGCGCCGGGCGCGTCGCTGGCCGAGCGGGTGCATGCGCTGATGCTGCCGGCGATCGTGCTGGGCACACTGAACTCGGCGCTGATCATCCGCTTCACGCGCGCGTCGATGCTCGACGTGCTGGGCGAGGACTACGTGCGCACCGCCCGGTCCAAGGGCCTGCCCGAACGCACCGTCGTGCTCAAGCATGCGCTGCGCAACGCGCTGGTGCCCATCGTCACGGTGCTCGGCCTGACGGTCGCGCTGATGATCGGCGGCGCCGTCGTCACCGAAACCGTCTTCGGCCTGCCGGGCGTCGGCAACCTGGTCGTCAGCGCGGTGCTGCGGCGCGACTACCCGGTGATCCAGGGGGCGCTGCTGGTGATCGCCGGCATCTACGTGCTGATCAACTTCTCGATCGATCTGCTGTATGCGGTGGTCGATCCTCGCGTCAAGGTCTGAAGGGCGCCGCCATGCAACTGCCCAGAATCGTTCGACAGCTCCTGCATCGCCGCATCGTGATGGCGGCCGCGGTCGTGCTGCTGGTGATCGTCGTGCTCGCGCTCGGCGCGCCGTGGCTCGCGTCGGCCGACCCGAACGACACCGCGGTGCTCGATCGGCTGAAAGGCCCGAGCGTCGAGCATCTGATGGGCACCGACGAGCTGGGCCGCGATCTGTACGCGCGCATCGTCTACGGCGCGCGCTATTCGTTGGCGATCGCGGCGCTGACGGCGTTCGGCTCGGTGGTCGGCGGGACGATCCTCGGCCTCGTCGCCGGGTTCTTCCGGCGGCTCGACGCGCCGCTGATGCGCCTCGTCGACGCGATGATGTCGTTCCCCGACATCCTGCTCGCGATCGCGCTCGTCGCGATCCTCGGGCCTTCGCTGATCAACGTCGTGTTCGCGCTGGTGCTCGTCTACACGCCGCGCGTCGCCCGCGTGGTGCGCGCGTCGACGCTGGTGGTGCGCGAGCTGCTGTTCGTCGAGGCGGTGCGGGCGCTCGGCGTGCGCACCTCGCGCATCCTGTGGCGCCACATCCTGCCGAACCTGATGTCGCCGATCCTGGTGCAGGTGTCGTTCATCTTCGCGTACGCGATTCTCGCGGAGGCGGGCCTGTCGTTCCTCGGCGTCGGCGTGCCGCCGGAAATCCCGACCTGGGGCACGATGGTCGCCGGCAGCCAGCAGTACGCGCACCAAGCGATCTGGGTCGTGCTGTTCCCCGGGCTGGCGATCATCTTCACCGCGCTGTCGCTGCAACTGCTGGGCGACGGCGTGCGCGACCTGCTCGACCCGAAGCTGAAGAAGACGATGTGATGACGAGCGAACTCCCTCGCCTCGTGGTGCAAGGCCTGAGCACCTCGTTCCCGACCGAAGACGGCCTGGTGCGATCGGTCGCCGACGTCGGCTTCTCGATCGCGCCGGGCAAGACCACCGCGCTGGTCGGCGAATCGGGCTCGGGCAAGTCGGTCACCAGCCTGACGCTGATGCGCCTGCTGCCGAGGACGGCGAATGCCCAGGTCAGCGGCCGCGCCGAGTTCGGCACCCGCGACGGCCGCCGCGTCGACCTGCTGCAACTGCCCGACGAGGCGATGCGCGCGCTGCGCGGCAACGAGCTCGCGATGATCTTCCAGGAGCCGATGACGAGCCTGAACCCGGTGTTCAGCGTCGGCGAGCAGATCGCCGAGAGCGTGCGCCTGCACAAGGGACTGGGCCGCGCGGCGGCGCTCGCGCACGCGAAGCGCATGCTCGATCTGGTCGAGATTCCGGCGGCCGCGCAGCGGCTGCACGAGTACCCGCACCAGCTCTCGGGCGGCATGCGCCAGCGCGTGATGATCGCGCTGGCCATGGCCTGCGACCCGACGCTCTTGATCGCCGACGAGCCGACCACCGCGCTGGACGTGACGATCCAGGCGCAGATTCTCGTGCTGATGCGCCGGCTGCAGGCCGAGACCGGCATGAGCATCCTGTTCATCACGCACAACCTCGGCGTCGTCGCGCACCATGCCGACGACGTGGTGGTGATGTACGCGGGCCGCGTGGTCGAACACGCGCCGGTGCGGCCGCTGTTCGCGACGCCCGGGCATCCGTACACGCAAGGGCTGCTCGCGTGCCTGCCGGGCAAGGCGCACGTGTCGGGAATGCCGCGACCGAAGCGGCTGTTCGCGATCCGCGGGCAGGTGTCCAGCCCGTTGAACCCGCCGCCCGGCTGCGCCTTCGAACCGCGCTGCGACCAGGCGCAGGAGCGCTGCAGGCAAGCCATGCCGGCGCTGGTCGACATGACCCCATCGCGGCAGGCGCGCTGCGTCCTGAGGAGCGCGGCATGAGCAATATCCCGTTGATCGAGGTCCGCCACCTGAAGAAGCACTTCGGCAGCAGCGCGCGACCGGTGCGTGCCGTCGACGACGTGTCGTTCTCGATCCGCCCCGGCGAAACGCTGGGCCTGGTCGGCGAATCGGGCTCCGGCAAGAGCACGATAGGCCGCACCGTGCTGCGCCTGATCGAACGCACGGCGGGCGAGGTGCTGTACCGCGGCGAGGACCTCGCCGGCCTGTCGGCCGAGCGCATGCGCAAGATGCGCAGCAAGCTGCAGATCATCTTCCAGGATCCGTATGCGAGCCTCAACCCGAAGATGCGCATCGGCGCGATCCTCGCCGAGGCGCTCGCGACGCACGGCTTGCACCAGGGCCGCGGCCAGCGCGACCGGCGCATCGCCGAGCTGCTCGAGACCGTGGGCCTGCGCGCCGAGCATGCGAAGCGCTTCCCGCACGAGTTCTCGGGCGGCCAGCGCCAGCGCATCGGCGTGGCGCGGGCGCTCGCGGTCGAGCCCGAATTCATCGTCGCCGACGAGCCGCTGTCGGCGCTCGACGTGTCGATCCAGTCGCAGGTCATCAACCTGCTCGCCGACCTGCGCGAGCGGCTGTCGCTGACGATGCTGTTCATTTCGCACGATCTCGACGTGGTCGAATACCTGTGCGACCGGGTCGTCGTGCTCTACCTCGGCAAGGTGATGGAAGTGGCCAGCACCGCGGAGCTGTTCGCCAGGCCCATGCATCCGTACACGCAGGCGCTGCTGGCCGCGTCGCCCAAGCCCGACCCGACGATCGCGGTCACCCACGTGCCGCTGAAGGGCGACATCCCGAGCCCGATCGCGCCGCCGTCGGGCTGCGTGTTCCGCACCCGCTGCCCGCACGCGATCGACGCGTGCGCGCAAGCGGTGCCGGCGCTGGACGACGTCGCCTCGGGTCACCAGGTCGCGTGCACGCGCAAGGAACTGTTCATGATGAAGGTGGCCGCATGACGAATTCGTTCGACACGGGCGATCTGCTCGATCCTCTTCTCGATTCACGCCTGAAAGGCTTTCCGCACGCGCACGCGCCGGTGCGCCGCAGCGAGATCGGCGCGCAGCGCTGGAACGTGCTCGCCGGCGACCTGCCGCTGCCGATCGCGCTGATCAAGCGCGAGGCCCTCGAGCACAACCTCGGGTGGATGCAGCAGCAGGTGCGCGCATGGGGCATCGACCTCGCGCCGCACGGCAAGACGACGATGGCGCCGCAGCTCTTCAAGCGCCAGCTCGATGCCGGCGCGTGGGGCATGACCTTCGCGACCGTGAAGCAGCTCGGTGTCGGCGTCGCCGCCGGTGCGCGCCGCGCGCTGATCGCGAACCAGGTCGTCGGCGATGCCGACCTCGCCGGCATCCAGGCCCTGCTCGCGGCGCACGCCGAGTTGCGGATCGTGTTCCTCGTCGACTCGACCGCGCAGCTCGACCTGATCGAGCGCTGGTCGGCTGCGCACGCCGGCAGACGGCCGTTCGAAGTGATGCTGGAGCTTGGCCTGGCCGGCGGCCGCAGCGGCTGCCGCACGCATGCCGAAGCGATCACGCTCGCCGCCCGGCTGCATGCGAGCGCCGCGGTGAAGCTCGTCGGCATCGAGTGCTACGAGGGCCTGAGCGCGCAGGGCACAACCGATCACGACGAGCCGTTCGCACGCGCGCTGATGGACCGCGTCGAAGCGGTCGCGCGCGAATGCGCGGTGCAGCAGTGGTTCGAGGCCGACGAGGTGCTCATCTCGGCCGGTGGCTCGGCGATCTTCGACCTGATCGCGCGCCGCCTCACGCCCGCGCTCGGCCGCCCGGTGCGCGGCCTGCTGCGCTCGGGCTGCTACGTGACGCACGATCACGGCTCGTACAAGCGCTTCCTGAAGGTCGTCGACTCGCGCCACCTGTGCACGCCGGGCGAGAGCCTGCGCGCCGCGATGGAAGTCTGGGCCCAGGTGCAATCGCGCCCCGAACCGGGGCTGGCGATTCTCGCGGTCGGCAAGCGCGACATTTCCTACGACCTGGAGATGCCGATCCCGATCAAGCGCGCGGCGCGCGGCGCGGCGGCGCCGACGGACGTGCCCGCCGGCTGGAAGGTCACCGGCCTCAACGACCAGCATGCCTACCTGCGCTGGGAGGCAGCCGATGAAGCCACCGCGCCGGTCGTCGGCGAGCGCGTCGGCCTCGGCATCTCGCACCCCTGCACCACCTTCGACAAGTGGCACTGGATGCCGATCGTCGAGAACGACTACCGCATCAGCGACGCGGTCAGCCTGCACTTCTGACGTCATGACCAACGCCCTCCTGCAACGCGTCGCCGAACTGCGCGCCACCGCGCCGGCCGCGCGGCGCGCGATCCTCGACTCCATCCTCGAAGACCCGGACCGGGTGCTCGAGGAGAGCTTCGAGACGCTGGCCGAACGCGCCGGCAGCTCGGTGCCGACGGTGATGCGCACCTGCCGCGACCTCGGCTTCGCCGGCTTGCGCGAATTCAAGCTCGCGCTCGCGCATGACCTGGCGCTCGGCGGCTCGGCGCTGCACCGCCGCGTCGACATCGCCGACGCGGCCGACGAGGTGGTCGCGAAGATTTCGCGCAGCGCCGCCGCCTCGGTCGTCGGCGTGCGCACGCAGCTCGACATGGCGACGCTGGACGCCGCCGTCGGCGCGCTCGCGACCGCGCCGCACATCGACGTGTACGGCGCCGGCGCGACCTCGTGGTTCATGGCGGCGGACTTCCAGTCGCGGCTGTTCCGGCTCGGCCTGTCGGCCAACGCCTGGGCCGACTACCACCTGCAGCAGGTGGCGGCCGCGGCGCAGCGGCCCGGCGGCGTCGTCGTCGCGTTCTCGCACGTCGGCGGTATGCCCTCGCTGCTCGATGCGGTCGACATCGCGCGCGCCCAGGGCGCGAAGGCGATCGCGGTCACTCGCCCCGGCACCGCGCTGGCCGAACGCGCCGACCTGCTGCTCGGCTTGAGCGTGCCCGACGATGCGGTGATGCACGTGGGCATCGACGCGTACCTGACGCACCTGACGCTGATCGAGATCCTCACCGTGCTCGTCGCGCAGCGCCTCGGCGACGCGGCGGTGCAGCGCCTGCACGGCGTGCGCGCCGCGTTCGCGCGCCACGGCATCGACACCCGCACCCACCCGCTGCAGAGCTGGGACGGCGGCGGCGTCAAGCACGATGGCTGAGCGCCCCTTGCCTGCCTCCACCCAGCCGACGCTGCTCGAAGGCGGCCGCGTCATCGACGGCAGCGGCGGCCCGTCGTGGCCCGGCGACGTGCTGCTGATCGACGCGCGCATCGCCCGTCTCGGCACGGGCCTGCGCGACCGACTGCCTGACGGCGTGTCGATCGGCGATCTCGACATCGTCGACTGCCGCGGCCTCGCGATCGCGCCCGGCTTCATCGACGCGCACACCCACGACGACGCGATCGTGCTGCGCGACCCGCAGGGCCTGCCCAAGCTCTCGCAAGGCATCACGACGGTCGTGACCGGCAACTGCGGGATCTCGCTCGCGCCGTATCGCACCGCCGCCGCACGACCGCCGCTGACGCTGCTGGGCGCCGATTCATTCCAGCACGCCACGTTCGCCGACTACGCCCAGGCGGTGCGCGCGGCGCGGCCCGCGTTGAACGTCGCCGCGCTGATCGGCCACACGACGCTGCGCTTCGCGACGATGGACGACCTCACGCAACCGGCAAGCGCCGACGAGCGCACGCGGATGGCCGCGCTGCTCGATGCCAGCCTCGCCCAAGGCGCGCTGGGCCTCTCGTCGGGCCTGTTCTACGAGGAGGCGTACCCGGCACCCGCCGACGAAGTGACCGATCTCGCGCGCGTCGTCGCGAAGCACGGCGGCGTCTACGCGACGCACCTGCGCAGCGAGATGGCGGCGATCCTCGAGGCGATGCACGAGGCGGCGGACAGCGCGTTCGCGGTCGGCGTGCCGCTCGTGCTCTCGCACCACAAGTGCGCCGGCCCGGCCAACTGGGGCCGCACGCGCGAGACGCTGCCGCTCATCGACGCGCTCGCGCAGCGCCAGGCGATCGCGCTGGACGCCTACCCTTACGTGGCCGGCTCGACCGTGCTTCGCGAAGACCTGGTCGACGGCGTGATCGACGTGATGCTGACCTGGTCCGACACGCACCCCGAGCTCGGCGGCCGCATGCTCGCCGACATCGCGGCCGAATGGGGCGTCGACCAGAAGACCGCATGCCGGCGCCTGCAGCCCGGCGGCGCCTGCTACTTCCAGATGCACGAGGACGACGTCGAGCGCGTGCTCGCCCACCCGCTGACGATGATCGGCTCCGACGGCCTGCCGCACGACCGGCACCCGCACCCGCGGCTGTGGGGCGCGTTCCCGCGCGTGCTCGCGCGCTACTGGCGCGAGCGCGGCCTGTTCACGCTGGAGCAGGCGGTGCACAAGATGACCGGGCTGACCGCGCGCAACTTCCGCATCGCCGGGCGCGGCCTGCTGCGCGCGGATGCGATGGCCGACATCGTCGTGTTCGATCCCGCGACGATCGCCGACACCGCGACCTACGACGCGCCGATCAGCGCGAGCCGCGGCATCCAGCGCGTCTACGTCAACGGCGTGCTCGCCTACTCGGGTGGCGACGCCGAACCGGCAACGCTTGCGCGTGCCGGGCGGATGCTGACGCGCGGCACCGCCTGAGGCGAAAGCGATCCGCTCGTCGCATGAAGGCGGCGGGACGACGTTGACGAGGTTGTCACGCGCGGCCACCATGGCGCATCGTCGCCAATGCCCAACCAGGCCGCGGACTCGTTGGAGAGACCTGGCCCGCTGTGGAATGGGTGGCCAGGGGCGCGGTCCAGAGCTTTCAAGGGGGTCTCATGGCTGAGAGCGACAAGGTGTTCGCGGGCTCCATCCCGAAGTTCTACGACACGCTGATGGTCCCCCGGGCTCCAGAGGCCTATGCGGCCAACCTGGCGGAGCTTGTCGCTGCCTCCTCCCCCGGCTCGGTGCTTGAAACGGCGGCCGGCAGCGGCGTGGTCACGCGGGCACTTGCGCCCAAACTCAGCGCCGACGCGCGCTACGTGGTGACCGACCTCAACCAGCCCATGCTCGACTATGCCGCCAGCCGGCAGGGGTTCGACAGCCGTATCGAATGGCGCCAGGCGGACGCGCTCGACCTGCCCTTCGAAGATGCCTCGTTCGACGTCGTCTGCTGCCAGTTCGGCGTGATGTTCTTTCCTGACCGGGTCGCCGGCTACGCCGAGGCACGTCGCGTGCTGACGCCAGGCGGGCGCTTTGTCTTCAATGTCTGGGACCGCATCGAAGAGAACGCCTTTGCCGACGACGTCACCAAGGCCGTCGCCGCGGTGTTTGCGCACGACCCTCCGCGATTCCTCGCCCGCACGCCGCACGGCTATCACGATGTCGCACTGATCCGCGAGGAGTTGAGCCGCGCAGGGTTCGCCGACATCCGGATCGAGACGCGCGAGGAGGTGAGTCGCGCGCCCTCGGCACGCGACGCCGCCACCGCCTATTGCCACGGAACGCCGCTGCGCAACGAAATCGAGGCGCGCGACGCCAGCATGCTTCGGCTCGCCACGGACCGCGCAACGCAGGCGATCGCCAGCCGCCATGGCGAAGGCCCGGTGGCCGGCAAAATTCAGGCGCATGTGATCGTGGCGGCGGTATAGCGGAGTTCCGGTGCAAGGCTGCTGCAACCTGACCGGCACGCGTTCCAGTCTAGAAAGATCGGCGCCAGCCTATCGTCACCGCACGCGGAAGCACGATGACGGCCAATGACTCGCGGCGCGCATGCGCGTAGAAGCCGATCGCGGTGCCAAGAGCAAATCCGGCCAGTACGTCAGTCTGCCAATGTGCGCGGACCTTCACCCGTGCGATGGCGTCATAGGCCGGCAGAGCCTCGAGCAGCCAGACGCTCGGGTGCTCGGCTCCATACTCGAGAACGAACGGCGTGACCGCGGCGGCAATCTGGGCGACCTCGCCGCTCGGAAAACTCCGATGGCCATGACCCTGGAACCACGCATTCGGACTGTCGCTCTGGCTTGGCCGCGACCGCGAGAACGCGACTTTCATCGCCTCGGCCGCAACCGCGGATATCACAATCGAATCGACGGTCTGCCATGCCGTGTGGCCGAGGCGCGAATCATTGCCTTCCGAGAGCGCGATGCCGGCCACGATCAAGGCCGACCCGTATTCGAGCGCGACCTGATTGCGGCGTCTCCAGATGCCGGAATCGTCGTACCCCACGGCGTGGTCGATCCCGAGCGGGCCTCCCGCGGCCGCCGAGGCGAACGACGCCATGGCAGCAAGCGTTGCCACGAAATGAGTCTTCCATCGGGAGGTCATGACGTCGCAGTAGGCAATAGACCGGATTCAAGGCTGCCGCGCGGTGACTTAAGAATCGCTTAAGCACCGCGTTGCAACTCGGGCAGTCGGCGCGCACGATTCATCGATGCAAGTCCTCCTCGTCGAAGACGACCCGATGATCGCTCGGGCGATTGTGCATGGCCTGGGCCAGGCCGGACTGTCCGTTGACTGGGTCGGCGATGGCGCGAGCGCCCTGGCGGCGTTGACCAAGGGCGCGCACGAGCTCGTGATCCTGGATGTCGGGCTCCCGCGCATGAATGGTCTGGACGTGCTGCGCAACGCCCGCGCGCGCCACAACGATGTCGCCGTGTTGATCGTCAGTGCTCGCGACGCGGTGGCCGACCGGATCGAGGGGCTCAACGCCGGAGCCGACGACTACTTGCTCAAGCCATTCGACCTCGACGAGCTGCTCGCTCGCGTGCGAGCACTGCTGCGCCGACGCAGCGGCGCGGTGACCAGCCACCTCGTTGCCGGCTCGCTCGTGCTCGATCCGCAGCGCCGAACCGTCACGCGCGACGCGCAACCCGTGTCGCTGACGGTCAAGGAGTTCGCGATCCTCGAAGCGTTGATGCGCAAGCCCGGCGTCGTCCTCTCGCGTGAACGTCTCGAGCAGGCCGTTTACGGCTGGACCGAGGAAATCGGCAGCAACGCCGTCGAGGTGCATCTGCACAATCTGCGGCGCAAGCTGGGCGCCGAATCCATCAAGAACGTCCGCGGCGTGGGCTACCGCATCGACGCATGACACGCAACCCGTCGCTGCGACGTCAGCTGCGCATCTTCGTTCTTGGTGCGCTATGCCTGGGCACACCCTTCCTCGCGCTCGCCGCGTACTGGCTGATGCTGACCGAGGTCGACGAGGTCATGAACGACAGCCTGCAGCAGACCGCACTGCTGCTCGCCGACAAGGACTTGCGCGGCCCGATCGCCAAGGTTGGTACGACGATCGTCCTGCCGGGCAACGACACGGAATCGAAGCTGATTGCGGTGGCGCGCCGGCGCGACGGCACGCTGCTGTTCACCTCCGAGCCCGAGATCGCGCTCGGCTTCGCGCCGACCACGGGTCTGTCGGTTCAGGATGTCAACGCAACGGCCTGGCATGT
>Ga0207684_10005418_pt1 | contig 11771 bp, 15 predicted proteins | sample KBSK5501metaG_FD_184342 | JGI IMG/M metagenome (GOLD analysis project Ga0207684, IMG submission 184342) | Corn, switchgrass and miscanthus rhizosphere microbial communities from Kellogg Biological Station, Michigan, USA - KBS K5-50-1 metaG... | ecosystem: Host-associated > Plants > Roots >... | reverse complement strand
TGAGGCCTACCCGCCCCCCCGGATCACGAGCGCCAGCAGCCGGCCAACCGACTCGCCCAGCGCTTCAGGTAGCTCGGCCGGCGCGTCTTCCAGGATGCGGCGCTGCTCGGTCTCGTCGAGGGTTTCGAGGCGGGCCTGGGCGCGGAGGCGCACCTCGGGCCCCAGCAGCCGGGCCACCTCCAGCACGAAGCGCAGGGCCTGCTCGGCGCGCTCCGGGGGTGACGCGGCGCCGGCCAGGGCGGCCATACCGGCCTCGCGCAGGCGGCGGCTCAGGCGCACGCGCTGGCCGTGCACGCGGAGCAGGTCGCCCGGCACCGGGCCCCACTCGAGCGCGAGCCCGGCGGTGACCCGCGCGATGTCGGAGGCCAGGGCGGGCGCGCTCTCGCGGGCGATCAGCTCGCCGAGGGCGACCGCCCACACCGGGGGCAGCGGCGCCGGCGCGCTCGGGTCGACTACGGGCGCGGGCGTCTCGCGGACCTCGCCGAGACGGTCGAGCACGAGCCGGTCCTCGATCGGGCCGTTGAGTGCCCAGAGCGAGCAGATCACCCGGTCACCGTCGATGCGGACCACGCGGGGCTCGCGACGCCGGATGTCCTGCCACTCCACGCGGTAGAACGGGACCCCGTCGAGCATCACCTTGTCCACCTCGTGGCGGAGCTGCACCACCACGCCGGGCGTCACGTGGTGCGTCTCGAACGGTGCCGGGTGCCAGTCGAGCGCACCGTCGGCGAGGAAGCGCTCGAGCGGCAGGGCCTCGGCCGCGTCGTAACGGAAGCACTCGAGCAGCGCGGTGAAGAGCTGCTCGGTCGGGTAGGGTCCGCGGTAGCGCACCGTGGCGACGCCGTGGTCCTTCATGAGGCCCGCGATCAGGTTCAGCAGCGTGGTCCCGCCGCCGGCGGGCAGGCGGCGCGGCTCGGCGAGCGGAGGGATGAAGTCCGGGCGCGCGTAGTCGACGCCCTGGAAGCAGGTGAGCGCCTCGCGGGGCGCCCACGGCGCGTCGGGCTCGAGCTGCCACACGCGGTCGGATGGACCCCACGCGGGGTGGGTCAGAGCGGCGGGCTCGATGCCGAGCCAGCGGTCGTCGGGCAGGAGACCCTTCGCCCACGCGAGCCGTCCGTCCGGATGCCATCGCCAGGCGGCGATCAGGTGCCCGCGCCGGTCGAGCTGGAGCAGGCGCCGGCGGCCGGCGCCCGGGACGTATGCGGTCACCGTGCCGCCGCGTCCGGTGGTCACCGGCGGATCGGGCTCGTCGAGGGCGAGCCGGAGGCGTGCCACGCTCTCCGGGTCGATGGCGGCGATGTCGGCGCGCGCGAGCCAGCCGCGCAGCCGCGCGAGCGCGGCGCGGTCCATGCCCGCGATGATACAGTCACCACCACATGCGCGTGACCACTCGGCTCGCTGGCCCCGACGATGCGGGGGCCATCGCTCGCATCTACAACCAGGGGATCGAGGACCGCGTCGCGACCTTCGAGATCGAGCCGCGCAGCGAGGAGGACATCCGGACCCAGCTCGCGAGCAAGGGCGATCGGTACCCGACGGTGGTGGTCGAGCGCGACGGGGTGGTGGTGGCGTGGGCGTCCGCGGGGCCGTATCGTGGACGGCCGGCCTACGCAGGCGTGGCCGAGCACTCGGTCTACGTGGACCGGAGCGCGCGGGGCCACGGCGCGGGCCGCGCCGCGCTCGACGCGCTCTTCCGCTGCTACGAGGCGCGTGGCTTCTGGAAGCTCGTCTCCCGCATCTTCCCGGAGAACGTGGCGAGCCTCGCCCTGCACGAGCGGGCCGGCTTCCGCACCGTCGGGGTGTACGCCCGCCACGGCAAGCTCGCGGGGGAGTGGCGCGACTGCGTCATCGTCGAGAAGCTGCTCGGGGAGGCCGCAGGAGCCAGCGGAAGTACGCCGTCGCCGCCGCCGCGCCCACCAGCTGCGCCGCGATGAAGCCGGGGGCGTCGGCCGGCCGGATGCCCGCGAAGGTGTCGCTCGCCGCCCGCGCGAGGGTCACCGCCGGGTTCGCGAACGAGGTCGACGAGGTGAACCAGTACGCCGCGGTGATGTAGGCCGCGACCGCGTACGGCACCGCGGCGGCGCGGTGTCGGGCGCAGCCCTGGATCACCGCGAGCAGGCCGAAGGTCGCGACCAGCTCGCCGAGCAGCTGGGCCGGACCGGCGCGCACGTGGCGGGAGGCGAAGAAGATCGGCTCGCCGAACATCAGATGCGCGACCGCCACGCCCGCGAAGGCGCCCGCGATCTGGGCGAGGACGTAGACCGGCACGTCTCGCCACGCGAGCCCGCCGCCCGCCGCCTCCGCCAGGGTCACCGCGGGGTTGAAGTGCGCCCCGGAGATCTCGCCGAAGGTCAGGATGAGCGCGACGAGGGCCGCGCCGGTGGCGAGCGTGTTGGCGAGCAGGGCCACCGCCACGTTGCCGCCGGCCAGGCGCTCGCCCATGATGCCGGAACCGATCACCGCGGCGAGCAGGAAGGCGGTTCCCACCGCCTCCGCGGTCACCCGCCGCACGCGGTCCGCGCGCGGGCCGTCGGCGGTCACGACTCGACTCCCGCGCGCTGGAGCACGTGGGCGCCGGGAGCCCGGTAGAGCATGAGGACGGAGGCCACCGCGACCAGTCCCGCCACTCCCAGGCTCACGAAGGCCCAGCCCCACGCCTCCGCGCTGCGTCCGCCGTACCAGTCGAGGATGGCTCCGAAGAGGAGCGGGGCGATCGCGCCCGCCCCGTAGCCGGCGAGCGAGCGGAGCGCGAGGGCGGCGCCGCGGAACGCCGGAGTCACCACCTCGGTGATCGCGGTGGAGTAGATCGGCGAGTCGCCGAGCGCGGCGAACCCGTAGACGAGGCCGAGCGCGACCACCACGGCCACCGGGGTGCCGAGCAGCCAGCCGAACACGAGCGAGCAGGCCGCGCTGAGCGAGGCCATCATGAGCATGACCGGGATGCGCCCGAGGCGATCGGCGAGGACGCCCGCGAGCATGGACGCGAGCATGCCGGTCACGTGGAACAGCGAGGTCGTGTAGGCCCCGAGGCCGGCGCCGCGATCGAGCGCGGCGCCGGTCGCCACGAAGCAGGCGGCCAGGAACGCGGGCGTCCAGGCCCACATGCCCAGCAGCTCCCACGAGTGGAAGGTGTAGCCGGCGATCACCAGCATGGCCGGACGATTGTGCAGCACCGCGCCGGCGAAGTGCTCGCCTCGGGCGCGGGGCGTGACCACGTTCGGGGTGTCGCGCACCACCCACCACGCGAGCGCGCCACCCACGACGGGTCCCGTCGCGACCAGGGCGAAGGCGAGCGGGTAGCTGCCGCGGGACATGGCGACCCCGGTGAGGGCCAGGGCGAGGGCCAGGCCGAGGGAGTGCCCAGCCAGGAAGAAGCCCATCGCACGCCCGCGACGGGCGACCGGGACGTTCTCGGCCACGAGGAGCACCCCGGTGGTATAGGTGCCGCCGAGCGCCAGGGCCAGCAGGGTATAGAGGACGAGGCCCGACCAGTAGTCGCGGGCGAAGGCGGCGAAGAGCGCGGCCGTGACCGCCGAGGCCAGGGTCCCGGTGAGGAACACGCGCTGGGCGCCCATCCGGTCGGCGATCTCGGAGCATCCCATCAGCGAGATCGCGTAGGCGAGCTGGAAGCACGACGCGATCCCGCCCGCCGCGGTGGCCGACATGTGCCACTCCCGCTGCAGCACGGGCAGGGCCGCGGCGTATGCGATGTAGATCATGTACGCGCCGACGCGCGAGAGGCAGATCGCGAGCAGCCGGGCTCCGCTTCCCGGCGTCATGCCGCGGGGCCGGGGGTGATCTCGGCGAGCCAGGCCCGGAGCCGATCGCGTATCGCGTCGCGGACGCGGCGGAAGGTCGCGAGGCGCTCGGCCTCGCTGCCGGTCGCGGCCGAGGGGTCCTCGAAGCTCCAGTGGATCCGGCGGGCCGGTCCGGGGAAGAGGGGACAGCGCTCGCCCGCCTGGTCACAGACGGTGATCACGTAGTCCCACCGCTCGCCGAGGTAACGGTCGAGCGTCTTGGACGAGTGCCCCCGGAGGTCGAGCCCGAGCTCCTCCATCACGCGGGCCGCGAGCGGATGGACCGCGGTCGCGACGGTGCCCGCGCTGGCCACCTCGAATCGGTCGCCGCCCAGCTCACGTAGGAAGCGCTCGGCCATCTGGCTGCGGGCCGAGTTGTGCGTGCAGAGGATGAGGGCGCGGTCGCGCACGCCGGAGGGGTCAGTCACCGCGGCGCAGCACCCGGAGGCCGCGGCTCAAGGGACGCAGCTCGTCGAGCGCGCGGCGGAGCGCCTCGAGGCCGTCCGGGCTGATCGCGTCGTAGACCCAGCGCCCACCGCGCCGGTCGGTCACGAGGCCCGCGTCCTTCAGGGTGAGGTCGCAGCCACACTCGTGCCCGGTGCCATGCCCGGCACTATTGATCAACTCCGGTTGATCCGTCAAGAGGGCGGGTGGCCCGAATCCCGCCCCACTTCGGGCATAACTCCTGAGGGGGGCCAAGCACTCGCGGTCTAACTCGCCGGTTTTCTGTTCCCGGGGCGCGTGGTATGACGTTTGCGTTGCAGCGCTGCTTTGGCCGGTCACTTTCGTTACACGACACAGGAGGGCGCGATGAGCCACTATCACGATTCGGATGATCTGAAGGTCCTCGGGGAGTTCAAGAAGCTGGCCCCGGCGGAGTTCAAGGGGTTCGTGGAGCTCGACAGCATCGTCGGGCGCGACGACGGCAAGATCCCGCGGAAGTATCGCGAGCTGATCGCGCTGGCGGTGGCCTGCACCACCCAGTGCCCGTACTGCCTCGACGTCCACACCCGCAACGCCAAGAAAGCGGGCGCCACTCGCGAAGAGGTCGCGGAAGCGGCGCTCCTGGCCGCGGCCCTGCGGGCGGGCGCGGCGGTGACCCACGGGGCGCTCGCGGTGAAGCTGTTTGACCGGCCGTAAAACACTACCGGGGCCTGGCAGGACTCGAAGGGGAAGGACTAGGTGCTGACCGCCGATCCGTCGCTCGGTACGCAGTTGAGCGAGGTGAAGGCGGGCGGGCACGTCAAGGTCAGTTACAAGAAGAATTCCAGCGGGCAGATGATCGCGACGAAGATCGCGCCGGCCTGCGTGATTCAGACCATGGCCCGAAGGGGAGAGCCCTCCACGGGGCGCCCCTTCGGGCTCTTGCCGTGAGCCGTTGCCGGGGAATGCGCCAGCAGATACAATCGCGCGCGTGAATCCTCGGGCCACCGCGATCGGGATTGCCCTGTGCCTGGGGGCGTGCGCGCCCGTCGCGGTGCCGATGCCGATCCAGCCGTTCCCCGACGTGCCGGTGCCGGCCGAGTGGACGCCGTACTCGGACGACTGGGTGATGATCCGCTCTCCGAAGATCACCGCGGCGCGGCTCATCTACTTCACTCCGGAGAGCGTCGAGGAGACGCTGGCGCACGCGCGGCGCCTCCTGGCCCGCGCGGGGTGGATCGAGACCCGCAGCGACCGCTTCGTGAGCGCGGAGAAGTTCCCCGGGGTGTGGGTCGAGTTCGGCAAGGACGACGACATCTGCCGGCTGACCGTGATCGCGGGCGCCGGGGCCACCCACGTCGACTACACCCTCGCGCGCGTGAACCCCGGCTCCTGATGGCCACCGCCGACCTGGTCTGGCGCTCCGCGCTCGAACTGGCCGCCCTCATCCGGGCCAAGCGGGTGTCGCCGGTGGAGGTGGTCGACGCGGTGCTGGCCCGCATCGAGCGGCTGAACCCGGCGCTCAACTGCTACGCGACCGTGACCGCCGAGGAGGCGCGCGACGCGGCGGTGGCCGCCGAGGTCGCGGTGGAGACCGGCGAGGCGCTCGGGCCGCTCCACGGCGTGCCGGTGTCGATCAAGGACCTGGTGTTCACGCGGCGCGTGCTCACCACCGGCGGCTCGCGGCTCTTCGCCGATCACGTGCCGGAGGAGGACTCGGTCTGCGTCGAGCGGCTCAAGGGCGCGGGGGCGATCATCGTCGGCAAGACCACGACCCCCGAGTTCGGCCACAAGGCGGTGACGGACAGCCCGCTCTTCGGCATCACCCGCAACCCGTGGAACCCGGCCCTCACGCCCGGCGGATCGAGCGGCGGCGCGGGCGTGGCGGTGGCCGCCGGCCTGGGCCCGCTCGCGGTGGGCACCGACTGGGGCGGCTCCATCCGCATCCCCGCCTCCTTCTGCGGCATCTACGGGCTCAAGCCGTCCTTCGGGCGCGTGCCGCAGTTCCCCGGCTTCCCGGGCTCGGAGACGCTCTCCCACAGCGGGCCGCTCACCCGCACCGTGCGGGACGCGGGGCTGATGCTCGACGCGATCGCGGGCCCCGACGATCGGGACCGGCACTCGCTGCCCGCGGCCGGCCGGTCGTATCTCGAGGCGTGCGAGGGCGGCATCGCGGGGCTGAGCGTGGCGTGGTCGCCGGACCTGGGCTACGCGCGGCTCGATCCGGAGGTCGCCGATCTGTGCGCGGCGGCGGCCGAGCGCTTCGAGAGCTTCGGTGGGCACGTCGAGGTGGTGTCGCCCTCGTGGGAGGATCCGGAGGAGATCTTCCGCATCATGGTGGGCGCCGAGACGTGGGGCGCGTGGGGCGAGCGCCTGCCGGCCGACGGCGAGAAGATGGACCGCTCGCTGCGCGCGCTGATGAAGTTCGGGGCGGGCGTCACCGCCGAGCAGTACCTGCGGGCGCTGCACCGTCGCCAGGACTTCTGGACGGAGGTGCAGCGCTTCCTGGCGCGCTTCGACCTCCTGATCACGCCCACGGTGGCGGTGCCGCCGTTCGAGGTCGGGCGGCCCGGGCTCAACGAGATCAACGGCCAGCCCTCGTCGCCGCTCGGCTGGACCCCGTTCTGCTTCCCGTTCAACCTGACCGGCCAGCCCGCGGCGACGGTGCCGGTCGGCTTCACGAGCGCGGGGCTACCGGTGGGCCTGCAGATCGTCGGCCGCCGTCACGCCGACCACACGGTGCTGGCCGCCTCCGCCGCCTTCGAGGCGGCCCAGCCGTGGGCGGAGCGCCGCCCGCCGGTCGACTAGGCGGCGCCCCGGCTCGCCCGCACCGACGTGACGCGATTCGCGCTGATCTGTCTCGGCGGAGCGTTCGGGACCGGCGCCCGGTACCTGCTGGGTGGCGCGGTGACCCGCTGGGCCGGGCCCGACTTCCCGTACGGGACGCTGCTCATCAACGTGCTCGGCTCCCTCCTCATCGGGGTCGTCCAAGAGGTGGCGCTCTCCACGCTGCTGATCCCGGAGACGCTGCGCCTGGTCCTCGCGGTCGGGGTCATGGGAGGATTCACCACGTACTCGTCCTTCTCCTACGAGACCATCCGGCTGCTCGAGGCGGGCTCGTGGATGGCGGCGACTCTCTACCTCGTCCTCACCACCGCGCTATGCCTCGGGTGCTGCGTGGCGGGCCTGTCGCTTGGCCGGATCATGGTCGAGGGACGGTGGTGAGCGCGGCGGGCTAGCGTCGGGGCGCGCCGCCCTCCTGCCGCTTCTCCGACTCCATGATCAGCGACCGGTGCTCCTGCAGGGCGCGGTCGTAGCGGCGGAGCATGTCGTCGCGCTGGGCGTGGGACTGTAGACGCTCCACGAGCATGCCCGCGAAGAACGCCACCAGCACGATCACCACGAGAGCCAGGCCCTGGAGGACCCGGCGCGAACCGGACGACCGCGTCATGGCCGCATGATAGCAAGGCCGGGCCGCGCCCGCGCTTGCGGGCGGGGTGAGAATGGCCAGAGAGCGCGAGCCGGAGAGATCGAGGAGGCGAGACGATGGCGCGAGTGATGGCCGCACGCAGCATCGCGGACCACACGGAGGCCCTCGACGCCTCCGGCCGCTCATACTTCGAGATCAAGGCGCCCGCCAAGGCGGCGAGCTACCGGGTCACGGTCCAGACCGTCGCCTGGCGTGGCTACGGGGCGGGGGGAGGCCAGCGCATGCGGCTCCGATCGATGTTCCGGCTCGTCGTGCTGTCGCTCCTCGCTCCATCGCTCATCGCCGTCGGATGGCCCGGTCCCGCGCCCGCCGCCGCGCCCGCCCCGGACGACCCCTACGTGGCCGGCTACGCGGGGGCCGTGCTCGAGCGCGAGTTCAAGGTGAGCCGCCGCGCGGTGACCGTGCAGAGCGGGGTGCTGACGCTCGACGCCGCGCAGCTGGCGGGCGCCGACCGCGCCCGCATCCTGACCGTGCTCGCCGCGCTGCCCGGGGTGAGCCGGGTGGAGGTGCGCGAGCCGGTCGCGCCGGTCCCCCCGGGCCGCGACCCGGCCGCGGCCGCCGACCTCTCCGCGCTGCCCACCGGGCTGCTCCCGGTCGGCCACCTCTTCCAGCCGCTGCTCGCCGATCCTCGCTGGCCGCACTTCTCGGCCGCCTACCGCTACTACTTCGGCGATCGGGATCTCCGGCACGTGGGCGCGGTCAGCTTCGGCGAGACCATCCCCATCTTCCGCGGCGGCGGCCTTGGAACGAGCCAGTGGGAAGCGGGCATCCAGGCCGGCGTGTTCGCGGTGTTCCAGATGGATCAGCCGTCCAAGGACCTGTTCAACGCCGACTACTTCGCCGCGCTCTACGGCGCCTGGCGTAGCGGCCCGGTCTCGACGCTGGCCCGGGTGTTCCACCAGAGCTCGCACCTGGGCGACGAGTTCTTGCTGCGCTCGCGGATCGAGCGCGTCAACCTGACCTACGAGAGCGTGGACCTCAAGCTCTCCTACGATCTGCCGTGGGGGTTCCGCGCCTACGGCGGCGGCGGCTACCTGTTCGACCAGGAGCCGGCGGATCTCCTGCCGTGGTCGGTGCAGGGCGGCGTCGAGTTCCGCAGCCCGTGGACGGTGGCCTCCGGCCACGTCCGCCCGGTGGCCGCGCTCGATCTGCAGAGCCGCGAGCAGAACGGGTGGAACGTGGACGTCTCGCTGCGCGGCGGCATCCAGTTCGAGAACGTCCGCGTGCTCGATCGCAACCTGCAGCTCCTGGTCGAGTACTTCCACGGCAACTCCCCGGACGGGCAGTTCTTCAAGCGCCGCGTCGAGTACCTGGGCCTCGGGGCGCACTTCCACTTCTAGCCGTCCGGCATGGGGTAAGATACCGGCATGCGACAGGTTCGTCGGATCCTCCACGCGACCGATTTCTCCCGCGCCTCCACCCCCGCGCTGAGATGGGCGATCGCGATGGCCAAGGCCAATCGCGCGCGCCTCACAGTGGTGCACGTGATGGCGCCGCCCGCGCTGGCCCTGCCCGGCGAGGGCTACGTGTCGCCCGCGCTCTACGAGAGCCTCGAGAGCTCGGCCCGCGCCGCCGCCCAGAAGCGGCTCAAGGTGGTGGTGGCCCGGGCCAGGGCGGCGGGCGTGCGCGCGAGCGTGCTCCTGCTCGAAGGCGCGCCCCACGAGCTGATCACCCGGGCCGCGAGGAAGGCGGACCTCCTCGTGATCGGCACCCACGGCCGCAGCGGCCTCGCGAAGCTGTTCCTCGGCAGCGTGGCGAGCCGCCTGGTGGCGGTGGCGCCCTGCCCGGTGCTGACGGTGCGGGGCCGGTAGGCCATGGACGCGGCGACGCCGTCCCGGATCACCGCCGAGACCCAGGTCAACGACGTGCTCGCACGGTACCCCGCCACCGCACCCGTCTTCACCCAGGGCCGGCGGCTGTACGTGGACCAGCTGCACGATCTCTACGCGCGCTTCCCCGGCCTCACCGTCGGCGACTTCGCGGGCCGGAACGACCTGGACCTGGCCGCGGTGCTGCTCCAGGTCAACGCCATCGCGGAGTCCGAGGACGCCGCGCGGCAGCCCGCGACGCGCGCGCAGGCCTCCGACGAGGCCCGCGCCGGGCAGTTCTCGCTGACCCTCGGCTACACCGCCAGCTACCGTCCCCGGGAGGACTCGGTTCCGGACAGCGTCTCGGTCGTCGCGGTCCAGTCGTCCCGCGGTCCCGAGTAGCGCCTGACGAGCCCGGATCGGCCGGGGCCGGCGTCGAGACCGGCCGCGCCGCCGGCGTCCGACCGCTCCCAGTGGGGCAAGGAAGGAGCCGCCCCCGAGGCGATCCGGTTCCTCGAGGGGCCGCAGACCCGCACCTTCGAGCTCGGCCGTGCGGTGCGCATCTTCATCGAGTTCATGCGCGGCTTCCGCGCGCTGCATTTCGTGGGGCCCTGCGTGACCGTGTTCGGGTCGGCCCGCTTCAAGGCCGACCATCCGTACTACGCGCTCGGTCGCGACCTGGGAGCGCGGCTGGCCCGCGTGGGCTTCACGGTCATGACCGGCGGCGGCCCCGGCCTCATGGAGGCGGTCAACCGCGGGGCGAAGGAGGCGGGAGGTCGCTCGGTGGGCTGCAACATCGAGCTGCCGAAGGAGCAGCAGCCGAATCCGTACCTCGACCGCTGGGTCACCTTCCGCCACTTCTTCGTGCGCAAGGTGATGCTCGTGAAGTACTCCTATGCCTTCATCGCGCTCCCGGGCGGCTTCGGGACCCTCGACGAGACGTTCGAGATCGCGACCCTCGTGCAGACCGGCAAGGTCAGGGAGTTCCCCATCGTGCTCATGGGGCGCGACTACTGGCGCCCCCTCACCGCCTTCGTGCGCGACCGCCTGCTGGTGGAGGGCACGATCGATCCGGGTGACGAGCAGCTCCTGATGACCACCGACTCGGCCGAGGAGGCGGTCGCGTGGGTCGCCGCGGTGGGCATGCGCCGCTTCGGCCTCGGCTACGGTCCGCGGCCCCGCCGCCGCTGGTACCTGGGCGAGCGACCTTGACCCCTCGGCGGCCGCTTGCTAGCGTAGCCGCGCGACCATCGACCTCGAACGGGAGACCATCCATGCAGATGCCCGCGTTGCTTCGCCGCGCCGCCGTCCTCGCCCTGGCCCTCGCCGCGGTGACCGGCCCGACCGCCGCCTTCGCCCAGGCCCCGATCAAGATCGGCCTCGTGCAGGGGTTCACCGGACCGTTCGAGGTCTACGCCAAGCAGGCCAAGCGCGGCTTCGAGCTGGGGCTCGAGTACGCGACGGCGGGCAAGAAGGAGCTGCTGGGGCGCAAGATCGAGATCCTCGAGGAGGACGATCAGCTCAAGCCGGACGTGGCCAAGCAGAAGGTCACCAAGCTCTACGCCGACGACAAGGTCGATCTCATCGTGGGCACGACCTCGAGCGCGGCGGCCCTCGCGGTGCTGCCGGTGGCCGCCGAGTTCAAGAAGGTCTTGATCGTGGAGCCGGCGGTGGCCGACAGCATCACCGGCGAGAACTGGAACCGCTACGTCTTCCGCACCGGCCGCAACTCGACCCAGGACGCCATCGCCAACGCGCTGGCGGTGGCCCGACCCGGCGTCTCCATCGCCACCATCGCCCAGGACTACGCGTTCGGGCGCGACGGGGTGGCCGCCTACAAGACCGCGGTGGAGAAGGCGGGGGCGCAGGTCGTCCATGAGGAGTACGCGCCCGCCACCGGCACCGACTTCACCGCGCCCATCCAGAAGATCATCGGGGCGCTCAAGGACCGGTCCGGCCCCAAGTACGTCTTCGTGATCTGGGCCGGCAAGGGCGGGCCGTTCGCGCAGCTGGTCGACAACCGGCTCGACAAGTACGGCATCACCCTCACCGGCGGGAGCAACGTGCTCGACGTGCTGAAGGCGATGAAGAGCATGAAGCTCGAGGGCATGGTGGGCGGGGCCTATTACTACTACGAGATCCCCAAGAACCCGGTCAACGACTGGCTGGTCCGCGAGCACACCAAGCGCTTCAACGAGCCCCCCGACTTCTTCACCTGCGGCGGCTTCGCGGCCGCGATGGCGGTGGCGGCCG
>Ga0207684_10005417_pt1 | contig 11772 bp, 12 predicted proteins | sample KBSK5501metaG_FD_184342 | JGI IMG/M metagenome (GOLD analysis project Ga0207684, IMG submission 184342) | Corn, switchgrass and miscanthus rhizosphere microbial communities from Kellogg Biological Station, Michigan, USA - KBS K5-50-1 metaG... | ecosystem: Host-associated > Plants > Roots >... | reverse complement strand
GCGGACGCCACGTCCGCGCCGGCCGCCATCCACAGGCCCAGCACGAGCGTCGCCAGCGTTTTGTCGAAGCGCGTTCCCGTCCGATCGGCCATGAAGGATCTCCTGGAGTCGTCCCGTGTCTCGGCGCTCTGGGTCATGGGCGCGCGTCGCGCTCGCGGACGAGCCGGGCGAGGCGATCGGGTGAGAGCGGCAGCTCGGTGATGGCGATCCCGAGCGGTGCGAGCGCGTCGGCCACGGCGTTGGCGATGGCGGCGCCCGCGCCCGAGCTGCCGCCCTCGCCCACGCCCTTCACACCCAGCGGATTGAGCGGTGTGGGCGTCTCCTCGAGGATCTTCACGATCGTCGCCTCGGGCATCTCCATGGCCGTCGGCACGAGGTAGTCCATGAACGTCGTCGTGAGCGGCTGGCCCTGGTCGTCGTACACGAGCTCCTCGAAGAGCGCGCCGCCCAGCCCCTGGGCGAGCCCGCCCACGATCTGGCCGCCGACGATCATCGGGTTGATCGCGCGGCCGACGTCATAGGTCACGACGTATTTGCGAAGCGTCACGCGGCCGGTCGCGGGATCGACCTCGACGCCGGCCACGTGCGTGCCGTAGGGATAGGTCATCTTCGGCGCCTCGAAGAAGTGGGCGGCGTAGAGGCCGGGCTCCATACCCGGCGGGCCGGGCACCGCCGCGCGGGCGAGCTGCCTGAGCGTGACCGCGCGCTCGGGCAGGCCGCGCACGTGGACCTTGCCGCTCTCGAGCACGAGGTCGCCCGGGTGAGCCTCCAGGAGCGACGACGCCACGCGGAAGATCTTGTCCCGCACCTTGCGCGCGGCCTCGAGCGCGGCCGGCAGCGCGACGGCGGCGCCGCGGCTCGCGAAGCCGCCGATGCCGAACGGCACCCGCGCGCTGTCGCCGTGGACCACGGTGATGTCCTCGGCCGGCACCGCCAGCTCCTCGGCGACGACCTGCGCCAGGGTCGTCTCGATTCCCTGGCCGACCGCGGCGACGCCGGAGTAGACGACCACGCTGCCCGAGCCGTCCACCTCGACGCGCGCGTACTCCCAGGGCCCGAGCCCCGCCTTCTCGAGGACGCAGCCGAAGCCGATCCCGAGATAGCGGCGCTGCTTTCGCGCCTCGGCCTGTTCCGCGCGCATCGCCTCGTAGTCCGCCAGCGCCAGCGCCTGGTCGAACGCCGAGCGGTAGTCGCCGCAGTCGTAGACGGTGCGCTGGCCCAGCGAGGCGCCGCCGACCTCGTACGGCATCTCGCCGGCGTCGATGAAGTTGCGGCGCCGGACGACGGCGGGATCCAGCCCGAGCTCGGCCGCCACGCGGTCGATCAATCGCTCGCGAACGAACGTGCCCTCGTACCGCCCGGGGCCGCGATACGTGCCCGTCGGTGTTTTGTTCGTGAGCACGCACAACGCCTCGCACTCGTAGTTCTGGATCCGATACGGGCCGGGCAAGAGCGCGATCGTGAGCTCGGGGACGACCACGCCGTGCGTGCGGATGTACGCGCCGAGATCGGCCATGAACCGGTCGCGCAGCGCCACGATCGTGCCGTCGCGGCGCACGCCGATCTCGACCTCGTGGTACTGCTGGCGCGAGTGGTTCGTGGCCATCAGGTGCTCGCGACGGTCTTCGACCCACTGCACCGGACGTCCCAGGCGCATCGCCGTCCACGGCACCATGTAGTCCTCGGGATAGAACTCGCCGCGCACGCCGAAGCCCCCGCCCACCTCGAGCTCGATGAAGTGGATGAGATGCTCGGGATGGCCGAGCAGGTCGGCGAGGACGCGCCGGTTGAAATGCGGCACCTTCGCCACGCCCCAGAGCGTGAGCACGCCCGTCCCCGGATCGTGAGCGGCGGTGAGCCCGCGCGTCTCCATCGGCACGCCGGTGTGACGCTGGATGGCGAAGCGCTCGGAGATACGCCGCTCGGCGGCCGCGAGCGCGCCCGCCGGATCACCGGCGCGCGTCAGCAGGCGCTCGACGACGTTGCCGCCGGCGGCCGGATGCAGGATCGGGACCCCCGGATCGCTCGCGCGGCGCGCGTCGGCGACGACGGGCAGCGGCTCCCAGTCGATCTCGATCAGCTCGAGCGCGTCCTCGGCGATGTAACGGCTGGCGGCGACCACGAAGGCGATCGGCTCGCCGACGTAGCGGACCACGCCCGTCGCGAGCGGTGGCTGCAGGCACGCGGTCGGGCCTGGACGTTGACCGAGCCGCACCGGAATACGCGGGACCGTGCCGAGATCGGCCGCGGTGATCACGGCGGCGACGCCCGGGACTGCGCGCGCCCCGTCCGCGCGCACCGCCGCGATGCGCGCGTGCGGATGAGGCGATCTGAGTATTGCCGCGTGCAGCAAGTCTGGCAGGCGCACGTCGGCGGCGTACTTGCCGCGTCCGGTCAGGAGGCGGAAATCCTCCTTGCGCTTCATCGGCACACCGATCACGCGATAGTCCACCGCGGTCTCGAGACGGGCCGGCGGGGTCATGGGCGCAGGTGAAAGATCTGCGCCGCGTTCTCGCCGAAGATCGCCGCCTCGGTCGCCGGATCGAGCCCCGCCTCGCGGACGACCCTGAGCGGATCCGGATCGCCCATCCAGAACGGATGGTCGCTGCCGAGCATCACGCGGTCGTGGCCGACCAGCTGGACGAGATACCGGAGGGCCTCGGGCCGTTGGACGAGCGTGTCGTAGAGGAAGCGCCGCAGATAGCGACTGGGAAGCCCGGCGTCGTCCACGCGCGCCTCGGGTCTCGTCTCGTGCGCGCGGTCGAAGCGGCCGATGTGGTACGGCAGGAAGCCGCCGCCATGAACGAGCACCACGGAGAGCCCGGGGAATCGGTCCAGCGTTCCGCCGAGGATCAGGCTGGCGGCGGCCAGGGTCGTCTCGAACGGATAGCCGACCAGGTTGTGCAGGTAGTGGCGCCCGAACCGCTCGACCGCTTCGAGCAAGAATGGATGCAGCACGATCGGAGCGGCGAGATCCGCGGCCGCCTTCCAGAACGGGTCGAAGACCCCATCGCCGAGCGGCCGGCCGAGCGCGTTGGGATCGACCATGGCGCCCCTGAGCCCGAGCTCGCGCACCGCGAATCGCAGTTCCGCGGCGGCCGTGGCCGGCTCCTGCAGCGGCACCGTCGCCAGACCGCGATGCGCCCCCGGCGCCTCGCGGAGCGCGGCGGCGAGCGCTTCGTTCTGGAGCCGGCTCCACGCCGCGCCCTGCGCCGTCGGCAGCGAGTAGCCCGCGACGTCCATCAGCGGGCCGAACACGGCGGTGTCGATCCCCTGCTCGGCGAGGAACTTCGTGTGGAGGTCGAGCGTGTAGAGGCCCGGGAGCAGCGGGCGTGTCGGGGGCTCGGCGCCGATCTGCAATCGCACGCCGTCGCCCGGCAGCAGTCGAACACCATAGGTGTCGGGTTGGCGCCGCGCCGCGTCGAAGGCGCCCGGCGAAACGTAATGGACGTGGACGTCGACGATCACGCTCGTCAGTCGAGCAGTGCCTTCCGCTGGCCGCCGTCGAGCGTGATGATCGCCCCGTTCATGAAGCTGGCCCGCGGCGAGGCGACGAACACGGCCACGTTCGCGACTTCCTCCGGCGTGCAGATGCGCCCGAGCGGAATGCTGCGCTCGGCCCGCTGCTGGGCCTCGTCAACGCTGATCTTGCGCATCCGCGCGATTCCGCTGATGAGCTGACCCCACCGCTCGGTGGCCACGGGCCCGGGGTTGATCGCGTTCACGAGGATGTTCTGGCGGCCGTACTGCTCGGCCAGCGCCACCGTCATCGCCAGATCGGCGGCGTTCGCCGCGCTCGGCGAGAGCTCGATGCCGATGGGCTTGACGCCGTCGTTGCCCACGATGTTGACGATCCGGCCGCCGCCCTGGCGCAGCATGTGCGGGATCACCGCCTTGATGCACCGGACGTAGCCCATGAACTTCAGCTGGAGCGCCTTCTGCCAGTCTTCTTCCGTCAGATCGAGGATCTCGCCGCCGGGCGCCGCGCCGGCGTTGTTGACGAGCACGTCGATCCGACCGAAGCGCGAAGCCGTCGCGTCGACGATCCGCTGGACGTCGTCGGGCCGGGTCAGGTCACCCGCCACCGCGAAGACCTCCGCGCCCGTCGCTTTTGCGAGCTCCTGGGCCGACGCCTCGAGCGAGGCCTTGTCCCTCGCACAGATCGCGACCTTGACGCCCTCCTGGGCGAGACCGCGCGCGACCGCCTTGCCGATGCCCTTGCTGCCGCCGGTGACCAGCGCCGCCTGCCCCTTCAAGCCGAGGTCCATGTGAGGCTCCTTCGCCGCGCGGGATTGACGGACGCGAGTCTATCATTCATAGCCGCGCCTCGGCCGGCGGGGCCCCAGCCCCGCGACGGCCTGCAGCGCGCACAGCCATTCATGGGCCGCGCCTCGGCCGGCGGGGCACGTCTTGTCCATGGGCGACCCGCGAAAGGAGCTGACATGGCGAAGTATCTCGAGGGAACCGACGTTCAGAAGGGCCGCGCGTACTCGCCGGCCGTCATCACCGAGGGCGGGCGCATCGTCTGGCTGGCCGGGCAGACCGCCACGGTGGACGGCGACGGCAAAGACATCTCCGGGAATTTCGAGGCGCAGACGCACCGGGTGTTCGCGCTGATGGATCAGACGCTGCGGCGCGCCGGCGGCTCGCTCGCGAACCTCGTCACGATGACCGTCTTCATCAAGGAGCCGCGCCACGGCGACCGCTTCGTCGAGCTCCGCCGGCAGAAGTTCCCGGACGGAAACTACCCGGGCAGCGCGCTCATCACCGTGACGAACTTCGCGCGCCCGGGCATGGAGATCGAGATCCAGGCCGTCGCCGTGATCGGCGACCGCGCTACTTGACCGTCTTCTGCAGCTGTCGCGCGTGATCCAGGTGCGCCGCGGCGACGCCTCGCACGCTGGTCAGCAAGCCCTTGAGCTCGCTGTTCTGGGCGTTCGGGATCAGCGTTTCGTCGAGCGCCTTGACCACCGTCTCGTGGTAACCGACCTCGTTGTCGATATAGGCCTTGTCGAACGCGTCGCCGCTGAGCTTGGTGAGCTTAGCGCGCGCTTCCCGACCGTCCTTCACGAGCGCCTTGCTGGTGTCGTTCTCCTTCGGCGTTACTTTCAGCTTTCCGACGAGATCGCTCGCCGCCTTGATGGCGCCGGAGTGATCGGTGACCATCGTCTGGGCGAACTGCTTGACGTCGGCGCTCTTGGCCTTCGACAGCGCGAGCTTGCCGGCGTCGACGTCGACCTGATTGGCGGCGACCGCGACGGCGGCGATCTGCGCGTCGTCGATCTTCGGCTGGGCCGAAGCGGACATGGCCGCCCCGAACGGTAGCGCGATAGCGATCGCGAGAACACGAGCTGTGCTGGTCATGGTGTCCCTCCGCCCGAATAGAGTGCGGTCGGCGCGTGGGGTGACGGCAGCTCCTCACTTCACGACGAGAACCCCCTTCATCGTCGGATGGAAGGTGCACGCATACGGAAATCGCCCGGGCTCGCGCGCCGCGAAAGACCACTGCGCGGAGGGGCTCATGCTGCCCGAGTCGAACCGGCGCCCGTCGGCCGTCACCGTGTGAGGCACGATGTCGCGATTCACCCACACGACGGTGTCCCCTGGCGAGACCGTGAGCTCGGGCAGCGCGTACGCCATCCCCTTGATTTCGAGGTGATACACGCGCCCGGTGGCCTTGTCCTGGCACCCACACAGAAGGAGGGGGCCGGCGGCCAGGAGCACGGCGGCGAGCTTTGGGTTGCGCATCGTTGTCTACTAGAGTCACGTGACGGCGCGAACGTGACGACGGGCGCCCTGTCACCTTTCCGTCTTCGGCGACTCTGTTGGAGGGAAGCCCATGCTCCGCCCAGCGCCGTCAGCGCACGATCCCGATTCCGACGATGCGCTCATTCACCGCATCCTGGCCGGCGAGTCCGCGCTCTTCGAGCGCATCATGCGCCGCTACAACCAGCGACTGTTTCGAGCGGCGCGGGCCATTCTGAGGGACGACGCCGAGGCCGAGGACGTGATGCAGGAGACCTACACGCGTGCCTTCGCCCATCTCGGGCAATTTCGCGGCGAGGCGCAGCTCGGAACCTGGCTTGTCAGGATTGCGGTGCATGAGGCGTTCGCCCGGGTCCGCAGGCGGAGGCGGCTCTACCCTCTGCCCCCGGGCGATAGCGCGGAGGCCTTCCCGATGCTTGATCGACCGACGCCGACCGATCCCGAGCACGAGGCTCACAACGCGGAGCTCCGAAAGCTCCTCGAGCGCGCGATCGACGAGCTGCCGGGGACTTACCGCACGGTCTTCGTCCTGCGCGAGGTCGAAGGGCTGTCGACGGCGACGACCGCCGAATGCCTCAGGGTCAGCGAGGAGGTCGTGAAGACGCGGCTCTCCCGCGCTCGCCTGCGGCTGCGTGAAGAGCTCTACGAGCGGGCCGGCGTGGTCGCGGGCGACGCGTTCACGTTCGGAGCCGAGCGCTGCGATCGCATCGTCGCCGCCGTGCTGCCTCGCCTGACCGGAGAGCCCACCGGCTGAGGCCGTGGCCTCATCGCCGTCATGCGTGGCCCCTTCGCCCAGCAGTAGCCCTCCTCGCGCCGCTAGGGCACCAGCACGATCTTGCCGTGGTGCCCGTTCTCCATCACTGCTTCGTGGGCGCGCGGGGCCTGCGCGAGCGGCAGCTCCTGGTGGATGATCGGCCGCAGAGTGCCGTTGCGCAGCCCCTCGACGAGCGCGGCGTGGATGCCGGCGAGCTGAGCCGGTGAGGCGTGGAACAGGGCGACGCCGAGGATCGCGGCGTTCTTGTTCATGGCCAGGCGCGGGTTGAACTCGATTGCACCGCGGTTGCCGATGACCGCGATGCGTCCGCGCATCGCGAGCGCGTCGAAATCTTTCTGGAGATTCACGTTCGCCAGCATCTCGAGAATGACGTCGACGCCCTGCCCGCCCGTGAGCTTCACCACCTCGCCGATGTAGCCCGGCGCCGTGTGGTCGAGGACGTGGTGGGCGCCCTGCTCCGCCACCATGCGCCGCCCCTTCTCGGTCCCCGCGGTGCCGATGACGGTCATCCCGCGCGCCCGGGCGAGCTGGACGCAGGCGATGCCGACGCCGCCGCTGGCTCCGTGCACCAGGACCGATTCGCCGGCCTCGCCGTGCGCTCGATGGAACAATGCATGAAACGCGGTCGCGTAGGGGACGTTCATCGCCGAGCCCTGAGCGTAGCTGACGTTGCCCGGTAGCTCATGAACCTGGGTCTGCTCGCAGAGCGTCATCTCGGCGTACGCGCCGGAGAGCGAGCCACCGAAATAGACGCGATCACCCTTCTTGACGCGGGTGACCGAGTCGCCGACGGCGTCGACCACGCCGGCCGCGTCGGATCCCGGCGTGTACGGAAGCTTCGGACCGCGGTTGTCGGTGTTGGAGCGCAGGTAGGTGTCCACCGGATTCACGCCGACGGCGTGGTTGCGGACGAGCACCTGAGTGGCTCCGGGCTGGGGCGCGGGAATTTCTTCGAGCTTCAGGACCGACGGGCCGCCGTACACCGAGACGCGGATCGCTTTCATCGTGGAACCCACTGGATCGACGAGACCTCGCCGAACTCTCGCCAGAGCTTGCGCCAGGAATCGCCGCCGTCATCGCTGCGGTAGAGATAACCGTAGCGGCTGGCCGCGAACATCGTGTCGGGCGCCGACTCCGAGATGGCCACGGTCCAGATCGCCGAGTTCGGCTGGACCGGAAACTTCAGGGCCTCCCACGTGACTCCGGCGTCTCGCGAGCGCATCACCGTGCCGATGCGGCCCGGCGTGGAATCGCCCAGGGTCAGGAACACCGTGCGCGGATCGCCCGGCTTCACCGCGATGCCGCGCGGATAGTGCCAGGGAAACACTTCGCGGGCGCGCGCGGCATGCCAGGTCTTGCCGTCGTCGGTGCTGCGCCAGATGTCGTCGTTGACGACGGTGAACACGGTCTTCGGCGGGCCCTCGACCACCAGCACGTTGTGGACGTCCTGGTTCGGGATCTGGCCGTTCACCTTGGTCCACGTCTCGCCGCCGTCGCGGCTGTAGCGGACGCCATCCACCTCGAGCCCGACCCACACGTTCCGGTCGTTGGTCGGATCGACGGCGATCCCGGTCGGCCGCGGAACGCCGACGTTCGGGCAGTCGTCCGCGATCTGGACGGGCAGTCGCGCCCAGCTCTTGCTCGCGTCGGTCGAGCGGAAGATGCCGGGCGTGCTCGGCGTGCCGATGCCGGCGAACATCACGGACGGATCGATCGGATCGATCGCCATGCTCCAGACCATGGAGCCCTTCATCGGGTTCTCGAGCAAACGCCACGTCCCGCCACCGTCGTCGCTGCGATAGAGCCCGAAATCGGTTCCGGCGTAGACGACCTCGGGACTGCGGCCGTCCGAGCGCAGCATGCGGACGATGCAATCGGAATGCATGCCCTGGCGCACGCCGGCCCGGGTCCAGCTCTCACCGTCGTCGGCGCTCATCATAACACCCTGCCCGACGGTCCCGACCAGGATGGTCCCCTTGCTCGTCATCGTTCACCTCCCGTGCCTATCGATCCGAGGATCCGGTCCCTGAGTCGCCCAGACTATACACCGCTCGAAACGGCTCGGCGTGCCGCGGCGATCTCCGCCGTGGCGGCGTCCGCCCCCGGGAAGTCGCGCTCGGCTCGCTTGTACCAGCCGCGCGCGTTGTCGAGATCACCCTCGAGGATGTGCACGATTCCGTGAATCCACGCCGCCAGGGGGGATTTCTCCTTCTGGACGATCTCGTGCGCCTTCTTCCAGTCGCCCGCCGCCAAGAGCTCGACCGCCTGTCCCAGAGACTCGCTCATGCTCGGTCCTCCTGAAATTCTCGGCTCTAGAGACTCGGCGCCGACCCGCGGCCGAGGACGTCCTCGCACCACGCCGCCGCCGAGAGAAGCTGAGCTTCGGTGAAGGCTCCGCTCACCAGCTGGATCCCGAGTGGCAGCCCGGTCGTCGTCAGCCCGCAGGGCACCGTGATCGACGGCAGGCCCGAGAGCGACCACGGCACCTGGAACCGGGGATCGCCCGTGGCCATGCCTTCGGGAGCGGGCGCGGGCGTGGTCGGCGTCAGCAGCGCGTCGTAGCGGTCCAGCAGCGGGCTCATTTCCCGCCGGAATTGCCGCCGGATCCTGAGCGCGCGCACGTAGAGATCGCCCGGGATCAGCATGCCCATCTCGATCGCGCTCCGGATCGCCGGCCGATAGAGCTCGGCCTTCAAGGCGTAGCGCTCGGCGTGGATGCTCGCGGTGTCGCTCCGCGTGATCAGGTAGGCCGCCGCGTACACCGCGCGGAACGTCGGCGGCAGCTTCGCCTCTTCGACGGCGGCGCCGGCTCGGGCCAGCCGGTTCACCGCCTGCGCGGTGACGTCTGCGACCTCGGGCGTGGCCCGCTCGAAGAAATCGCGCAGGACTCCGACCCGCGGCGCGCGGCGGCGGGTCAGCGCCGTCAGATAGTCCGGCACCGGCGCGCGCGACGAGCTCGGATCTTCGGGATCGTGGCCGGCGATGATCGAGAGCCCGAGCGCGACGTCCTCGACGCTCCGGGCCATCAACCCGACATGATCCTGCGTGTAGCTGAGCGCCATCACCCCGCGCGTACTGATCCGACCGAACGTCGGCTTGAGGCCCACGAGCCCGCAGTACGACGCCGGGCGCACGTTCGAGCCGATCGTCTGGCTGCCGAGCGACAGCGGGATCATGCGCGCGGCCACGGCGGCGGCCGAGCCGCTCGACGAGCCACCGGGCGTGCAGGCGAGGTTCCACGGGTTGCGCGTGGGCGCCGGATCGTACGTCGCGAACTCCGTGGTGTGCAGCTTGCCGAGCAGGATCGCGCCGGCCGCCTTGAGCCGCGCCACCGCGGTCGCGTCGTAGTCGGGGACGAAGCCGGCCATCACCTTCGAACCGGCTTCCGTGCGCAGGCCGGCGCTGTAAAAGATGTCCTTGGCGCCGAAGGGCACGCCGTGGAGCGGACCGCGGAACACGCCGCGCGCGGCCTCGTCGGCCGCGCCGCGCGCCGCCAGCCGGGCGCCCTCACGATCGAGGAGCGCCCACGCCTGCACGCGGCCATCGATCCGGTCGATGCGCTCGAGCAGCGACTCGACCAGGTCGACGGGCGACAGCACCTTCTCGCGAATCGCCCGCGCCGCGTCGATGGCATCCAGGGTGTGCAGGCTCACGGCGAGGGCTCCGGCTCGGCGTAGAACGCCGGCGCCTCGTCGGCGGCGACGGGAAACGTCGCCACCTCGAGCATCCATCCCGCGACGTCCTCGATCGTCTGCGCGAGCTCCTGGGCGCGCGCGGCGCCGAACCGCTGCTCGGCGGATGCTCGGAGCCAGGCGGCGTATTCGGCGCGCTGTCCTTCGCGATCCATGGTTCACTTGCCTTTCAGCTTCACGTCTTCGTAGGGCCCCGAGAACCCCCAGGCGCCGAGAAGACCGAGCCCGGACTCCTCCACGCGCGGCCCGACGCCGTGGAGGAAGGCGAAGTCCCAGACCGGCGCGAACATGGCCCGCTCGTAGACGAGCTGCTGTATCCGGTGGAGAATCATCTCACGCTTCGACCGATCCAGCTCGGCGGCCTGCTCCCGGAAGAGGCCGTCGATGTCGGGGTAGCCCCCATAGGCGTAGGCGCCGCCGGTGACGGCGAGGGATTCGAGCCATGTCGCAGCGTTACCCGACGCACCGATGAACAGGTAGACGAGGTTCTTGTATCGCTTTTCCGCGACGCCCTTGAAGAACGTCGCGCGTTCGAGCGGGCGCAGCTTGAGCCCGATGCCCACGGCCTTCAAATCGGTGAGCATCGCCTCGCCCCAGCTGCAGACCTGGAGGTCACAAAAGAACTCGCCGGCGTCGAAGCCGTTCGGGTACCCGGCCTCGGCGAGCAGCCGTCGCGCCCGGGCCGGGTCGTGCGGATACGGCGGCGCCGGCCAGTAGAAGTCGAAGCTCGACGGGATGATGCTGCCGGTGATCTTCGAGAGTCCCAGTGTCGCGGCCTCGTTGAGGGTCGCGCGATCGAGCGCCAGGTTGGCGGCCAGTCGGACGCGCTTGTCGTGCCAGGGAGACTTCGGATCGAACTGATCGGCGAAGATCAGCCAGTGGTTGGACGGGAACACGGCCTTCAACGTGAGCCCCGGCGTTCGCTTGACCTCGCCGGCCAGCTCGCCGCTGATCAAGTAGACGATGTCGACGTCACCGCGCTTGAGCGCGGCCAGCCGCGTGGCGTGGTCCGGAATCACTCGGAAGACCAGCCTCTTCACGCTGGGGACCTTGCGCCAGTATCCCTCGAATGCTTCGAGCACGAGCTCCACACCGGGAGTGAAGGACACGAAGCGATAAGGCCCGGCGCCGATCGGTGCTTTCTTGTAGCCGTCGTCGCCGACTTTCTCGACGTACTTCTTCGGCACGATCCACCCGGCCCCGGTCGTCCGCGACCCGTAGAAGGTCATGAAGTCGGGCCACGGCTGTTTGAGCCGGAACCGCACGCGGTCGAGATCGAGGATCTCGACCGCCGCGACTCGTTCCTTGAAGGTCTTGGCAAAGATGCCGCGATAGCGCTCGAAGGAGAACTTCACGTCGTCGCCGGTGACGGGCTCCCCGTTGTGGAACTTCACCCCCTTGCGCAGCACGAACTCGTAGGTGAGCCCGTCGGCCGAGGCACTCCACGATTCGGCGAGGCTGGGCGCCATGTTCCGTCCCGGCATCGGCTTCACCAGCGCGTCGTGCGTCGCCAGGAGGACCATGAACGGCGTGCCCTGG
>Ga0207684_10005415_pt1 | contig 11778 bp, 9 predicted proteins | sample KBSK5501metaG_FD_184342 | JGI IMG/M metagenome (GOLD analysis project Ga0207684, IMG submission 184342) | Corn, switchgrass and miscanthus rhizosphere microbial communities from Kellogg Biological Station, Michigan, USA - KBS K5-50-1 metaG... | ecosystem: Host-associated > Plants > Roots >... | reverse complement strand
GGCTTACCTCGCTGTGATCATTATGTGGCCGGCCACGGCACCGCCCAGCCCATCACCGCCGGTGACAAGGACTGCCAGCCGCCGCTGGCCACATAACACGGCCGGGCACAGAACTGGGATTATGTTCCGCGCCACATAATCCCAGACCAGGACGACAGGACCATGCAGCTGCTGGTGCGCAGCGTCCAGGAACCGGGCGTAGTCCGTCTCGGTGAACCCCTTGCGCTTGTCTCCCCGGCGTGCGCGGTGCGTGCGGTAGATCAGCCGCGGCCGGTGACCGGGCCGGGTGGCGATCAGCGCGGCCAGCGAAACCCGCGTGTCATGGCCGCCGGTCACCGTGACCACCGGGGTATGGCCGCGGCGGCCCCAGGTGCGGCCCTTCGGCGGCCTCAGGCCCTGGCCGGACTCGTCCTGGAAGCAGAGCCAGGCGCCCAGGTCCGCCGCCGTCCTTTTATGACCGGCCAGGTGTCCTCCCGCCACCTGACGACCTTCTCCTCATCCCGCTCCGCCGCCCGGCGCGCCGGGACCTGCACGCTCCACCCGATCCGGTGCAGCAGCACATCCATCCCGGCCAGCGTGTACTCCACCCCGAACCGCCGCCAGGCCTGCTCGGCGACCCGGGCCAGCGTCCAGCACTGATCCGCATAGCCGCACGCCGCCGGGCCCGCGTCCAGGACCGCCTCCAGCTCGGCGACCTGCGCCGCAGACAGCTTGCACTTCGCTCCAGCCGCGCCCCTGGAGGCCAGCGCCGCCCGGCCGCCCGCCGCCAGCGCCCGCCGCCACCGGTTCACCGACATCCGCGACACCCGGAACCGCTTCGCGACCTCCCGGTCACTGGCCCCGGCCTCGATCATCTCCGCGGCGGCCAGCCGCACCTTCTCCCGGCGGGCCCGCTCCGCCGCATCCAGGCCACCGCCATCGGGATACCTCATGCCTCCGGCATAGCTCACCAGGCGCCGGATGGCTAGACCCAGTAACCCCCGCTATTAAAGATCGTTAGGCGGCCTCGCGGATCTTCAGCGCTCCCTCGGCGGCGGTCCACTGATTGATCCCGCCGCCGATGAACTCGATCAGCCGCGACGGCGGCCGCGCCGGCTGATTCTCGTCCCGCGTCGTCCGGAAGGCATATTCGACGGCCGCTGGAACCTCGCTCAACCCGGGCAGGTCCGCGCCCAGCACCCGCGCCAGCTGCGCGCCGCCCCGGCCGGGCAGCGGGCCGTCGACGGCGTCGTCGGCCGACTGCGCCGCGGAAGCGTCCAGCCCGGCCGCGCAGCAGCGCAGCGGCCTGACTGGCCGCATGCCAGCTGGTTCCCGTGCCGATCGCCAGCACCCGGCGGCCGCGCAGCCTCTCCGCCACGGCCATGACAGGCCCGTCATCACCCAGGATCCGCGCCAGCGCCCCGGCTTGGCCGTCCATCGTTTGCCGCATCGCGCTTACCGCAGGCCCGGCTGCGGACATGACATCCCTCCGCTGCTCCCGATCACGTAAATTGCCATCAACCCTGATCCTCGCCCTCGGGGGATGGGCACGCACCCTCACGGCCGGACGCAGATGTCTCCGTCCGCGTCGCTTTCCAGCAATCGCAGCCGCCGGCGGCCCGCCGGAGAGCAGGCCGCTCTCGCCTGAGCCACAAAACGGCCATTCGGGGGCGGCATGAGCCAGGCCATCGGCTGGACAAGGCGCGCATAGCGGGTCAGGGTGCGCTGGCAATGCACTGGCAGATAAAGTAGCCGACGGCGAGTCCGGCGGGAAGCTGGCCCGGGAGCAGGGTGCGAACGCGAAACCCCGGCCCAGCCGGGGGGGATAGCTGAGCCGGGGAGCTTGAGCGGGGACCGAACCTGTCCCGTCCGCAGTGAGCTAGTCAGCCTCCAGGTGACGTACGAAGCCACGGACCGGGGTAGCTACCGCTTGGCTGCGAACTAACTGCGAACTTACTGCGCGGGGCAGTGCGCAAGCAAGACATGCACCACATCCCTGGGCAAATCGGAGATCCTCACCCGAGAGGGTGCATCGTCTTGCTCAGCTCCTTCCAGGAAGAGGGCCGCACTTCGGCCGGGCGACCAGTAATGAGCTTCTCGATCAGCACGTCGATGCCCTGCTCCTTTCGTGTCCTCCCGGCCGCTCGGATCACCGTATGCGACCTGGGCGTATGAGGCTGTTCTGAGCAGTCCCGGTGCTGATGCTGCCGGGGTTATCCGGCCGGGCCGGGGCCGTGTGCGGGCCGGCCGGTGCGGGGTTGCCCATTGGCCGGGGGTGGCCGTGGCGGGATCCCGGGCAGGTTGTCTTCGGTGATTCCCTGCTCGGCAGCCAGCCGGCGCAGCAGGTTCGCCAGCTGACTGCGCTCGGCCTGGGTCAGGGAGGCGCCGATCTCGTCTTGATGGCGGTTTCCGGCGGCTTGTATCTGGCGTAGCGTGTCGCGGCCTTGCCCGGTCAGGTACAGCGCGTAGGAGCGCCGGTCGGCGGTGTTGCGCCGGCGTTCGACCAGGCCGCGTTGTTCGAGTTCGTCGACCAGGAAGACCATCCGGGTGGGGTTGAGCCCGATGAGCTCGCCGAGGGCCTGCTGGGAGAGTCCTTCGTGGGCGGCCAGCCGGGTGAGCATCCCGGCGTGCCGGGGCTCGAGGCCGAACGGGGCGAGCCGTTCGCCGAACTGCCGGGCCAGGAGCAAGCCGAGCTGGACCAGCAGGTAGGCGAAGTCCTCCTGGTCGGCGCCGGGCGGGCTCGCCGGACGTTCATCCATTCGCCAAGGATATCATGGCAAGGGAATATAGTTGCGTATCGCGATCGTTTCAGCCTGAAACGGGTGATCGTTCCTGACCACCCCCGGGCACAGGCAGAGGCCAGGTGTGTTTCATGGATGAGACCAGGCAAGATGCAGCACGAGCCGTTGCGCGGCGGCCATGGCGGGCGGTGGGACCGCAGGCCGGCCAGCCCGGCGGACCCCGCTGGGATGTCCACCCGGACCTGCGGGTATCCGACGCCGAACGGGACGCGGTGGTAACCGAGCTCGGCGAGCACTTCCAGCACGGCCGCCTCGACCAGACGGAGTTCGATGAGCGGATGACGAAGGCCCTGTCCGCGCGTACCGGCCGTGACCTGGGCGGGCTGCTGGCAGATCTGCCGTCGGCCCGGGACGAATCCGGCGCCCCGCAGCCAGGCACGCCGCTGCCGCGTCCGCTCATCCTGATGCCAGTGCTGGCCGCAGCGATCCTGATCGCGGGAGTGGCCGCGGGCGGCTGGCATCACGTGTGGGTGCCCTGGCCGCTGTTCTGGCTGGTCCCGATCATCGTGCTGCGGTTCGGCTGGTGGCGCCGCAACTGGCGCTTGCGGCAGGGGCACTGACCCGTGCCCGCACGAGCAACGCCACCGCCGCTGCGCTGGCCGGGCTCAGCGGGACTGCTGCTATGAGCTGCCGCCGGGCTGAGAGCTGAGGGGCAGCCCTCACCTTCCGGCACCGTCCCCGCATGGGTGGCAGTAGTGCCCAGCCCCATCACAAGTAGAGTCCCGCGCTCAGGGCGCCGGCTGCCGCATCATCCCGGACACGGCCTGCCGCCCGCCGTCATCCGCGGGTGCGATCCGCTGCTGTAACTGCCTGCCCAATGACGTGATCAACCGCGGCGGGTTGACGTGCACCAGGCAGGGGTGCAGTTCGGTGTCGATGGCCGCGTGTGGCATGCGCTGCCGTACGCGACGCACTGCCTCGTCGGTGAGCAGTGGTCCCGTCTGGGCAGGTCAGGCACGTTGCGCGGACGGTGTCCGTGGCTGTCCGCGCGGCCCGGCGCTGGGAGCTCGCGGGCACGGACATATAGCGGACAACGTCGTCACAGCGAACATCACCCGGTCACGTTTGTGCAGGTGAGATGGCATATGGAGGTGCAGGCAGGAGAGTACTGTAAAACCGTCGGCTCAGCCTACGTTGGTTCGAACCCAACACCTGCCACGCATCTTCGCAGGTCAAAGCCGGTGACGCGATCTTGGGTCACCGGCTTTGGCGTGAAAGGGAGCGGTTCATCAGACCGTCGGCTATGTCCCGTGGGCTATGCGTGGGCCAGATCCAGTCGTCTCAAGCAGTCGCGACCAGAGTCGGAGGAAGCCCTCTGAGCTGCGGAAAGAGTCGGCTTACCGCGCAGTTGGCTGCCCCGGTCCTGGTCAGGGCGTAGCAGGAGTCCGTGGGCCACGGGCGGGCAGTTGACGGAGGTCCACGGACATATAGCGGACACGGTCCGCGGGGAGCCGACGGTGCGCGCAACCGCTCGCTTTCACGCATAGCGGCGGACGGGAGCTGCCGGTTCCCGCGTCGAGGGCGTCTTCGATCCGCTGGCTGACTTGGTCTTCCTGGCTGTCGGTGCAGTGCAGGTAGACGTCATGCAAGACCCGGACGCTGGAACTGTTCATGGACCTGGGCGCCTCGGTCGCGTTCGTGGCCGAACCCGCCGCACCCAGCGCCATGCGCCGCCCCCGCCCGCCCGGCGCCCGGTTCCTCGGCCGGGCCGAACTCGCCGCCATCACCGGCGCCGGCATCCTCACCGCAACCGCGCTGGCCGGCATCGCCGGCCGCCAGCTGGCCCTGCCCGGCGGCTCTAGCCCGCCACCTGGCAGCAGGCATCCAGCCAGACCGCCACAACGGAGGCGCCATGCCCACCACACCCCGCAGCGGCCGCGGCCACCAGGCGTGCCCGGACACCGCGGGTTCACCCGGCTCCGGCAGTGAATATCGGCGGCCAGCCACCTGACCGCGCCCAGATGCGCAGCAAGTCCGGTCTTCACGCCGCGATCCGGCAGCGACACCGCGCCCGCGCTGGTGGTCAACACCCGGTCCCGCCGCGGCCTGCGCCTGTACCGGGCCGCCGGCAGCCAGCTGCATGCCGCCGGGTTCGACCTGCTCGGCTCGTTCCCGGTCCACCGGCCCGGCCAGCTGGAGGCAAGCCTCGCCGCCGCCCTGAATCTGCGACCCGACCTGCTGATCGTCGGCGGCGGTGACGGCACTCTCAGCCTGGCGGCACGGCACCTGGCCTACCACGATGTAGCCCTGGGCATCTTGCCGCTGGGCACCACGAACAACTTCGCCCGGACCCTGGGCATCCCGCTGAACGTGGCCGGCGCCGTCGGCGTGCTGACCGGTGGGAACGTCGCTGACGTCGATCTCGGCCAGGCAGATGGCACCTTCTTCGCCGACCTCGTCAGCGTCGGGCTGTCCGGCCACGTCGCCGCCACCGTCCGGCACGATCTCAAGCGCCTGCTCGGCCGGGCCGCTTACCCGGCCACCGCCCTGACCCGGCTGCCCCGGCACCGCCCATTCCAGGCGACCATCAGCACGGGCGACCGGAAATACACCCTGACGACGCACCAGCTCAACATCGCCAACGGCAGCTTCCACGTCGGCCGCCCGATCACCGGTGACGCCAACGCCGATGACCGGCTGCTGCTGGCCTACAGCCTTGGCGGCAGCAGCCGCCCCGCGCTGATCAGCGCAACAATCCGTCACGCGCTCCTCGGCGCCCGCCGCACCCGCGAGGAACCGGCGTTCCTCGCCGCCAGCGAGCTGTGGCTGCACACCGAACCGCCGCTGCCCCTAGACATCGACGGGGAGATCAGTGGCCGCACCCCGGCCCGGATCACGCTGGCACCCGAAGCGCTGCGCGTCATGGCTGCTGCCCGGCCGCGCCCGTGACTTCGTCATCGCCGTCAGCGAGCTGACGGCGAACACGCTGGCGCACACCAAAGGCCCCGGCACCCTCACCGTGCGGTCCACCCGTCACGAGCTGATCGGCCAGGTCAGCGACACCGGCCACATCACCAGCCCGCATCCCGCCGGCCACGGGCTGTGGGTCGTCCGCCAGGTCTGCGACCGGGTCCAGATCCGCACCGGCCGGCCGGGACCATCATCGAGATCTGCATGCGCCTGAGCCCCTCGCCAGCGGGCTAACCCCGCGACCGGTCCCGCCCGCCCTGTTCTCAGGTTCCCCGGTTTCCTCTTCCACGCCGGGAGCATGCGCTGCCGCGCCCTGCACCTGGATCACCTGATCGGCTCCCAGCAGCTCCAGCACCCGCATCACGACCGGCTGCGGCCGAATCAGCACCAGCACCCCGCCCCGCTCCCGCAGCGTCCTGCCTGCTAGCACCAGCGCCCGCACCGCCGCCGAATCGGCGAAGCTCAGCCTCGATGTCGTCGCCGGCGCTCGCGCTGCGCCGGATGTCGCGCTCGGCGATCCGCTTGAGCACCTGGACGCCCTCCACGCCGGTTCCCGCGGCGAGCAGCGTGCGGATCAGCCCGGCGATGGCCACATCCCGCGGGGAGTAGCGGAGCGGTGGTGACCAGCCCGAGCACCGCGGCGATCACCATGGCGCTGACAGCGATCAGGGTGTAGCGGGGCGCCGCGGAGCGCTGCCAGCCGGGCAGGTGCACCGAGCACGGAAACAGCACCCGCCGGGCGCTGCCGAGATCGCTCCGGCCGTCATCACCGATCTCGCAACACTGCGGATACGGCGCCGCAGGGACCTTGGCGGGTAGATCAACGAGTACGAGCAGGCGGCATGAAGATGACCAGATGATTCTGGAAACTGCAGGCCAGAGGTCGTGGGCGCGGTCTTGGCAACCCGCAGGCGACGGGCGGGCATGCGTGGCCCAAGCGGCTGTCGTGTTTCGGGGATGCCTCGGTAAGGCGGGTCGGCGAGCGGTGCGCGCACCGAGCAGGGCGCGAATCTGGCCGGCGTCGGTCGCCTGCAGCGCCTGGAAGATCTCCAGGGCCTGGAGCCAGTGCGATCGCGCGTCTTCCAGGCGCCCGGACGCCCGCAGGGTCACGCCGAGCTCGCGCAGGTTCACGGCCTCGCCGCGGCGGTCGCCGAGCTCGGAGCAGATCGCCAGGCTTTCCCGCAGGCAGGCCAGCGCATCGCCATGGCGCGACTGGCGCTGGTGGACGACGCCCAGGTTGCTCAGGCTGTGGGCCTGGCCGTGGCGGTCGGCCATGTCCTGGCGGATGGCGAGGCTCTCCTTCAGGCAGGCCAGCGCCTCGGCGTAGCGGCCTTGCCGCCGGTGGAGTTCGCCGAGGTTGGCCAGGCAGCTGGCCTGCCCGCGGCGGTCGCCGAGCTCGGAGCAGATCGCCAGGCTCTCCCGCAGGCAGGCCAGCGCCTCTTCCAGGCAGCCCTGCACCTGGTAGATATTGCCGAGGTTGCCGAGGCTGAGCGCCTGGCCGAGCCGGTCGTCCAGCGTGCGGCGGATGGCGAGGCTCTGCTGAAGGCAGGCCAGCGCCTGGTCGTACCGTCCCTGCCGGTAGTAGCCTGCGCCGAGGTCGTTATGGGTCTGGGCCTGGGCGGCCAGGTCATTCGCCTGACGGGCGATTCCCAGGGCGATCTGGTCGGCCTGCATCCAGTCGTCCTGATGGCTGTGCACCCAGAAGAACCCGAACAGCGCGTGGGCGAGCTGCATCCCGATTTCCGCGGGCACGCCGGGGGTGGCCACGGCCTGCCGTACCGCGGCCAGCAAGCTGGCCCGCTCGGCTTCCAGCCATCCGAGCGCCGCCTGCTGGTCGTCGAACCGCAGGCCACCGTCGCGCCAGCGCGGGTCGGCCCTGGCCAGCCGGTAGTCACCCGGCCGCAGCACCGCCAGCGTCTGCCAGGTGCTCGCCACGTAGAACTGCAGCACGCGTGTGAGCGCGCAGGCCCGGACCGGCGGAGGCTGCCGTCCGGAAGCGAGTTCGCGGGCATACAGGCGCAGCAGGTCGTGCAGGCGGTAGCGGCCGGGCGCCGGGCTCTGCACCAGGTGAGCGTCCACCAGCCGCTCCAGGACCCGGTCGGCGGCGTCGTCCGGCTGGTCTAGCAGCCGGGCGGCGGCCTGCAGGCTCAGTTCCGGGCCGTCCGGCACTCCCAGCAGCCCGAACGCCTCGGCCGCGGCCCGGTCCAGCGCATCGGCGCTGCCGGACAGCTGCTGGAACGACACCTGGAAGCTGGCCCGCACCCCAACCTCGCTGAGCTGCAGCTCGTCCAGGCAGCGCTGGGCGTCGGCCAGCCGCTCGGCCAGCACGCGCACGGGCCAGCCGGGTCGTGCCGCGAGCCTGGCCCCGGCGATCCGCAGTGCCAGCGGCAGGTATCCGCAGCAGCGGGCCACCTCGGCGGCCGCCGCGGGCTCGGCGGAGACCCGGGCGTGGCCGGTTAGCCGCCCCAGCAGTTCGACCGCCTCGGCGGTCGGCAGCACGTTCAGCGGCAGGTGCCTGGCGCCCGCCAGGGCCGGCAGCACCCGGCGGCTGGTGACCAGCACGCCGCAGCCGGGGCTGCCCGGCAGCAGCGGGGCGACCTGGGCTGCGTCGGCCGCGTTGTCCAGCACGACAAGCAGGCGCCGCCCGGTAATCCGGGAGCGGAAGACGGCGCTGGCTTCCTCCACGTCAGCGGGCACGGCGGCGGCCTCGATGCCGAGCGACCGCAGGAACCGGCCGAGGACCTCCAGGGGCGGCAACGGGTGCAGGTCGGCGGTGGCGCCGTGCAGGTCGACGTAGAGCTGCCCATCGGGAAACCGCTCGGCCAGCTGGTGACCGGCGTGGATGGCCAGGGTGGTCTTGCCCACCCCGGGCGGCCCGGAAAGAGCCACGATCGGAACCCCCCGGTCGGCCGCCAGAAGCCGCAGGATCTGGCCGGCCAGGTCGGCGCGGCCGGTGAAGTCGGCCATGTCCAGCGGAAGCTGGGTCTGCCTGACCCAGGGATCGGCGGGCTCGGTTTCGGCGAGCGCCGGATCCCTGGCGAGGATCGCCTGATGGACGGCGTGCAGCTCCGGCCCGGGGTCGACGCCGAGTTCCTCGGCCAGAAGGCGGGCGGCTCGCTGGTAGGCCTTGAGCGCGTCGGCCTGCCGGCCGCACCGATACAGCGCGGTCATCAGCTGCGCCCAGAACTGCTCGCGCAGCGGATGGCGCTCGGTCAGGATCCGTAGCTCGGCCACGAGCTCGCCGTGCCGCCCCAGGCGGAGGTCGGCCTCGACCCGGTGGCACAGCGCGTCCAGGCGCTGTTCGGCCAGCTGGGCGACCGTGTCACGGTGCAGCTTCTCCGAGGGCACGTCGGCCAGCGGCTCGCCGCGCCACAGCGCCAGCGCCTCGGCCAAGATGGCCGACTCGGCGTGAAGGTCTCCTGCGCGGGCCGCGCCGCCGGCCTGCTCCAGGAGCAGCTCGAACTGGCCGACATCGGTGTCATCGGGGGTCACCGCGCTCAGGTATCCCTCGGGGCGGCTCTGGATCAGCTCTCCGTCGCCGAGGACCCTGCGCAGCCGGGCGACGTAGGTGTGGATGACCTTGCGCGGGTCGGCCGGCAGGGCATCTCCCCAGATCATCTCGGCCAGCTCGTCCATGGTCACCAGCTGCCCGGGGTGAAGCAGCAAACCGGCCAGCAGCATCCGGTGCTTGGCGGACCGGATCGGCAGCGGCCGGCCTCCATGCATGACCTCGAGCGGGCCGAGCAAGCCGAAGTCCACTACTGTCCCTCGCTCCTTCCTGTCTGCCTGTGCGAATTCACCATAAAAGCCACATCTTGTGAAGGCGAGGTGAAACCCGGATGAGGGCGGCACCTGCCAGCGTGGATGTGACCGTCGCAACTGCCTTCAGGAGGAGAAGATGCGCCGACTGCACCCTGGTTCCGCGCCGAGCCGCCGGGCGTTCCTGGCCGGCGCGGCCGCTCTGGGCGCCGCGGCCGCCTTGCCCGAATGGCCGGCCGCCGCGAGCACGCGCGCCCGCGGGGATCACCGGGGGTTCCGGGTGTCTTTGTCGGTGAGCCCGGTCACCGAGGCCGTCCTGGCGTCCCTGTCGCTCACCGACGGCAGGCACACCGCCGGGACCGTCAGGGACGTGCAGCGGCTGTTCAGGCGGCACGGGGCGACGGAGGTCTTCGTGCGGGTGGCCACCCGGGAGAACGCCAGGGACCGCGATGCCGAGTACGGTTTCGCGCGCGCGATCGAGCGGGCCCGGCTGGCTGCGCACCTGGGCGTGCCCCTCAACCCCGAACTGGGCCTGTGGGCCGTCTACGGCGACATCACCCACCAGCCCCCGCCCGACTTCAGCGACTACCCGGCCATCCGGCAGCCTGGACCGTGGCTGGCACTGACGCTTCCGCAGATGGAGGACGCGCTGCGGCAGTACGGGGCGCTGGTGGCCCGCCAGATCCTGTTGACCGGCGTGCACGTCAACTACTGGGATCTGGGCAACGAGGTCGAGTGGGGAGTTGCCGGCGTAGCGATCCGCAGCTTCAACCGGGACGGCTACAGCCCGCCCGACGCCGTCGACCCGGCGATCGGCCAGATGTCCGCCGTGCAGCTGCTGAGCATGTCCGAGGCCGGCCGGATCGCCTGGCTGCGCCAGCACCTGTGGCCCTATGTCGGGCGGTTGCTTGCCGCGGTCGCCGACGGGGTCCGCAGCGTGGACCGCGCGGCGCAGTTCAGCACCCATCTGGCCAGCATCGCCGTTCAGGACGCCGCCCTGCACACCGCGTTCTGGGCGTCGATGCACCAGGCCGGATACCATCCCGCCCAGTTCGGCACGTCGCTGTACCCTACCAACGGCGACCCCGGCGACCGCAGGGCGGTCTTCCTCGGCATCGCCAGCGCCCTGCGGCAGCGCTTCGGCAAGCGGCTGTTCTTCGCCGAGTTCGCCTACCCCTCCGGCCCGATGGGGCCGCCGTTCCCGTGGAACAACGCCCAGCCCGGCTACCCGCAGACCCCGGACGGCCAGTTCCGTTACCTGCGCGACCTGGTGGCAATGTCGGCCGCGAGCGGAGCGGTCGCCGGCATCAGGCCCTGGGCACCGGACTACTGCCTCGCATCCGGCGGATGGGAACCGATGAGCCTGTTGACCGAGGATGGTGCGGCCAAGCCTGCGCTGGATGCCATCCAGCAAGCCCTCCACCCCCGCATCCAGCCATAGGAGGGTGAGGAAATGCCCGCTTGCCCGCCCTTGCTGTGGCAAGCCGACCGGAAGGAATAGGTGAGCGACCAAGATGCTGCGATCAGCGGCGTGGCAGCCGGCGTCCCCTATGTGGCGCTGCCGCCGACAGGGCGACGTGATGGCCAGGCGCCTGCCCCGCTGGTCCTCGCCTGGCACCCGAACGACCCGCCGCGCAGCGGGGCCGCGATGGCCTCGGCGCTGCCCTTGGCAGGAGTGCCGGTGTGGCGGGTCTACCTGGACCTGCCGATGCACGGCAGGCGGCAACTGCCGGGCGGGCTGGAGGAGTTCATGCGGCTGGGCTACGAGGATGCGGTCTTGAAGGCATTTGAGCCGCAGGTCACCCAGGTCGTGAAGGAGTTCCCGGCGGTCCTCGATGAGTTGCGTGCCCGGCTGCGCGTTACAGGCGGCCCCATCGGCGTGGTAGGAGCCTCGATCGGCACCCTGCCCGTCCAGCTCGTGATCGCGGGAGGTGCCGCGGAGGTCAGTGCCGCTGCGCTGATCAGCCCGGGCATCCAGCTCGCCGAGGTCGTAGCGGCCAACGAGCGCCGGTTCGGGGTGCGCGACCCGTGGAGCGACGCCTCCCGGGCGGTTACTGCCCAGCTCGATTTTGTCTCCCGGCGCCAGTGAAATCGCCGCGAGCAACCCGCAGCCAGCGATCCTGCTGATCAGCGGCGCTGAGGATGACCCGGCCTTCCCGCTGCAGGCACAACGGCTGCAGGCCGAGCTTCGCCAGCAATACCGTGACCCGCAGCGAGTGGGCCTGACGAGCATCCCCGGAATGAAACATGCCTTCGCCGCCGAACCCGGCATCGAACCCGCACCGCAGACCGGGGAGGCAAAGCTCGTTGACGCGGCGGTTACCGACTG
>Ga0207684_10005404_pt1 | contig 11793 bp, 10 predicted proteins | sample KBSK5501metaG_FD_184342 | JGI IMG/M metagenome (GOLD analysis project Ga0207684, IMG submission 184342) | Corn, switchgrass and miscanthus rhizosphere microbial communities from Kellogg Biological Station, Michigan, USA - KBS K5-50-1 metaG... | ecosystem: Host-associated > Plants > Roots >... | reverse complement strand
GCTCCAATGCCCGTACTACATCCACAAGGCGCTGAAGCGGGCGCTCCGCCTGACCGGCGAGCAGGCCCGGGTCGTCCAGGCCGAGACGGGCGGCGGGTTCGGCGGCAAGGAGGAGTACCCCTCGATCATCGCCCTTCACGCGGCGCTCCTCGCCCGCCGGACGGGCAAGCCGGTCCGGATGATCTACGACCGCCACGAGGACCTGGCCGCGACGACGAAGCGTCACCCGGCCATCGTGACCCATCGGACCGGGATCAAGGCCGACGGCACCCTCGTCGCCCAGGACATCGAGGTCGTGATGGACGGCGGCGCCTATTGCACCCTGACGCCGGTGGTCCTGAGTCGCGGGGCGATCCATGCCGGTGGTCCGTACCGCTGTCCGAACGTCCGCATCCGGGCCCGCGCGACGCGCACGAACACCCCGCCGAACGGCGCCTTCCGCGGCTTCGGCGCTCCCCAGGTCGAGTTCGCGGCCGAAATCCAGATCGGGCGCCTCGCCGAGGCTCTCGGGATCAGTCCGCTCGAGATCCGGCGGCGCAACCTGTACCGGATCGGCGACGAGACGCCGACGGGGCAGGTCCTCCGCGAGAGCGTCGCCGCCGAGGAGGTCCTCGAGCGCGCCGCCGAAGCGGCAGAGTTCGAGGGGGTTCGCGCCGGGACGTCGAAGGCAGGTGCCCGGCGAGCCGGCTCCGGTCACGTGCCGGGATCGCCGCTCCGGACGAGTCGCGATCGGAGCGCGTCGGGGATCGGCGTCGCGCTCGCCTGGCATGGCGCGGGGTTCACCGGCTCGGGCGAGGTGAAGCTCGCCAGCGTTGCGTCGGTCGAGCTCGCCGGGGACGGGCGGGTCCGGATCCTGACCGGCTCGACCGAGATGGGGCAGGGGACGAAGACGATCTTTCCGCAGCTCGTCGCGGCCGAGCTCGGGCTGGCCGCCGGCGAAGTGGAGATTGCGCCGCAGGACACCGCCGTGGTCCCCGATTCCGGGCCGACGGTCGCCAGCCGCACGGCGATGGTCGTCGGCGGATTGCTGATCCAGGCGGCGCGCCGTCTCCGAGCGGAGGTCGAGGCGCGCAACGGTGGCGCGCCCTTTGCCGACGTTCGCGCCCGGGACGCCGCGGACCATGGCCCGACCCGGATCGATCAGCAGTTCGAGCCCTACCCGCATGTCCACTTCGACGACGACACGTACCGCGGGGACGCCTACCCGGCGTTCGGCTGGGCTGCCTGCGTCGCGACCGTCGACGTCGACCTCGACACGGGCGAGGTCACGGTCCGCGACGTCGTCGCTGCGGACGACGTCGGGCGGGTCATCCACCCGGTCCTGGCCGAGGGCCAGGTCGAGGGCGGCACCCTGCAGGCGATCGGCTACGCGACGATCGAGGAGATCAAGCTCCACGACGGTCGGTATCTCAACGACCGCCTCGCGACCTACATCATCCCGACGGCGCTCGACGCTCCGCGGATCCATGCGATCCTCGTCGAGGCGCCGTTCAGCGGCGCGCCGCACGGCGCGAAAGGGATCGGCGAGCTGCCGATGGACGTCGGGGCGCCGGCGGTCGTCGCCGCCATCCACGACGCGGTCGGCACGTGGATCCACGAGCTGCCCGCATCGCCGGAACGGATCCTCGCGGCGCTCGGCGCGACGCCGCGGTCATGACGAGCTGGCGATTCACCGTCAACGGCGACCCGGTCGAGGTCGACGCTCCGGGGATGCGGCGGCTGCTCGACGTCCTCCGCGAAGAGCTCGCCCTGACGGGCACGAAGGAAGGCTGCGGCGAAGGCGAGTGCGGCGCCTGCACCGTCCTCGTCGACGGCGCCCCGGTCGACTCGTGCCTCGTGCCCGTCTGCCAGGTCGACGGCGCCAGAATCGCCACCGTCGAGGGGCTGGCGGCGAGCTCGCCCGAGGGCCCGGTTCTCGACCGCCTCCAGCAGGCGTTCCTCGAAGCCGGCGGCGCCCAGTGCGGGATCTGCACCCCGGGCATGCTGATGGCGGCCCGGGCATACATCGACAGCGGAGGTGGCCCGGACGAGGCGGCGATCCGGACCGCGATCGCCGGCAACCTGTGCCGGTGCACGGGCTATACGAAGATCGTCGAGGCGATCGCGATCGCAGCCGGAGGCGGAGGATGACCAAGGACAGGGGCCGCGATCGGGCCGCCGCAGCGCAGGCGAGCCCGGACTCGGCGGTGGCCGAGGCCGCCGAAGCCGACGCGGCCATCGAGGCCGCCGCCACGATCGCGGCCGCCGGCGAGGCCCAGCCTGCGACGGACGACGCCCTCGACGAAGGCCTCACGTCGGCCGACTACAGCACCGCATTCAGCCCGCGCAACGTCGCCGTCGGGCTGGCGATCGTGGCCGGCCTCGTCGCGTTCGCCGCCAGACGTCGCCGTCGCCGCGGCCGGGCGCGCCGCGAGGATGGCTGAACCATGCCCGTCGAACCGCCGATCGAGGTCCCCGCGTCGCTCGGCGAGGCCTACGCCATCCTCGCCGAATCGACCGCCGACGACCCGATCATCCCGATCGCGGGCGGGACCGATGTCATGGTCCGGATCACGGGCGAGATCGGCGAGCCGCCCCGTCGGATGGTCGACCTGTCACGTCTCGAGGGCCTGCGCGGCATCACGGTCGACGGCGCTGCGGTCGTCCTCGGCGCCGCGACGACCTATACCGAGATCCGCCGATCCGATGCGTGCCGCGAGCACCTCCCGGCCCTCGTCGAGGCGGCTGCGACGATCGGCGCGGCGCAGATCCAGAACCGCGGCACGCTCGGCGGCAACATCGCGAACGCGTCGCCCGCCGGCGACACGCTGCCCGTTCTGCTCGCGCTCGACGCGGCGATCGTCGTCGGAGGAGCGGGCGGCGAGCGAACGATCCCGGCCGACGACTTCTGGATCGCGTATCGGCGGACGGCGCTCGCCCCTGACGAGCTGATCCTGCGCGTGCGGATTCCGGTCGCCGGCGGCCGCGAGGTCCGCTTCCGCAAGGTCGGGACGCGCCGGGCCCAGGCCATCAGCAAGGTCGTCCTGGCCCTCGCCTGGCGCGAAAGCCACGCGTCGCCGGCCGGCCCGTGGTCCGACGTGCGGCTCGCCCTCGGGTCCGTCGCCGATCGGCCGGTTCGGGTTCGAACAACCGAGGCCGTCCTCGAGGGCGCGACCCCCACGCCGGAGACCGCCGACGCTGCCGCCGAAGCGCTCGCTGCCGAGATCCACCCGATCGACGACGTCCGCTCGACCGCCGCCTACCGACGGGTCGTGGCGGCCCGGGCGCTGCATCGGATGATCCGCGACGCCGGCGGTTGGTAGGGCCGGCCATGGATTCGTGACCGGCCGCGATCCGGACCACTCGCGAGATCTTGCGGATCCCAGGCCGCTCGGCTACCGCCTCAGGCCCGAATGACAGGCGTTCGGCCCGGCGAGCATCCGAACGCATCGGCCTACCGCCGCGCCGCGGACGCCTTCCGAGCCGGCGACCTCGCGGCCATCGCGGAGCTGGTCGACGTCGACGTGGTCTGGCATATCCCGGGCCACCATCGACGGGCCGGCGAGATCCGCGGCCGCGCGGCCGTCGTCGACTGGCTCGCCGGGCTCGCCGGTACCGGGTTCTGGCTCATCGAGCACGACGTGTTCGGCAACGAGGAGCATGTCTGCGCGCTGAGTCTCATGGGCGCCCGACGACCTGGAATCGAGATTGAGACCCGGGTCGTGAGCATCTTCCACTTCCGCGACGGCCGGCAGGTCGAGCGCTGGTTCTTCCCGGAGGACGTCGAGGCCTGGGATCGAATCTTCGGCGACGCCGGCTCTACGATGCGTCCGTGATCGAGATCGTCGGAGCGGCCGCCCCTGGGGGAGACCAGATCCTCACCCCCGACGCGCTGGCATTCCTGGCCGACCTCCAGGCGACGTTCGGGCCGCGGCGCGAGGCGCTCCTCCAGGCCCGGCGCGACCGCCAGGTCGCGATCGACGCGGGGGCCGATCTCGACTTCGACCCGGCCACGGCGGATCTCCGGGCGGCCGATTGGACCGTCCCAACCGCCCCGGCCGACCTCGACGATCGGCGGGTCGAGATCACCGGCCCGGCGGAGCCGAAGATGATGATCAACGCCCTGAACTCGGGGGCGCGGGTCTTCATGGCCGACCTCGAGGACGCCCTCAGCCCGACGTGGGCGAATGTGATCGGCGGCCAGGTCGCGCTGCGCGACGCGGTCCGCGGCGAGCTCGCGTTCACGAGCCCGGAGGGCAAGAAGTACCGGGTCGGTGAGCGGCCCGCCCAGCTCGTCGTCCGGCCGCGCGGCTGGCATCTCGAGGAGCGTCATCTCGTCCTGGACGGCCGTCCGCTGAGCGCCTCGCTGGTCGACGCCGGGCTGTACCTGTTCCACAACGGTGCGGAGCGGATCCGGCGAGATACCGCGCCGTACTTCTACCTTCCGAAGCTCCAGTCGGCCGCCGAGGCGGCGCTCTGGCGCGACGTGCTCGCCCGATCCGAGGAGCGGCTCGACATCCCATCCGGGTCGATCCGGACCACCGTCCTGATCGAGACGATCCACGCGGCCTTCCAGATGGACGAGATCCTCCACGCGCTCGGGCCGTACGCCGGAGGCCTGAACGCCGGCCGCTGGGATTACCTGTTCAGCTGCATCAAGACGTTCCGCGGCCGGCCCGACCGGATCCTGCCCGAGCGTGCCCAGCTGACGATGACCACCCCGTTCATGCGGGCGTACACGGAGCTGCTCGTCCGGACGTGTCACCGCCGCGGAGCCCACGCGATCGGCGGGATGGCGGCATTCATCCCGTCGCGCCGCGATCCGGTGGTCAACGACGCGGCGATGGCCAGGGTCCGCGAGGACAAGGAACGCGAGTCGCGCGACGGCTTCGACGGAACGTGGGTGGCCCATCCGGATCTCGTCCCGTTGGCGACCGAGATCTTCGACGGCGTCCTCGGCGATCGGCCCCACCAGAAGAACCGCGGACGAGATGAGGTCCATGTCAGCGCCATCGAGCTGCTCGATTTCGCCGTGCCCGGCGGTCGGGTCACCGAGAACGGCGTCCGCCTGAACGTCTCCGTGGCCCTCCAGTACCTCGATGCCTGGATGGCCGGCAACGGGGCGGCGGCGATCAACAACCTCATGGAGGACGCGGCGACGGCCGAGATCTCCCGATCACAGCTCTGGCAGTGGCGAGTCGGCCGGGCGCAGATGGACGACGGCCGGTTCGTCAGTGGGGATCTCTACACGACGATCCGCGACGAGGAGCTGGCGTCGCTTGGCGCCCCGGACGGTGGCAACGGGCACCTCGGCGACGCCGCGGAGCTGCTCGACGACCTCGTCCTGAACGACAGATTCACCGAGTTCCTGACGATTCCGGCCGGCGCCCTGCTGGGCTGAATGGCTCCTCTCGCCGCTCGCCTCATCGGTCCGGCCCTGGCGGTGATCGCCTTCCTCCTGTACCGCTGGATCGGTCCCGATCAGGCCTCGACCGACCCCTACGTCCCACTCGCTGACGCGTGGCTGCACGGGACCGCGGCGCTCGATGCCGCCCGCTACACATGGCTCGAGCTGGCCCTGTACAACGGTCAGTGGTACGTCCCGTTTCCGCCGACGGCCACGGTCGCCGTCCTGCCGTTCGTCGCGTTCGTCGGCCCGACATTCGACACGGGCCTCACCTCGGCTGTCTCGGGCGCCCTCGGCGTCTGGCTCATGTGGGGTCTCCTCCTCCAGCTCGGCCTCAACCGCCGGACGGCGTTCTTCCTGACGGTGACATGGGCCCTCGGTTCGGAGGTCTTCTGGGCGTCGGCAGTCGGAGGGACCCACCTCTTTCCGGAGACGCTCGCGGCGACCCTCCTGATCGTCGTCCTGCGTCTCGCCCTCGCCGGCCGCGCTCCGATCCTCGCGGGGCTGCTCCTCGGCGCTGCGGTCGGCTGCCGGTTGCCAGTGGTCTTCGCCCTGCCGCTGGTCGTCGGACTCTACGTCGGACTGCCCACCAGGCTCGGTCGGCCGAGCGGCGATCAGCTGAACCGAGCCGCGTTCATCGGTCTCGGGATGCTCGGGCCGGCGCTCGGCATGGCCGCCTACAACGTCGTCCGCTTTGGCTCGCCGGTCGAGTTCGGCTACGGCCTGATCATGTCGCGCAACGGCGAGTCGGTGCTCGCGGAGCCCTGGTACACCCATGGGATCATCTCGCCGCTCTACATCCCCCGCGGCCTGTTCGCGATGCTCGGGCGCCAATGGGACTTCGTCGATGAGTTCCCGTGGCTTCACCCGACCTGGGCCGGCCAGGCCGTCACGTTCACGACCCCGATGCTTGGCTGGCTCGTCAGGGCTCGGGTGCGCGACCCGCTGGTCGCCTATGCCCTCGGCTCGGCCGGGCTGATCCTGTTGGTCGACCTGATGCACGGCGAGACCGGCTACGCCCAGTTCGGCTATCGCTTCGTCGTCGACGCCCTCCCGATCCTGTGGCTCGCTCTCGCCACGGTGTTCCGGTCCGGCCTCGGCAAGGGGGCGATCGTCGCCGGCGTCGCCGGGATCGCGGCCTTCGCCTACGGCATCACGGCGATCTATGGGTTCAACTTCGTCGGCTCGTGATCGGCCCAGTTGGGCGTGGCGCTCCCAATCGTCGGTGTGCTCGATTTCTTGCGCTCAGGCGAGAGACGCCTACGAAGGGCGGGCGCTGTCGGCGTTTGAGCTGTCGCGAGGCTCCGACTGCGACGGCGAGATCCGTCGGGTAGGCGACAGGCGCCTGAGCGCGAGGAATTGGCTCGTTGCGCGCCGCTAGCAGGCGACAGCCGCCGGAGTGCGAGGAATTTGCTGGCTCGGCGCCCGTGACAGGCGACAGCCGCCTGAGCGCATACCATCCGGGCCTTCGCGGCGGATCCCCGCACTCGCGATCTTTGTCCACCGACTTGACAAAGAATGGCCGATGGCTCACTTTGTCCACGGACTGGACGAAGTCGCGCGCGGAGGAGCGCCGACCGCCCGGTGAGGAGGAACGATCCGGCCGATGGCGCTCCCGATCAAGGCGACCCATCAGCAGACCCGCGTCCACAACGAGCGGCTCGTCGTCCGCACGCTGTACGACCTCGGGCCGATCAGCCGCGCCGAGGTCTCGCGCCTCACCGGCCTGACCCGGACGACCGTGTCGGACGTCGTCTCGACCCTCCTCGACGATGGCGTCGTTCGTGAAGTCGGCCGCGGGCCGTCGAGCGGCGGCAAGGCCCCGATCCTCCTCGAGGTCGACGACGACGCGCGGCTGGTCGTCGGGCTCGACCTCGGCGAGGAGCACTTCGCCGGCTCCCTGGTCAACCTCCGCGGTGAGATCCGTCGGACGGTCGAGCTGGCCGTCGACGGTCGCGACGGCGACGCCGCGCTCGCCCTCGTCTTCGATCTGCTCGACCGATTGCTCGACGGCACGACCGCGCCGCTCCTCGGCATCGGGATCGGGACGCCAGGCCTCGTCGAGAGCCGGACCGGGACGATCCGCCGGGCAGTCAACCTCGACTGGCGCGACCTGCCGCTCGGCGGGATCGTCACCGAGCGCTACGACGTGCCGGTCAACGTCGCCAACGATTCCCAGGCGGCGGCGCTCGCCGAGTACACCTACGCCGGCGGCGACCGGGTTCCGAACCTGATCGCGATCCGGGTCGGGCGAGGCGTCGGCGCCGGCCTGATCCTCCGCGGGGCGCTGTTCCAGGGCGACGGCTCGGGTGCCGGCGAGATCGGCCATGTCGTGGTCGACGAAGATGGGGCGCTTTGCCGTTGCGGGCGGACCGGCTGTCTCGAGACCGTGGCCGGCATGCGCGCGATCGAGGCGCAGGCCGCCACAGCGACCGGCCGGCCAACAGACCTGTCCGCTGTCCGCGCCGCGCTCGACGCCGGCGAGCCGTGGGCGCTCGAGATCGTCGACGAGGCGGGCGCTGCCCTTGGCCGCGCGATCGCCGGGCTGATCGGCGCCCTGGACATCCGGCGGATCGTCCTGCTCGGCCCGGTTACGGATCTCGGCGAGCCGTGGCTGACAGCGGTCCGCCGCGAGGCGCGCCGACGGGCGCTTGCCCTGCTCGTCGACGACATCGAGATCGCGGTCGCTCGCCCAACGACGAATGTCGTGATCCGCGGCGCGTCGGCGCTCCTCGTCGCGCGCGAGCTCGGTCTGAGCCTCGTTCGATGACGACGACGACGACCTCGACGGGGGCCACCGCGGGCTCCGGCGCAGCCCGTCTCCGGGTCGGGGTCGACATCGGCGGCAGCAAGGTGGCCGTCCTCGTCGTGGATGCCGATGGCGACGTTCGCGCCCGCCGCCACGTCCCCGCGGCGTCGGCCGAGCCCGACGAGGCGATCGCCCAGATCGCGGCCGTGATCCGCGCCGCCGTCGCCGAGGCCGGCGCGACGATGGCCGACGTCGAGGCCGTCGGTCTCGGCGTCCCTGGTCGCGTCGACCGGGCGAGCGGCGACGTCACGTTTGCCGTCAACCTCGGCTGGCAGCACCTGCCGCTCGGCCGCCGGCTCTCGGCCGCGCTCGGGGTGACGTGCGTCGTCGAGAATGACGTGCGGGCGGCCGCCGTCGGGCTCCACCGCGAGGCGCCGTTCGTTGCCACCGACGACCTCGTCTATCTCGGGATCGGGACCGGGATCTCGGCCGGCGTCGTCCTCGACGGGCGACTCCACCGCGGCGTCCGCGGTCTCGCCGGAGAGATCGGCCACGTGGTCCTCGATCCGGACGGCGCCCCGTGCGCCTGCGGCCTGCACGGCTGCTTCGAGACGATCGCTGCGGGCGCCGGTATCGCACGTGCCGCGCGGGAGGCCGTCGCGGCCGCAACGAGCGACGAACCAACCAGTCTCGCCACCCTCGCCGACCCGACCGCCGCCGATGTCTTCGCCGCCGCTGCGGCAGGGGACCTCGCCGCCGGCCGGATCGTCGACCGCGCCGCCGCGGCCATCGCCCGGATGGTCCACGAGCTCGTGCTCGCGTACGACGTCGAGCTCGTCGTCATCGGCGGCGGGATCAGCCGTGCCGGCAGCCCGCTCCTCGAGCGGGTCCAGGCCGGCCTCGACCGGATCGGAGCCCCGTCGCCCTTCGCGGCGGAGCTCCTGGCCGAGACCGATGTACGTCTCGTCGGCTCGGACCATGACGTCGGAACCCGTGGGGCGATCGCCCTGCTGGGGCCGGACACGAAGGGGGTGGTCGCACGCGAAGCCGTCGGTTGAGGGTACCGGGCCGCGCGGCGGCCGACCGCGAATTTGCGGACAACCACTCGAGGAGGAGTACACGGTGAAGATGAAGCAATCCCTGGCCCTGGCATTGGCGACGACCTTGTTGTTCGGCGCCTGCGCCTCGGCCGCAACGCCATCGCCGTCGGGCGCCGCTCCCAGCACCGCAGCCGGGTCCACTGCCCCGGCGTCCGGTGCGCCAGCGTCGGTCGCTCCGACGCCGCTGCCGGTCGATCCGGCCGAGAAGGTCATCCCGAACGTCGAGGCGAATGCGGAAATCGGTTTCTGGACGTTCTACCTCTCACCGACCTTCGACGGCTACATCAAGGACACGATCGCCCGCTTCGAGGCGACATACCCCGGCGTCAAGGTCAACTGGGCAGACCACCAGGCCACGTTCCAGGACGACCTGAAGGCGGCCTTCGCGGCCGGCAGCGCGCCGGACGTCATCAACCTGTCCGTTAGTGAGGGCTGGGTCTCCGACTACGCGTCGAAGGGCCTCCTCCTCAATCTCGATGACAAGGTCCCCCAGGCGGTCAAGGACATCTATTACCCGGGCCTGTGGAAGGAACAGCTCGTCGACGGCAAGAACTACCAGTTCCCGTGGTACCAGGGCCTGAACGTCGAGCTGATCAACAAGCGGCTGTTCGCCGCAGCAGGGATCGATCCTTCGGCGTTCCCGAAGACGATCGACGGCCTGCCGGCGCTGTGCCAGACGCTCAAGGACAAGGCCAAGACCGTCTGCGACATCCGCCTGACGGTCAACGACCTGATCTCCCAGATGGTCTACGAGGGCAACGTCAAGCCGATCAGCGACGACGGCAAGACCTTCACCTTCGATTCGCCCGAGGCGGTCGCCTGGCTCCAGATGTATGTCGACATGGTCAAGGCGGGCACGGTCGATAACACCACCCTGACCACGACCGACGACCGGGTTGGCCTCCTGCTCTTCTCGGCCGGCCAGGCGCCGTTCTACGCGACGGGTCCGAACCTGATCCGCGACGTCAAGTCGAACAATGCCGAGCTGTACGGCGATCTGGCCGTGGCGATGGCGCCGCTCGGAAAGTCGAACGTCACGGGCAAGGGCCTCATGGCCATCTCGGTCAAGGCCGACACGAAGTTCCCGAACGCCTCCATGGCGCTCGCCCAGTTCTTCACGAACCCGCGGAGCATGGTCGAGTTCGCGAAGAAGGTCTCGATCTACCCGTCCTCACCAGCCGCCTTCAAGGATCCGTTCTTCTCGTCCGCGTCGACCGCGATCGAGGACAGCGCGCGACCCCTTGCCGGCAGCATCATCGCCACCTACGCGGACATCGTCCCGACGATCCCGAAGAAGGCGGACGTCAACCAGATCGTTCTCAAGGCGATCGAATCGGCGTTGTTCGGTGACCACCCTGTTCCAGCCCAGCAAGCCTTGACGGACGCGGTCGCGCAGGCGAACGCCCTGATCAAGTAATCCCCGACTAATCCCCCAGGTGTCCGCGGCTCGCCCGTCTCTCCCCCCCGGGCGGGCCGCCCACCTCTCAGCGACGGACCGACGACCAGCAATGACGGATCCCCGATGAGCCGACGCTTTCGAGCCACCCCGTACCTGTTTCTCTTTCCGGCGGTCGCGCTGATCGGCGTCTTCGTCGTCTACCCGATCGTTGCCGTCATCTACTACTCGTTCACCGACTACGACATCGTCCGGCCGCCGGTCTGGATCGGCGTCGGCAACTACGTCCAGGTCTTCGCCGACAAGACGTTCTGGCTGGCCCTCACCCATTCGATCGTCTACCTGCTCGTGACCCCAACCCTGATCCTGCTGTCGATCGGCCTGGCGATCGTCGTCAACCGCAAGCTCCGCGGCATCCACATCTACCGCGCTCTCTATTTCGTACCGGCCGTCAGCGGGTCGATCGCGATCGGGCTGTCGTGGCGATTCCTGTTCGATCGGACCGGGCTCATCAACTCGGTCCTCCAGTCCCTGGGGATCATCCACGAACCGATCCAGTGGCTGTCGACGCCGAGCCTGGTCCTGCCGATCGCGATGCTGCTGACGATCTGGGCCGGCATCGGCTACTACTCGGTCATCTTCCTTGCCGGCCTCCAGAACATCCCGGAGGAGCTCTACGACGCGGCGCGCATCGACGGTTGCAACGATCTGCAGAAGCATTGGCACGTCTCGTTGCCGGGACTCCGGCCGCAGATCGTCTTCGTCGGCGTGATCTCGTCGCTGGCGGCCCTCAAGGTCTTCGACGAGATCTATGTCCTGACGAACAAGACCGGCGGCGTCCTCGATTCCGGGGTGACGATGGTCTTCTACCTCTGGCGGCAGGCGTTCCAGCTCCAGCACGCGGGGTACGCCGCGGCGATCGCCATCGTCCTGCTCGCGATCACGCTCGTGTTCTCGATGGTCAACGTCCGGCTGCTCGAGCGCCAGGACGCCGACCGATGAGTGTGCTCGAGGTCGCCGGCGAAGGCCGAGCCGCGGCCGCGATGCGGGCACGGCGTCGGCGACGACAGTTTGCCGGCAATGCCGTCTGGTACGTGGTCCTGACGGCCTTCGCCGTCGTGACCGTCTTCCCGTTCCTGTGGATGCTGCTGTCGTCGCTGAA
>Ga0207684_10005400_pt1 | contig 11799 bp, 10 predicted proteins | sample KBSK5501metaG_FD_184342 | JGI IMG/M metagenome (GOLD analysis project Ga0207684, IMG submission 184342) | Corn, switchgrass and miscanthus rhizosphere microbial communities from Kellogg Biological Station, Michigan, USA - KBS K5-50-1 metaG... | ecosystem: Host-associated > Plants > Roots >... | reverse complement strand
AGGGCGACGCCGGACGCTCGCTGAGCGCGCGCGAGAGCACCAGGGAAAGAGCGAAGTGAAGTCATTTCCGATTTTCGATTGCCAATTTCCAAGTTAGAGTCGAGCGGAAGCAAGCACAAATCGGCATTCGGCAATTGGCAATCGGGAATGCCGGAGGCGCAGTATGTCGGCCGACAAAGATCTTATTTCCGTACAGCAGGCCCGTGACCTGGTCGAAGCAGCGCAACGCGCGCAGGCGGAATTAGCTCGATTCGATCAGGCAAAAATCGATCGAATCTGTGAGGCGATGTCCCGGGCGGCGCTCCGAGATTCACCCCGGACCGCCGCGCTGGCGGTGGAAGAAACTGGTTACGGAATCGTCGCTGACAAGCAGGAGAAGAACCGCTTTGCCGCCGAAGACGTCTGGAATTATTTCAAGCACCTGCGCACGGTCGGCGTTGTTTCCGAAACCAAAGACGTCGTGGAAATTGCCAGTCCGCGCGGAGTGGTATGTGGCATCATTCCGTCCACCAATCCTACTTCGACCGCAATTTTCAAAGTTCTAATCGCCATCAAGTCACGCAACGCGATCGTCATGTCCCCGCACCCTTCGGCGGCGCGCTGTATCAACGAAACTGTCAAAGGCATGCGCGAAGCAGGTGTCAAGGAAGGATTACCTGCCGACGCGATTGGCTGCATGACGACGGCCACCATTGAGGGCACCGAGGCTTTAATGAAGCACAAAGCCACCGCGGTGATTCTGGCGACCGGAGGGATCGGTCTGGTGCGCGCGGCGTACTCTTCCGGTAAGCCGGCGTTTGGCGTGGGCCCCGGCAATGTTCCCGTTTTCGTGGAACGCTCAGCCGATGTCCCGAAGGCCGTGCAGGACATTCTGACCGGCAAGTGTTTTGACAACGGAACCATCTGCGCTTCGGAACAGGCCGTCGTCGTCGATGCGCCGATTGAAATGGCCGTGCGCGAGCAATTCAAATTGCAGGGTGGCTACTTCATTAGTCAGTCCGAAGCCGATCAATTGGCGAAGATCGTAGCCACTCCCCAGAGGACTTTGAATCCGGGGATTGTCGGCAAGTCGGTTGAGGTGATCGCGAACATGGCAGGCATCAGCGTTCCGCCGGGCACCCGTTGCATCATGACGGATGTAGGCGGTGTCGGGCGCGATTTTCCTTTGTCGATGGAAAAACTCTCGCCGATTCTCGCTTTCTATGTTGAGGATGGAATTGAGCGCGGCGCCGCGCGCTGCAATGAAGTACTTCATTATGGCGGCATGGGTCACACTGCCGGCATTCATACCCGCTCGCGCGAAGCGGCAGTGCGTTATGGCGCTGAGGTGCCCGCTTCGCGCGTAACCGTGAACACGCCGACGACACACGGCGCGATTGGATTCTCAACGGCCCTGCCCCCTTCGATGACGCTCGGCTGCGGATCGTGGGGTGGCAACGTGACTTCAGATAATGTCTCGCCGCTGCATCTGATGGACATCAAACGCGTGGCCTTTGAAACGCGGCCGGTGGCCAGCAAACGGCCCGCCGTCGCGACGCAACCATCGGTTATGCCGGCCCAACCGAGCGCCGCCAGCAGACCTGCGGCCGGTGCTACGCAATCCGGTGCGACACCAAAAGTCAGTCGCGAAGAAATTGCGGCGATCGTCGATCGCTTTCTGGCCAACCGCCAACCTGAATCCGCCCCGCCATCTGCTGCGCCGCAAACGGATTATTCCGGAGGGCCGAGCGGTAACGGCGTAACGGCTGGTCCGCCGGCGAGCGTTGCTCAGGGTTCGACATCCGCGGCAAATGGCCGCAAGGCGGCCGAGTTCGTCAGTGAAGACGACGTGAAACGTGCCATTCAAAAAGGCGAGAAGATTTATGTTGGCCCTCGCACGATCATTACGCCTTCAGCCCGCGACATCGGAGACCCGGCGGAAGTGTTTGCTAAAGCTTGAGCTTAGGGCTTAGATCTTAGAGCTTAGTAATTCTGTTTCAGAGTTCGCTTGACGACAAAAAGGAAACTAAGTTCTAAGTTCTAAAATCTAAGCACTATGTTTCTAGGAAAAGTCATCGGCACGGTCTGGTCTACGAAAAAGACGCCCGATCTCGAGGGTGTCCGTTTTCTGATTGTCCATCCCTTTGATCTGGATCGTGAACCCACTAAAAATGTGGTCGTGGTCGCGGATCGTCTCGGCGCAGGCGCGGGAGAAACGGTGATGTGCGCCTATGGCAAGGCGGCGCGCTCGGCAATTGGAGATCAGGACATGTCCATCGAAGCCGCCGTGGTAGGCATCGTCGATCGGGTGGACCTGGCTGACACAAAGTCCGAAGAATTACGCGAAGCCGCGCGCGCGCTGGCGCGCGATAACGGCCAACGCTGAGAAATATCTATCGTCGTCAGATTAGCCGCGGAAAAGGCACAAAGGCGCAAGATAGCTTGGTTCTAATTCAAGACTTCTTTTGATTTTTCTTGTGTTTTTTTGTGCCTTTTTGCGGCTAACTTCATCGCGAACTTGAAATGGCTAACGAAGAGCTGATCTATCGCATCACTCGGGCAATCTACGCGCGTCTGGGTGCCGGCGCGGATGAAAGTGCGGTCGAGCAACTGGTTACGGACATCTATCGAGCAGTCGAACCGGAATTGGCGCGAAACGGAGCCGCAACAGGATCAACTATCAGCTCGCCCCGATCGTCGTTCGGTGAAACCGCTGCCTCTGAAGGCTCGGCGGACCGGCTGATAATTTCGGTGTTTGGTGTCGACCATCCGGGTATCGTTGCCGGCGTGTCGCAAATCCTGGCTGAAGCAGGCTGTAGCATCGTCGACATCAATCAAACCGTAGTGCAGGGAAAGTTCGCAATGGTAATCATTGCCAACACTCAGCGGGCACAGTTGTCAGTAACAGAATTGAAAGATCGTTTTCGCGCCGAAGGTGAAAAACTCGGCGTCCACATCTATGCTCAACGCGAAGATTTATTCAACGCGATGCATCGCATCTAGGAATTGCGAAATGCGAATTTCGGATTGCGAAATTGAAGACGGTTCAGGCGTTGTTAGAGTTGAGGTGCCAGCTTTGATTCAGCAATCCGCAATTCGAAATCCGAAATTCGAAATTTATGTCACAGCCTGAAATTTCACATCGTTGCGAGTCATGCGGCGCGTCGATTCGCGAGCAGGCGATGTTTTGCCCGGAGTGTGGCCAGGCGCTGACACAATCGTCCGCAAGCACGAAGCCGCCCAGAGACGAAGAGACTCCAAAGCCGGCCGTGGCAGATAATGAGGCTGCGACCCGTGCGATGCTTTTGGAAACCGCCAACGCTGCGACCGATATCTTCAACACCGCCGAGAAACCTTCCGCCATTGCACCCCTGGAAACTCCAAACGTTTCAACCGCGAACCAACCGGCGGCAGCCGTTGAGCCGGCGAAGGCCGAAACCGGCGATCAGGCAAGGAATTCTTCGGCGGCAGCCGTTTCAAAGCAGGGGACCTATGAAAAGGCCCGCGACAGTTTGCATCGCGCTTCAACCGCCACGCGCGGGGCTTTGGCCGACAACGTAAAGCGGGTCGAGAAGATTCGCCACGTTTCCACGGCGATGTTCGAGGAAGCTTCTTACGATCCCAGCCTCCGCTTTGTGCTGGTGGCCCTCGGGTTGTTCGTAGTCTTTCTCGTGCTGCTGCTGCTCAGCAAAGTGATGGGGTAAGTCTTAGTCTGGGTTTTAAGAAGGCCACAGAGACGCAGAGACACGGAGAAGAATAGAAATCCGGAAGCGGTAAGAGTTCATTTCTCTTTTTCTCTGTGCCTCCGTGCCTCTGTGGCTGGTTCAATATGGAGTACACCCAAGCCGAAATCCTGCAAACCGTGCGCATGACCGAGATGGAGCATCTCGACATTCGCACCGTGACGCTGGGCTTGAGTCTGCGTGATTGCGTCACTGATTCAATTGTCGGCACGGCCGAGCGTGTCCGCGAAAAGATCGAGCGCACGGCGGGGCGCCTGGTCGCTACCGTAAACGAGATTGGCGACGAGATTGGAATTCGCATTGCCAACAAGCGCATCGCCGTCACGCCCGTCTCGATTCTGACGGAAGGCGCGCAGGGAAATCCGGTCGACCTCGGTCGCGCGATTGACGAAGCCGCGGCCACCGTCGGCGTCGATTTTGTCGGTGGATATTCCGCTCTGGTTCACAAGGGTTTCACGCGCAACGAGAGCGAGTTTCTTGATTCAATTCCGGAAGCCCTCTCGGTGACTGAAAGGCTTTGCGGTTCAGTGAACGTGGCCACCACGCGCGCGGGAATTAACATGGATGCGGTGGCGCGCGTCGGGCGTTTAATAAAGGATGCCGCCGAGCGAACGCGCGAACGTTCCGGGCTGGCCTGCGCAAAGTTCGTCTGTTTTGCCAACGCCGTCGAAGACAATCCTTTCATGGCCGGCGCATTTCACGGCATTGGCGAGCCCGAAGCCGTGCTGAACGTGGGCGTCTCCGGCCCCGGCGTGGTCAATCACGCGGTGCAACAGGCGGCGAACGATCTGCCGCTACAGGAGATCGCCGAACTCATCAAGAAGCTTTCATTCAAACTGGCCCGGGCCGGCGAACTGGTCGGCCGTGAAGCCGCACGCCGTCTGGGGATTCCGTTTGGCATCATCGATCTATCGCTGGCGCCAACTCCGGTGCCCGGAGATTCAGTCGCCAATATTCTCGAGGCGATGGGGTTTGAGCGCGCGGGCACACACGGCACGACGGCGGCGTTGGCTTTGTTAACTGATGCGGTCAAGAAAGGCGGCGCGATGGCCAGCAACTCGGTCGGCGGCATGAGCGGCGCCTTCATTCCTGTTTCCGAAGACGCCGGCATGATCGAAGCTGCACTCGTCGGCGCTTTGTCGCTCGATAAACTCGAAGCCTGGACCAGTGTGTGTTCCGTGGGCATCGACATGGTCGCTGTGCCCGGCTCGACTTCCGCTGAGACCATCGCGGCAATCATCGCTGACGAGATGGCTGTCGGCGTGATGAATAACAAGACGACCGCGGTACGAATAATTCCGGTTCCGGGTCGCGAAGTTGGCGAGATGGTCGAGTTCGGCGGGCTGCTCGGCAGCGCCCCGATCATGCCAGTCAACCGATTCTCTTCTGATCAATTCATTCACCGCGGAGGCAGGATTCCGGCGCCGGTGCATTCGTTGAGGAACTAGTGGCACTTCAGTATGTGATTAGAAATCACCAGCACTCGAAGCTTAGAATCTATGTAACGTTAGGAGATCCGCTGACTTTAGGGAATTGAGTTTTGAAGAGGCATAGGCAACCGAGTAGAATCTAACCTGATATTCACAGGAGTCTTTATGAGATGCTGTCTGGGCCAAAGATCCATAAGGCCAGAGTGCCTCCAAGGTGTTCTCACGATAATGGATCTAATGCGATCCTTGCCCGAAGACTTGCGCAGGTGTTCTGAGTGCAACGAACCCGTTCCCTACTAATAAACCCGGTCCGGGTAGGCCATTTGACAAGGCAGCTGTCGTGGGTTGTGAAAAGATGATCGACAGCGTGATTGAGACATTTATCGAAGAATTTGATTTCGCAGACTGTTTCGAACTCAAGGAATCACAGAGCGTCCAAGGAGCGGCTCACTGATGTCGAAAAGAATAACAACTCTCGATGATACCGCTTCGGTTTCGTTACCACCCGAAGCGGTTGACGCCTTGGGCGTGAATGCAGGCGACGAATTGGATATCGAAATTGTTGGACGAGCTCTGGTTGTTCGCTCTGTCGACGAAGCACGTCGCTCTCGCGAATTCTCCGACATATTCGAGTCGGTGCTGAAGAGACGCCGGAAAGCCTACGAACAATTGGCTGAAGGCCCTGCATAGTTACGGAAAACGGGTGCATGAACTTCCCCGACAAACTGGACGTCCTGACGATACAGGCCCGATTGATCGCGGAAACAGGAGGAAGCGTTGGTCTGAGAGATGAAGGCTTGCTTGAGTCAGCTCTTGCTGCGACCGAGAATCGGTTCGGCTACGAGAACGCTGATCTTGTGAAATGTGCTGCCACGTACGCTTATCACCCGACTCAAGCGCATGCTTTTGTGGATGGGAACAAACGTCTTGCTGCGGCAGTCACTGAAACGTTCATCGAGAGTAACGGGAGTGAGCTGCTGATGAATGATGGTGAGATAGTCAGAGTATTCTTGGAGATGGCAGCGGGAATCCTGACTCGCGACGACGTAGAGGACTTGCTTCGTAGAAATATCAGAAAAAGAAACAGCTGACCGGTAGGTTACGAGAGGAAATCAATGGAACGAGAAGCCCTGGGACTAATCGAATGCCGCGGCCTGGTGGCGATGATCGAAGCTGCCGATGCCGCGGTGAAATCGGCTAACGTCGTGCTGGTCGGATGGGAAAAGATAGATGCCGGTCTGGTAACGTGTATCGTTCGCGGTGAAGTAGGGGCGGTCAAGAGCGCAGTCGAATCAGGCGCGGCCGCCGGCCGGCGCGTCGGTGAAGTCGTCGCGACCCACGTGATCCCGCGGCCTCACTCAGAAGTGGATAAGGCGATCCCAGTCCTCCACACCGGCGAAACTACCCGCAAAAAGATCAGCGGCTCGGTACGCGGCAAGGATTAACTCTCTAATTCATCCCGGACCAGGAGCCGGCCTTGTTGGAAACTTCAGGAAAGGGTGACTTGCTCAAGCATTAAGCACTTCTTCCGATTCTGACCTTCGGCTTGTTCGTACCACCGGCCCCCGGACAAATCAAACCCGAACAGTAGTGTAATTTGATAGTGGCACGGGCGTCCCGCCCGCGTATCACGCGCAAGATGCGCGTGCCACCCGCAAGTTGGGACACTACCAACCCGAACCCAAAAGATTGCGCGGGCCGAACAGATTCATTACAGTGTTCGCCACCCGGAAGGCGCAACTAATCGAAGGCCACCCTATGAGTTCGTTGGAACCGCAACAGATGCTCTTGCACTACCGGCTCGTCGAGCAGATCGGCAGCGGCGGCATGGGCGAGGTTTACAAGGCGGAAGATACGAAACTCGGGCGCACTGTTGCGATCAAACTTCTACCCGCCGCCGTTAACGAGAATACGACGGCCAAGCGGCGCTTTCTGAAAGAAGCGCAGTCAGCCTCAGCGCTTAATCATCCGAACATTATCACCATCCACGCGATTGAAGAGACTGAAGGTCTGGACTTCATCGTAATGGAATACCTCGAAGGCCAGACGCTGAAGGAATTGATCGAGCGTGATGGTGCACTGCCGCTGACGAAGCTTCTGGATATCGGAATACAAGTCGCCGATGCCCTCGATGCTGCGCACGAGATTGGGCTGATTCACCGCGACATCAAATCGACGAACATTCAGATCACGCGACGCGGTCATGCGAAAGTGCTGGACTTCGGATTAGCCAAGATTGTGCGGACGATTGCCGACGGCGTTGATAACGAAGCGCTAACCCTAATGCACCTTACTGACGAAGGAACAGTTCTGGGCACGCCTTTTTACATGTCTCCTGAGCAGACCCGGGGAGAGGCTTTGGACTCGCGTTCAGATATTTTTTCTTTAGGATGTGTGCTCTACGAAGCAGCCACGCGTTCGTTGCCGTTCTCAGGACCCAGCATGCTCGCGGTGATGCATGCGATTGCCACCACCGATCCGCTCTCGCCAAGTCGAGTAAGACCGGAGTTGCCGCGAGAATTCGATTTGATCGTCGAACGCGCGCTCGTCAAAGACAAAGAGAGACGTTATTCGTCAGCGTCGGAAATCGCCCAGGCGTTAAGGAATCTGCGCGCCACTCTCAGCGGACAGTGGTCCGGCACTCCAATCATTTTTGATAAGGATGTGATCGATTCTCCCTCGTTTTCATTTGTGGGACGAGGGCCGGAGTTAGAGAAACTGGAAGGATATCTGCAACAGGCAATTGAGGGCACCGGCCGATTGGTTTTCATTACCGGCGAGCCAGGCATCGGAAAGACCTCGCTGTCTGACGAATTTCTGCGGCGGGCGCGCACGCGGTATCCGGGTCTGCTGGTTTCCCGCGGACGATGTGTCGAGCAATACGGCACAGGTGAAGCATATCTGCCATTTCTCGATGCCATCGGTGCGCTGCTCGAGGGACCCGGTCGCGAGCGACTCACCTCGCTCATGCGAACTTACGCGCCGACGTGGTGCATGGAGTTACCGGCGGCATTTGCTTCGACCGGGGCCTTCGAGAGGTTGCAACAGGAGACAATCGGAGCGACCAAAGAGCGCATGATGCGCGAAATGGGCGATGCGCTCGGGATGTTTGCCGCGAGTTCTCCGATTGTATTATTGCTCGAGGATCTGCATTGGGCCGATCCTTCAAGCATCGATCTGTTGCGGCATATTTGCCAACGAATCAGCGCTCAGCGCCTGTTGATAGCCGGAACATTCAGACCCGAAGACATTGAACGCAGTAATCATCCACTCAAGAGCTATAAAGCGGAAATGCAAGCGCACCACCTTTGCGAAGAGATAGCCCTCCGTTCGCTGGAGCGCGAGCATATCGCGGAATACTTGAACGCGACGTTCACGCCCAACGACTTTCCGCCGGAGCTCGCTTCGTTGATCCACGACAAGACGGAGGGGCATCCGCTGTTTGCCGCCAACTTGCTGCAATATCTGGGTGAACGCGGCGATATCGCGAGAGTAAACACTCACTGGACCCTGGTTCGTCCACTGGGGGAAATGGATCTCGAAGCTCCTGAGAGCGTGCGCAGTATGATTGGCAAGAAAATCGACGCGCTCGAGGAAGAGGAACGGCGTACGCTCCAGTATGCGAGCGTCGAGGGCACGGAGTTTCTTTCAACAGTGGTCGCCAGCCTGTTGGGTGTCGACGAGGTTGATCTTGAAGAACGCCTGGCCCATCTCGAAAAGACTCACCGGCTGATCGAAACCCGCGGCGAGGAGGAATTGCCCGATGGTTCGTCAGCAACGCGCTATCGTTTTTCCCACGCGCTCTATCAAAATTTCCTCTATGGCGATTTGGTCAACAAACGTCGGACGATGCTTCATCAACAGGCGGGCGAACAACTGGCGCGGCACTACGGCAAGCGTGCTTTGCAGATTGCGACGCAACTTGCCAGACATTTTGAGTTGGGCCGCGATTTCGCGCGCGCTATCGAGCATTTGATTCAAGCGGGCGACAACGCCACCAAACTTTACGCCAACGCCGAGGCCGCTGAGCACTATACGCACGCGCTGGGCCTGGTTGAGAAACTTTCGGCCGAGGCGCGCGCGGAAATGCTGGTGACGCTCTATCAAAAACGCGGCGCCGTGAACATGGCGCTGAGCAGATTTCCCGAATCGGTTGACGATTACACGAATATGCTGAAACACCAGGATGCGCTGGGCTCGCCGGAGAAACAATCGGCCGCGCTCAACGCCCTGGCGCTGACACTGTTCTTTTCTCATCGTCTCGAAGAGATGGAAGTGCGAACGACCGAAGCCATGGCGGCAGCCAAACGCGCGGGCAGTGAAGAGCTGCGCCTCCAAACAATGGCGCTAATGGGCCTGAAACATTTGTGCTATGGAGAACTGGCCGAGGGGAAAACGATCCTGGATGACATCATCCAAACTTCTCGCACGATTAATTATAAGCCTACGTTGGCGGCCGGATTGGTATGGCGCGGTTGTCTCTATTTTTTCCAAACCGAATACGAGCGAGCAATTGAGATCGAAACAGAGGCCCGGCAGCTCGCTTCAGAATTGCGCGATGGGTTCCTGCTGCTCACTTCGATGTTTTTTCTGGGCCTGTCCCGAGGAAATTTGGGACGTATGTCTGAAGCGCTGACGACGCTCACAGAGGCTATCGATATGGCCCGGCGCAATGGCGATCTCTTCTGGTATCCGCGCATGCCCAACTGCATCGGCTGGATTCATCGCGAGCTGCAGGACTTTGAGGGCGCCCTTAAACATGATGCGGAAGGATTGGGAGTTAGTCGTCAACATCATGTGCTCGAGGCTGAAGCCAATTCTTTAATCAACCTGGGAATCGATTACACGCACTCTGATAAGACTGATGAGACAATCTCTGCGTTCGATGAAGTGCGCGACATTTTCAAGCGCGATGCCTGGTTTCGCTGGCGCTACAACATCCGCCTGGAAGCGGCTACGGCCGAACTCTGGCTGCGGCAGAAAAATCTATCAAAGGCTCGCGAATTCGCTCAGCGCTTACTCGATACTGCCAGCCGGTACGAAGTGCACAAGTACATCGCGGTGGCTCACAAGCTAATCGCGCAGATCTCAATCGCAGCCGGCGACACGGCGGGCGGAGAGTCTGAACTCATGTCGGCGTTTGAAGAGTTGCGGCATTATCCGGTGCCAGTTGTTGCCTGGAAGACCTACGCCGAACTCGGCCGCATGAAATCAAGCCTGGGTGATTTTTCCGCGGCCCGTGATTCCTTTGCGCAAGCGGCTGAGATCGTTAACGCCTGCGCTGCAAATATTAATGATGCTGCCCTCCGTGAAACTTTCCTGAACTCAGACGCGGTGCGCGAAGTAATGTCCGGCACGAATGGGTAGCCTGTTCTCGACGAATTCCTGAGAGAGTAATAGAGACTAATCCCCTAGCAGTTTCCCGCCAAATAGCGACTGCCCGCCAGGCTGATATAGAAACCATAGACTGCAAGCGCGACGCACAGCGCGAGCGCGATCGTGAAGTCCGTCTGGGCGCCTTAGCGTGATTTGTATTTGCACGCCAAGGCGCAAAGGCGCTAAGAAAAACACCCGAGTAATTCTTGACGCCTCATTTCATCAACAGGTAATCCAACCTGCGGCCATCGCGCCGCATCAATTATTCGGATAGCAATCCTGTTTTTCGCAAGTCAGTTCCAACCGTCTCCCCTGCACGGGTCTCCCCTCAAAGCTCGAACAACCTTTTCTCGGCTGAGGAGGCCAAGCCTATGAAACGCACTCTCCTGTTTGTCGTAGTCTCTCTACTTTCAGTCAACTCTTTTCCCCAGACCCGACGCGCCCCGCGCGCACTCGCGCCGCCAACCGCGACCGGCAGAGTGAACACCCAGACACTGCCGATTCGGCGCGTGATTCTTTACAGCAACGGCGTCGCTTATATCGAGCGACGCGGCACCGTCAGTGGTCACGCCGAGATTAGTCTCTCGTTCAAGCAATCGCAGGTCGACGACGTTCTGAAATCGATGGTCGTGCTTGACCTCGGCCAGGGCCGCATCGGCGCCGTGAGCTACAACTCGAGCGCGCCGCCGGCGGCTCGGATGGCTGATATTCCATTTTCGATCAGTGCCGGATCGGGAAACGACCTCAGTGGCGGACTGGCGGGCGTGCTCGGGCAACTGCAGGGCGCGCGAGTAGTCGTGGCGACGGCCAATCGCACCGCCACCGGATCGATTCTTACGGTCGAAGAGCGCAAGTCGCAGATCGACGCCAACAAGCCGGCAGTCACCAGCCACGCGCTGGTGATTGCTTCGGAAAGCGGCGAGCTGATTAGTTTTGATCTGGCCGATGTCCGCTCAGTTAAGTTGATTGATGAGGGCGCGCGACGCGACGTCACTGAGTTCGCAAACGTGAGCGCCTCAGCGCGGCGGCGTGATGCCAAGACCATCGTCGTTACTTCCGACGGCTCGGGTGCACGCGAGATGCTGGTCAGCTATACCATCGCGGCGCCGATCTGGAAAACCACTTATCGCGTCGTCCTCGATTCGCAGGGCAAGCCGTTCTTTCAGGGTTGGGCGATCGTTGACAATGTCAGCGAGGAAGACTGGAACAGCGTTTCGCTTTCGCTGGTGTCCGGTTCGCCCGTCTCGTTTATCCAGCCAATTCAAAAACCA
>Ga0207684_10005397_pt1 | contig 11802 bp, 10 predicted proteins | sample KBSK5501metaG_FD_184342 | JGI IMG/M metagenome (GOLD analysis project Ga0207684, IMG submission 184342) | Corn, switchgrass and miscanthus rhizosphere microbial communities from Kellogg Biological Station, Michigan, USA - KBS K5-50-1 metaG... | ecosystem: Host-associated > Plants > Roots >... | reverse complement strand
GGGTCGGCCGCTTAATGCAACTTGATCTCGTTCGCATGCGGGCGATGATTACACGGGAAGGTGCGCCCTTAGAGCGCGGCGCAGCACGGCCGCTGGGTCGGGTCCGAAGCCAAGCGCGTCAGCGATGACGGTGGCGAGGTGGTCTTCGCGGGTGATGTCCCCTGCCGCGTATCCCTGACGTGCGCGGCCCCTTCCTGCCTTGACGGCAATCACGTCGGGGCGGAACGTCCGATGTCGAGCCCGACCACAACCAGGGCGAAGCGATGGCCGCGCTCTCGGGTCCGCCGATGCCCCGTAGCGTGCCAGAGGTACAGCAGCGACCGCCCAGCCAGATCGCAAAGGGTCTCCGGGAGCTTTAAATGGCGGCCTGCAGGTCGTCGATCACGCACGGTGGCGGGGCGCAGAGGAGAGGGCTTGCCTCGGGGCTTGCGTCCTCGTACAACGAGGAGACCAGGTCAGCTCACTGGGGTCATCGCGCCTTGCGGCCCACGCCGGCCAGGAACGTCGCCTGCCGTGGCGCCAGCTGCGGTGCCGGAGCGCCGTCCACCCAGGCGCGCGCTGGCACCAGGCCCGGCGGCACCAACTCCAAGCCGTCGAAGAAGGTCATGATCTCGTCGGGGGTATGGATGTGCAAGGGTGCGGCCGTGTAGGCGGCGGTGAACGGCTCGGCCACCTCGGACTGCCCCGTTCCAACTGAGATGATCACGTAACTGCCTGGCGAGATCGCGCGGGTGAACGCTGTCGCTACCTCGCGCGCCGCGCTGGCGCCGAGGAAATGCAGCACGCCGGACAGCAGGATGCAGACAGGCTCGGCCAGACTGACGATGCTGGTCAGTGCCGGATTGGCAAGGATCGCGTCTGGGGTGCGCATGTCGCCGGGCACCACGGCCACTTTCCGGGCCTTGGCGAGCAGCGCCCTGGCGTGCGCAATCACCATCGGATCGTTGTCGACATAGACCACTTTCGCGTCCGGGACGGCTCGCCGCGCGACCTCATGGGTGTTCAGCGCGGTAGGCAGCCCGGCACCTATGTCTAGGAACTGGTGGATACCCAGGCCGGCGATGTACGTCACGGCGCGGACCAGGAACTGCCTGTTCTCCCGGGCCATCCGCGCGGCGAGCGGATTGATCTCCAGCATCTTCTTCGCCAGTGCGCGATCAGCGGCGAAGTTGTCCTTGCCTCCGAGCCAGTAATCCCACACCCGGGCAATGCTCGGCCTGCCCGGATCAAACTGCGGCATGCCCTTAATCACCGCATCATGCCCGCGTGCTGGGCCAGAATTCGCCACAGCGGCCTGGGCTGAGGTTCTGTGCTCGTCGCTCATGCTCATCCGCCTTGCCCACCATTGACGGTCCCGGGTGCCCGACTCGCTGCCTGGCGCTCCTGGCCAGCAGCGCTGCCGCCAAGGATGCGGAAAATCTTGCTGCTCCGCCACAGGCTCCCCGTTGCGCCGCAGGTCACCGGTCCGAAGCCGGACTGGACCGACCGTGCCATGGTAGCCCGTTCAGGAAGCTGCCGCCCGGGTATTCCCGGCGGCACCGGACACCGACTCATGGCACGCTGCAGGCCCGGCACCAGCGTCTAGCCCGGGCCGGCTCAGTCTGACGAGGGCAATCTGGAGTTGCCCGCTTTGCCGACAGCACCACGCCCGGCGGCGGGTCCACAGGGATGGATTCAGCTGAAAGAAGGCGGCATGTGAGCTGGGACCGGGCTGTATAGTGCGCATGGGCTACCTCCTCGCGTCGTCGTATTGAACTGAAATCTCCTGGGACTGGTCGCGGACATAGACGCCCAGAATTAGGCGAGCGGCAGTTCCAGTGCGGGTATTGGGCGCGCTGCTTTGGCGCATACGACTGCCCTCGGTCCGCATGCCGATTAGCGGCATCACGAGTAAGGTCAGGAAGCCGACGCCGATGATCACGACTGCGGCTATGGCCGGAATGAGGATCATGGCGGTCATGAGATTCGTCCTCTCTATCGAACGTACAGGCCGCACGGAACGCTGATTTCAGCGATATAGCGCTGATTTCAGCTTGCGCGCGGATGTTTTTGATGGATCGCCCTGTTAGAAGAGCCGTGTCGTGCCGCGGAAAGACGGCGATCGGCTAATCTCTGCGCCGAGGCGAAGCGCGGAGGAAATGGGTGTCGGACGATTGGGCGGCAGTCGCCAGGGCCATCAATGAGCGCGTAGCTGAGCTTGGATGGCGCCAACGCGAACTTGCGGAACGTTCGCACGTGTCGTTGGCGACCGTCCGGGAGATCCAGCGTCACACCGTTGAGCGCCGCCGTAGCCCGCGCACGTTGGAGTCGCTGTCCGTAACGCTGGGCTGGCCGCCACAGCACCTTGACGAGGTGCTCAACGGCGTCGAGTCGCCGAGAGCAGGCCAGCCAGTCACAGGCAGCGGTGAGACGCCGTGGTCGCGTCTGGACGCGCTCGAACGGCGACTGGACGAGATCACCCAGCTTCTCGTCGACATGAAAACCGATCTCAGCGTGGTGATTGAGCATGTCCGCAAGGATCGGTAGGTCCGCAAGTGTTCGCTTGCCAGGCCGGATGTTTTTCCATGCCCATAATCCCACTGCGGATTCGGCCCGCTTCCCATGCACTACCGATGCACGTTCAGTGCATCACCGGTGCAGGTGCAGTGCATAAAGCAATAACGGGGGCGGCGAAGACATGAACCCAGTGACCGGCTGGACAGGCCGCACCGCATGCGCCTTACAGGCGGCTTTGCGGCTGAGTAATGAGGCATTCGCGGAGCGGCTTGGAATTGGCGTGCGGACGGTTGCCTCCTGGCACCAGAAACCCACGTTGCGCCCAGACCCGAAATGCAGCAAGTTCTTGACACAGCGCTCGAACAGGCATCGCAACCGATTAAGACGCGATTCGCCTTGCTCGTGGGCGATCCGGCCGGCGCCGAGAGCGCGGCGCCTGCGGACGCCGGACCGCGGGAGGGCGTCGCGGGGGATGTGGAGCGGAGGCTCAGCACCGACGCGAGCACCTGCTCGGCGCTCGACCAACTCGATAAGTACGCTGGATAGGGAACCGGGAACCGACCGCCAGCGGGTCGCGTCGCGGTTGACCCGGCTGGACGTGCGTCACCTACAGGACCGCGCAAGCCGCAGACGGCGCATAGGCCAACGTCGCATCGCCGAGGCTCTGGGCGCCTACTACCGGGACCGGACCAGCGGCCACGGCCGCTACCGCGTCCGCAATGGCCAAGACATCGAGATCGTGACCAGTGTCCTCACTCATCCCGACTGGCTGGACCTTGACTGCCCGCTAACTGCGGTCCACGACCGGCTCACGCTCAACCTGGCCACAGAAAGCGACCTGTCGCTTGATGAGGAAGCGGCCGGCGCAGCGGCCCAGCGTTTAGCCGAGACACTGGCCACACGCACCCGGCTTGTGGATATGCCGCCTGATAGGTACTGGTTCTTTGCCGGAGAAGATCACAGATCGGGGAGGGGTCGCCCCGTCCCCTCCCACACCACCGGGCATGCGGGGCCCAGCGTCAAACTATGCACGGGCACGGCGGCGTCGCAGACTGGCGCCAGCCAGTCGGAGACATCGGATCTAAAAGTAGCTGAGGGACATCCGAATCGCCCGACAAATCTTCCGTAGCGGCCACGGAGACTGTACAGTCCAGGCCGTCATCTCTGGTAGGGGGCGTCGGCAGTGCGGTTCGCGGGCTGGTTCTGCCTGGTGCTCGGTGTGGCTTTCAGTTTTGCGGCCGGAGTGCTCGGCATCCTCGCGATACAGCAGGCCACGGAGATATCCGCATACCACCACGCCCCCACGTGCCAGGCCGGGGCGGCGCCCGATGCCGACTGCCTGCAGACCGTCGACGCGACTGTCACCGCGGTGACCGAGTTCCCGGGCGCTTACCGGATAAGCGCGGACTACGCGCTCGACGTGCGGACCCCATCGACGACGCTGCACCTCACGTTCAGCTCAGACAGCCCGATGCTCGGCTACGCCGTGAACGGCAACCCGGCCGTCGTGACCATGTGGGGCGGCGTCCCAGTATCCGTCGTGACCGACGGGCGCTCCCAAGTCACCACGTCCGTACCTGAGACAGCGCTCGCCCTTTACCTCGGGAACAGCGAGGAGTGCGGCGGCGTGGGCGTGTTCTTCGTCCTCGGAGCCCTGGCGATTCGCCGGAAGCGGAGGGCCGGCGGACTGTCGCTGACCCGCCCGGCCTTCGTGGCCGCACTGTCGGCGCTCCTGCTGGGAGGGCTCGCCGTGATGATCGGCGGCATCGCGCTGGGCGGGAAGCCGTCCAGGCTCGGCCCTGACCTCACGGCTACCGGCGCTGCGCTTGTCGTGGTCCTCGGCCTCTCAGCTTGGCTTGGCATCAGCGTCAGGCGGCGAGCCAGCGAGTTTCCAGCGAATCTTGCGCGCGCACAGGGGATGGCCGACGATGCGCACGACCTGCATGCTCCGGTCCTGCCCGCGAGTGAGTCGCCGGTCCTGCCCGCGGCCCCATTCACGCGCACGGCGAGGGCACCGCTGCGGACGCGCACGCACCCGGCGAACTGGGTTCGCGTGCTGGGCGCCCGCGCCGCCGACTACCTCGCGCTGCTGCTGACAGTCGCGGTCCTGTTCGGCGTGTTCTTCACCAGCCAGGACGGCCCGCCGGCTCGCGCCTTCCGCCACGCCCCTGCGTGCGCTGGCGAGACGAATCTGGCCACCTGCGTTGGTGATTTCACAGCCGTCATCAACGGGGTGCGCGCCCCGGCAAACGGTGCCCTGGGAGCCGATGTCTCGTACGTCACCTATGACGGCGCCATCAACACCTGGGCACACTTCGACGGGGACACGGCCACTATTGTGCGCATGGCCAGTGCGAATGAGACCGCCCGCACCCAGCTCAGGATCAGAGTCTGGCGCCGCTCAATCGTTGGCGCGGAACTCGGCGGCAGCTGGCACTGGGCCGAAAACAATCCACCAGGCAACACGATCCCCGCCGTGTTCCTGGCCGTCAGCTTCGCGTTGCTCCTGCTTGTTGTGCGGCTGCGCATCCACCGGCGGGCGAGCTCGGGGGCGAACAGTCAGGGGCTGCTCATCGACGATCTAAGCCAGGTGGCGGCAGCGGCCGGCTCGATCGTCCTGCTCGCGTACGGATACTGGCTTGGCGCCATCCTGGCCGCGGCGGTCTTGCTGTGGCTGGGCCTGTCGGCCAGGCGAGGCACGCAACGGAGAACCGCAGTAGGCGCGCACGCTGCATAGCTGGTATGCCGACTTCTTGACCGGCAACCATCTGATCGTGGTCTACCACGACGACCGTTTCGACCTGACCCGTGACGACCCATCAACTTGCACGCCAGCCATCGACCACGGCCTCAGCCAACGGAGGGGCTGCTCAGGGAATGGCTCGACTTCTCCACCGACGAAACCACCGGTGACCTGTAGTAGCGTCCGATCGACAAGCGGCAGGAGGTTCTCACACGAACCCTGATCCCGCAGCTGACAGCCCTCCGCAATATCCTCGGAATCAGCTGGCCCTTGGATGCCCCCGCGCAGTTCAACGCCACCTTGAGCTCGCTGCTGAAGGAATACGGCATACTATCCCGCCTGCCCGTTGTATCTGGTCCGTCACCTCCGCTCAACCCACATCTTGAGCAACTCACACGCGATGTGGCAGAGCGCACCCACCGCGCCGACCCGCAGGTGACGCTCGCAACCGTGAGAGCGACACTCCCGGCGCTGGACTTGGTGATCCACCAAGCCGAAGCGGCTCAGCTGGCCGAGGCAGCCTTTGGTTTGAGGACCGTCGCGTTGTCCTACGACGCAGCCATCGAGTCAGCTGGGTTTGAGTCTCACCGATTCACGATTGCTGTGTGGAACCTGGCTTTCAAGGAATATAGATGGCAGGACGCGGGAAAACGCTTCATCGTTCCCATCGGAGACGGAGAGATAACACATACAGCGGGTGGGGTCAGCGTGGACGGCTTCCAGTACCAGCTGCAACTGGCACACGCGATGGACCTCGCCGAAGCCTGCCAGCTCCTGCTAAGTACGGTCAGAAGCTCACTAAATCCCTAACGATCATCTGTTTCTCTACGCCAGCTAGTGGTGAGTTGCCCCATCTGGGAGCCGCCCAGACACACCGTATCCAGGCACCGTAGTAGGGCAGGCGAATCTCAACGCCGACGATAAATGAAGCTCGTCGCCGACGTGATCACCTACACTTGCGATCGAGGTAGTACCCAGTATTCCCTGATCGGAGTTTTAAGTAATGGCCCAAGCGGACGCACGTCATGTTATCTAGATGACATTGATAGTAGTGAAGTCCAGGGCACCGTCAGGTTCGAGGTCGACTGACGGCAGCCCGAGTATGAGTTCGACCTGAACAAGAAGCACAGCGACCAGTTCGCCAAGACACTCAGCCTGTATATTGCGGCCGCACGCAAGGTTCGCTCATCCCGGCGAACGGCACCGCGTAGAAACCGGCAAGATCTGTCGGATGTTCGGACATAGGCTCGCGCCCAGAGCATTGAGGTCCCCCAGCGTGGCCCGATTCCGCACCCGCTCGCCAATCTTCGGGCCGAGTGCGAGGTGGATTTCAAACGTCAAGCGCCGACACCTCTGCCACCGCGCCAATGACAGCACCCTGGAGGGTCAGCACCAGTAGCCGTGGTGATGGCCTCAACCGCCGCCCGGCCTGCCGCCCTGGTGAAGTGCAGAGAAGGCTCGGCCTGATCCAGATCGACGAAGAACACCTGGCCAGCGCCGACCTGGAACGCCCCATCCTCGTGGTGAAGATCCGCGAACTCGGCCGCTCGCCGCTCGTTGTCGACGGTTATGCGCGGCCGGTCACTCTTCACTGAGCTGAGCGCTATTGTGGCTCTCCGTGACAGGGTTTCAGCGGCGGGTGGTGCTGACGAGACGCGGCGTCCTGCGGCTGTCCCAGCTTCTCCCAGGGGCGGTGGATTCTGGCGGCGCGTTGGATGATCTTGACGCCTGGCTGGATGTTGAGGATGTCCCGGGACGGTGCGCCCGTTCCTGGTCTCATCCTCGGCCACGACGTCTCATACTGGGCGGCCAGGGCGGCCAGGGCGGCACCAGCCAGGCGTCTGTGGCAGCGTTGAGGTCATGAGCGCCAGCGTTGTGAGCCCGGTCTTTGTGGGGCGTCACGGTGAGATGGCGTCGCTTGCCGCCCAGATGCAGCGAGCTCGCGGCGGTGAGGCGGCATTCGCGCTGATCGGCGGTGAGGCCGGTGTTGGCAAGACGCGCCTGGTCGGCGAACTGGCGGGGCAGGCATCCGATGCCGGGTTCATGGTGCTTGTTGGGCATTGCATCGAACTCGGCGCCGAGGGCCTGCCGCTGGCCCCTCTCGTTGACGCGCTGCGCGTGCTCGCCCGCGGCACCCCTGTAGACGAACTCGCCGGGTTGCTCGGCCCGGCCCGGCGTGGCCTGGCCCGGCTGCTGCCCGAACTCGACCCCGAAGGGGCGGCTGTCCTGCCCTCCGATAACGTCCAGGCTGGCCAGCTGCTTGAGCTGGTGCTCGGGCTGATCGGCAGGCTCGGCGCCGCACGGCCGGTCCTGCTCGTCCTCGAAGACCTGCACTGGGCCGATCAGTCGACCCTGGAGTTGCTGGCATTCCTGGTCAGGTCGCTGCGCGAGGTCCGGGTGCTGCTGGTGGCGACGTATCGTTCCGACGAGATGCACCGGCGCCATCCGTTACGGCCACTTCTGATCAGCTGGGAGCGGGTGCGGTCGGTGCACCGCGTCGAGCTGCCGCGTTTCGGGCGCGACGAGGTGGCCGCCCAGCTGGAGGCGATCCTGGCCAGGGAATCAGGGCCTGCACTGGTCGACCTGGTATGCGACCGCTCGGGCGGCAACGCTTTCCTGGTCGAGGAATTGGCCGGGATTGTGCGCGCTGGAGGGGATCCGGCGGACCTGCCGCCCTCGCTGCGGGACGTCTTGCTAGGCCGCACCGACTCCCTGACCGCGGCGGCACAGCTCCTGCTCCGCGCCGCGTCGGTGGCTGGCCGGCATGTGCCTGACCGGCTGCTGGCCCGGGTCGCTGGCCTGGACGAGGCTGTGCTCTTCGGCGCGCTGCGTGAGGCTGTTGAGAGTCACCTGCTCGTGGTGGACGCGGCAGGCCGCGGCTACGCGTTCCGGCACGCGCTCGCCCGGGACGCCGTCTATGAGGACATGCTCCCCGGCGAACGAGTCCGGCTGCATGCGGCGTATGGCGCGGCGCTGGAGGGCGATCCGGGGCTCATGGACGACGGGGCCGCGGTGCCTGCCGCGCTGGCTCACCACTGGTACGCCGCTCTCGATCTGCCGCCGGCGCTGTCCGCGTCGGTCATGGCCGCTCAGCAGGCCATGACCTCGTACGGCCCGGCGGAGGCGCTGCGGCATCTCGAACGGGCGCTGCAGATCTGGCCGCGGGTGCCCGGCGCGGAGCAGCGCACCGGCCTCGACCGGGCCGAGGTGACCAGGCTCGCGGCCGACGCGGCCTACTGGGCCGGCGCTGTCGGCAGGGCGGTGTCCCTGCTTGACCAGGCACTCGCTGAGCTTCCCGGCGACAAGGACGCCGTCCGCCGCGCGCTCCTGCTGGATCGCCGTGCGCACGCACTGCACGAGGCCGGGCGCGAGGCCGAGGCCGTCACCTCAATGGAGCAGGCGATGGCGCTGCTGCCAGCCGATCAGACGACACGGGCGCACGCGGTGGTCCTGTCAACCCTCGCGAGTTCCCAGTTGAGCCACGCCGACATGGGCCGGGCAGCCCGCACTGCGCAGCGTGCGGTGGAAGCGGCCCGCGCGACCGGGGCGGCGGCGGAGGAGGCCGACGCCCGCATCACCCTCGGTCTCGCCCGGTCCTACCTCGGCAACGGCGAGGAAGGGCTCGATGACCTCCGGGCTGGTCTCCGCCTGGCACGCGGCCTCGATGCCCCGATGATCGCCCTGCGTGGCTTCGTCAATCTCTCCGACGGGCTCGGGCTTCTCGGCAGGCCCATTGAGGCAGCCCAGGTGGCGCGCGAAGGCCTGGCCCTGGCCTCGCGCGCCGGGCTCGGGCTGTCCTACATGGGCTGCATCCTCACCGGCAACCTGGCCGAGGCGCTGCTGCGCCTTGGCCAGTGGGACGACGCCGGCCGGCTTACCACTCAGGCGCTGAGGACCCTCCCTGAGAACCTCTCCGGCAGCGCGTTGCGGGGGCTGCACGCTGAGCTGGCTGCGCTGAGCGGCCGGTACGGGGAGGCCGCGAGGGAGCTCCAGGCGGCCCGGCAGACGCTGGGCGACACGACCGAGGACCAGTTCCTCCTGCAGTTCTTGCACACCGAGGTCTCGATCGCGCACGGACAGGGGCATCTCACCGCGGCGCGGGCGACGCTCGCGGACGGGCTGGCTGCCGCGCTGACCCCGTTGCTGGCGCGCTACGCCTGGCCATTGCTGTGGCTGGGCATGCGTATCGAAGCGGACGACGCCACCCGCTCCCGTGACCGCCGCGAGGCCATCCCGGATGTCAGCAGCGAACACTGCCGCGAGCTGATACGGCTCTCCGGAGAGCTGGCCGCCGTGACTCCCCGCGCCCGCGGCTACCGGGCGCTGGTCGCCGCCGAACACGCCCGCGTCAACGGCACGGACGACGGCGAGACATGGGCGGCGGCCGTGCACGCATGGCGCGCGGCGGGCGACCCCTACCCGCTGGCCTACGCCCTGCTGCGGCTGGCCGAAGTGCACTGCGGCACCGGCGACCGGCAGGCCGCCGCCGACGCCGTCAGGGAGGCAAGCTCGACCGCGAGCCGGATCGGGGCGATCCCGCTGGTCGGCGAGGCTTCTGCCCTGGCCCGCCGCGCCCGCCTCAGCCTGGACAACCAGCCGGGCGACAGCCCCGGGCAGGCCGGCCCCGCGCCGGCCATCCAACCCGATGAGGTAGATGAACTCGCCCGCTTCGGGCTCACCGGCCGGGAACGCGAGGTGCTCATGCTGCTGGCCGCCGGCCGCTCGAATTCCCAGATCGCCCGCGCCCTGTTCATCAGCCCCAAGACCGCCAGCGTGCACGTTTCCAACATCCTCGCCAAGCTCGGCGTAACGGGCCGGATCGAAGCCGCGGCAGTCGCCCACCGCCTTGGCGTGGTCAACCAGCCGTCTCCGTGACAGGCGCGGTCCTGGATCGCACCCGGCAGGCACTGCGATCAGGCAAAACCCGCAAACCGGGCAGGCCCGGGAAATCTAAGGCCCCGCGGGCCGCGCATTAGGGCGGCGGCCCCATGCGAGCCCCACCCCCTTAGCCCGACCGTGATGGTGACGGGTCGATGGCGAAAAGGACGGGGACCTCATGAGCATGATGCAGAACACAGCCGCCGGGACCATCCGCGCATCGCTGCGCTACCCGGCGTTCCGCCGCCTGCTGTCGGCGCTCGCCGTATCGCAGATCGGCGGCTGGATTCACAACCTGGCCCCGGTGCCGCCTGTTTGCACCTGGACGCACTCGGCCGCCTGGGCCGGCGCCTTCATGGTCGCGCGGGTGGTGCCGATCGTCGTGCTCGGACCGCTCGGCGGTGCGATCGCCGACCGCTTCGACCAGCGGCTGATCATGATCGTCCCAGCTACCTCGCGGCTAGCGCCATGCTGCTGCTGCTGGCACTCGCCGCTGCAGCGCACCTCCCGATCCCGCTCGCGCCGCCGATCGCCGCAGCGGCGACCGTGGCAGCCACGCCCTGCCTGGGATGTGTCGCCGCCGCCACCCCGCGGATGGTCGATGATGCGGACCTGCCAGGCGCGGACCCGCCCGGTCGGCGGTCACCTGCATCGGTGTCGTGGCTGGGCCCGCGCCCGGGGGCGCCGTGCTCCTGTTCGGGGCACCGTGCTGGCCCCCTGTTCAACGCGGCTACCTTCGGGCTGTCCGCACTCGCGGTCGCGTGGACGCTGGCGGCCCCGGCCTTCCGGGCCCACGGGTCGCAGGGCAGCCACGTCGGCGTTCCGGCACGGATCAAGACCGGGCGCGGCCCGTCGCCAGGTCATCCGGAGCGATGCACAGCTCAAGTAGAGACCGGCGTTATAGGCCGGCGTACGCAGAACTGGACGATCGGCAGCGGGAGAACTACCCTCGGCGACCGTGGCGTTGAGCTCGTACTCGGCGCTATCTGTACCAAGCGGACCGCGCCACGGCCTTGTAATTAGTCACCTTCCGTGACGGGCAGGATCAGCCCGACGGCTATCGCCGGGCAAGTCCTGATAGTCGCGGTGGGAGCCCGGCGACAGCGTGCGTCACCGCCGGGGCACCGCTGGAATTGCGCACAATCGAATATCACCTCTCCACCGGTTCGATCATCCGCGCCAGGCCCCGCAAGACCGTCAGCCTGCCCGCCGGGCCCTGGGCACGCGCGTACGGCCTCGACCGCGACCCCGGCAGCGACACCATCCCGCTGCTCGGTCCCGGTCCTGGCTTCGACCGCGCCTACGCGATGACCACCGACCTGTTTGTTGACTGAACTAACGCCAGGTCTGTGATTGTTCGCCGGACGGGCGGGGATGGCAGTGGTTACGGTCCCTGCTCATGGCTGAACGTGGTGATCTTCCCTGGGATCTGGGGTCGCTCGTGGTGCCCCGCGGCGGGAGCATTGGCCGAGACCGGTGACCCGTGGGAGCCGTACCAGCTGACCGACCCGAGCCGGTCCGGTCAGCCACGGCGCCGTCCCGGTGGCGGTCGGCCAGGGTAAGGCTGGCGGTGTTCTGGCTGCTGCTGGCAGTCTGGCTGCTCTTGGCGAGCATGGCCCTGGCGGACAAGCTCATCAACCCCCTCTCTTCGGCGTGCTCGTCGTGGTGACGCTCGGTACTAACGG
>Ga0207684_10005396_pt1 | contig 11805 bp, 10 predicted proteins | sample KBSK5501metaG_FD_184342 | JGI IMG/M metagenome (GOLD analysis project Ga0207684, IMG submission 184342) | Corn, switchgrass and miscanthus rhizosphere microbial communities from Kellogg Biological Station, Michigan, USA - KBS K5-50-1 metaG... | ecosystem: Host-associated > Plants > Roots >... | reverse complement strand
GATGTTGTCTGGAAATCAACGCTGGTTTGAGGTCGCGTATTTCTGGGGCATTGGCGGAACTCTGCAAGCAGTTTTGACCCCCAATTTACCTTATGGTTTTCCCGATTTCCGGTTTTTCAGCTTTTTTATTTCGCATTCCGGCATCATTGCTGGTGTGGTTTTTTTGATGCTGGTGCATAAATACCGGCCTTATCCGATGGCGATTGTGCGCGTATTTCTTTGGACCGAGCTCTACTTCGTTATCACGGTCATGGCTGATGCTTACACGGGATATAATTACGGCTTCCTTCTGCACAAACCGGAAGCCTTTTCAATCTTGAGTTTTCTCTCCGACTGGCGGCCGCTCTATTTAGTACAAATGCATGGACTGGCGCTGGTCTTTTTTATGGTGCTTTATCTCCCGTTTGCGATTGTCGACGTGTTACGGCGAACTGGTCCTTCTGGAGCGGTGGTGTCTGACCGCCGGTAAAATTAGTGCGACGGTCAGAGACCGCCGCTACAGTCCCGACATCTTGAAGCCGAAACCGCTCCACGTTGGCAAGGTCACCATCGGCGGAAAACGTCCGGCGTTTATTCTTGGGCCATGCGTAATTGAATCCGAGAAGTTCGTCTGGCGAATGGCGCGGAAAATCGTAGCGATTGCGCACGAGGAAAGTGTCGATCTGATCTTCAAGGCCTCCTATGACAAGGCCAACCGCACTTCGGTTCGCTCGTTTCGTGGGATCGGTGTGAATGAAGGCTGCGAGATTTTGTCCACTATTGGACGCGAATTGAAGATTCCTGTGACCACCGATGTGCATTCGCCGGCCGAGGCTGAGATTGCCGCTGATAAGATCGATATGTTGCAAATACCGGCTTTTCTCTGCCGGCAAACGGATTTACTGCGCGCGGCGGCCGAGACCGGACGCGCGATCAACATAAAGAAGGGCCAATTTCTTGCCCCTTGGGACGTCAAGAACATTGCTGAGAAAATGAGGGCATTCGGGAATGACAAGTTTTGTTTCACCGAGCGCGGCACTACCTTCGGCTATAACAACCTCGTGGCCGATATGCGGTCGCTTCACTGGATGCGCGAAGCGGGCTATCGGATCATCTTCGATGCGACCCATTCCGTCCAGCGGCCGGGCGGAGCGGGGGATACGACCTCCGGCGATAGCGTCCTGGCTCCGGTGCTGGCGCGTGCCGCGATGGCGGTGGGTTGTGATGGGATCTTTATGGAAGTGCACGAAAATCCAAGGCGCGCCCTGTCGGATGGCCCCAATCAGGTTCCGCTAAAGAATTTGCCGAAGCATTTGCGCATGTTAAAAGCAATTCATGCTGCCGTGTCGTAGCAGGCGCGCCTTGCGTGGCAGCGCGCTACTTTCATTGTTACTCCTCTTGCTCGTTGCGCTGCTCGCTTCAGCCGGGTCCAGCTTCGCCGAGAAGGAGAAAGGCAAAAACAAACCGGGGAAAAAGAAGAAGATGCCGAGCGCCACGGCCAGCGCATCGCCGGGCGAACAGAGCTTAACCAACATACCGCTGCCGATCGGTCACGAGGCGAAGGGTCTGGTTCTCCCGGATTTTGATGGCGAAGGCCATGTGCGCGGCAAATTTACCGCCAGCACGGCACGGCGCGTCGACGAAGAGCATATTCAATTTCAGGATCTTAAGATCACGACCTTCACCCCTGAGAGCCAGGTCGATTTGCAAATAGACATGCAAACGTCGGTCCTTGATTTAAAGACGAAAATCCTTAGCTCACAGGAACGGGCCACGGTTAAGCGTGCAGATTTCAACATTATCGGTGATGCCATCCAATTCGACACCAGCACGCGTACCGGCCGAATGATCGGCAATGTGAAAATGGTTATCACGAGTCAATCGCAGCTAATTCAACAAAAGAAGGAATGATAAAGCTCCTCTCCCTATCAGCCGTGCTCCTAGCCGGAACCGCGGCGCCATTGCCAGCGCAAACGGCGTCTTCGTCCGCCAGCGCACCGCTGGCTGCAAAAAGCCCGGCTAAGCCAGCAGTCGAAAAGGGAGACAAATCACCGCCGAACAAATTCCTTGGTGAAAACACTGTCCCAGGTTCGAATGAACCGACCACCACCGAAATTTATGCGGACGAAGCATTTTTTGATTCCAACAAAAGCATGGGCATTTTTACTGGACATGTGAAGGTGACTGATCCGCGCTTCAATCTGCAAAGCGACAAACTGACCGTGTTTATTTCAAAAGGGGAAAATCAAGGACTGGAGAAAGCGATTGCGGAAGGCAACGTCGGCGTGGTTCGCGATCGGCCCGACCCTAACGGGGGGCCTCCGACACGCGCTGTTGGGCGTTCCGACACGGCTACCTACACGGCCTCAAACGGTGATGTTGAGCTCAAAGGAACACCGCGTGTTCAGCAGGGAGAAAATACGCATATCGCGACGAGCCCCGATACGGTTATGTTGATCAATCAGGATGGGCAATTGACGACACATGGCCCCAGTCGCACTGAGATTCGGCAGCAGCCGAAAGATGATCAAGCAGGAGGGAAAGCCGATGGAAAGGGCGAAACCAAACCCGATGGAAAACCCAAAGACGAACATAAAGGGAAGGGCAAACCGGAACACAAGGCGTCACCAACGGCCAAAGAATGATTAGTGAAACTGCACCGGCGGCGAGTCCGAAATTCGCTGCGCCGCCTTCGGCCGAGACGGAGAATGTTCTCTTCGCCGATCAACTGGTGAAGATTTACGGCGGCCGCGCCGTGGTGAATGGGATTGATCTCAAGGTTGCGGCCGGCGAGATCGTCGGATTGCTGGGACCGAACGGTGCCGGAAAAACGACGAGCTTTTATATGATCGTCGGCCTGGTCCGGCCCAACAGCGGGCGCGTTATGTTTTCCGGCACCGACGTGACGAATTATCCAATGTACAAACGGGCGCGACTGGGGATGGGTTATTTGCCACAGGAAGAATCGATTTTCCGTAAAATGACGGTGGAACAAAACATCATGGCGATTTTGGAAACTCTGCCGTTGAGCAAGGTGGAACGGCGGAATCGTTGTGATCAGTTGCTTCACCAATTTGGAATCGAGCGGATCGCGAAAAATCAGGCACTTACTTTGAGCGGCGGCGAAAAGCGAAGGTTAACCATCGCGCGATCGCTCGTGACCAAGCCAAAGTTGCTCATGTTGGACGAGCCATTCAGCGGCGTCGATCCAATCGCAGTTTATGATGTGCAGCAAATTATTGTGAACCTGCGCAAATCAGGTCTCGCCATCATGATTACTGATCACAACGTGCGCGAGACGCTGTCGATCGTCGACCGTGCCTACTTGATTTACGAGGGGCGGGTTGAAAGTGAAGGCAGCAAAGATTTTCTCATTAACGACCCGATCAGCCGGCAGCTATATCTGGGCGAACGATTCAGGATGTAATGGGAATGACGAAATCCGAATGACGAATGCCGAAGGAAGCTCGAAAGCTCGAATGCTCTAATGCGGAAGACACAGCGGCGACTTTTTTTTGGATGACGAAATTCGATCACGGAATGCCGAAGTAACGAACGCGAGGCGCTGTTTGTCACTTGGGTTTTGTCATTCCTTCGTCATTAGACATTCGTCATTAAAGCATTCCCATCGCGGCCGGCGTAAATTCGCGGCGGATGCCCTATAAGTGGATAACATGGCAGGCGGAGCGCCTGCCTTACAACATCATTAGTCGGGCGGCGGTTCTTTAGACCGTTGAGGGCCAGCGAGTCATTTGGCACTGCGAATTGGAAATTACACGCCATCCGCATTACAAGTTAGACGCTCATGCCAGCGCCATCAGCGACCTTTACAGTCACTTCGACCAGCGACCAGCGAAAAAGTGTGCCGGTCGTCACAGTGGAGAGCTTTTACAACTCGCACGCGGAGAAGCTGCAAATGAAACTGGAAGGACCGCGCGTCGGATTCCATCGCAAGATTCGAGAGCCTACAATTAACCGTCCTGGGCTCGCGCTTTCAGGTTTCTTCAGCTATTTCGCGGAAAAACGCGTTCAGGTTCTGGGCGCAGCCGAAAATACTTACCTGAAGAGCTTGTCCGAGAAAGTGCGGGTGCAAAGATTTCGCGATCTTTGTGCCAAAAAGATTCCCTGTTTGGTGATTTCGCGTGGGGCGCATCTTGATCCAGCGCTTTTGGCGACAGCCACGGAGGAAAAGATCGCCGTCTTCCGCACTCCGATGATAACGATGAAGTTTATTAACGCTGCCACGATCGCTCTGGAGGTGGATTTTTCCCCCACCGTTACAGAATTCGGCAGTATGGTCGATATTCTCGGAGTCGGCGTTTTGATCCGTGGCGCCAGTGGTATCGGTAAGAGCGAGTGCGTGCTCGGCTTGATCGAACGTGGTTACAGCCTGGTGGCCGATGATGTGACACGAATCACCTCGCTGGAGGGCCGGGAATTAATGGCGACGGCGCCCGAGCTCACGCGCAATCACATGGAAGTTCGCGGGATAGGTATTATCAACGTCGCGAATATTTTCGGCATCGGCAGTATTCGTGTTGAGAAACGGCTCGACTTGGTGGTGACCTTGCAAGATTGGGAGGAACTGGATGAAGTAGACCGCATTGGGCTCGACCAGGAGTTCTATGAAATCCTGAACCTGCAGGTGCCACACGTTACCATTCCGGTGCGGCCGGGACGCGACATCGCGCGATTGATCGAAGTAGCGGCGATGGATCAAAAACTGAAAGGGCTGGGCCGAAACAGCGCGGTGGAATTTAACAGGAAATTGCTCAATTTGATGGAGCCGAAGGAAGACTAATGGGCTTGTTGAACCGGAGAGTGACCGCGGCGCGTGGTCAAAAGGTAGAGAAAACTATTCCAATAATAAATCGACTGGGTTTGCATGCGCGGCCGGCTGCAATGTTTGTGCGAATTGCCAGCCGCTACCGGTCCGAAGTTTGGGTCGCAAAAGAAGGCGAAGAAGTGAACGGTAAGAGTATTATGGGACTGATGATGCTCGCCGCCGGCCAAGGGTCGAACTTGCGTATTCGCTGCGAAGGCGCGGACGCAGCGAAGGCAATGGAGGAGCTGGAGGAACTAATCAACGCGCGCTTCAACGAAGATTGACATCCCCGTTAATCTCGCAGGTGGATGAACGGCGATAAAGCGGGGCGGGAAATTCGGTTTCATGGCGCGGGCGTTTCTCCCGGGCTCGCCCGGGGCACCATTCATGTTCTGCGCCAAGATTCCGAAGACGAGGTGGTGCGCTATCCCATCAAGGCGTCGCAAATTGGGAACGAGATTGGGCGCTTTGAGGCCGCGCTTATACAAACGCGGATGCAAATCCTCGAAATGCAGCAGCGCATCGCCCAGTTGATTGGAGCCAAGGATGCGGCGATTTTCGACGCTCACCTCCTGGTCGTCGAGGATCGCACTTTAATCGATGAAGTGCTGCGCAAGCTTGAAAAAGAGCTGTGCAATGTTGAGTTCGTTTTTAAGCAAGTGGCCACCAATTACGCCGAAACTCTCAGCAAGATCGATGATCCCTATTTGCGCGAACGCGCCCTGGACATCGAGGACGTGACGCGGCGCGTCATTCGTAATCTGCAAGGTAAAGCGCACAAGCCGCTGGTGGGCGCAGTTGAGCCACACATCTGCGTCGCGCATAACCTGACTCCTTCCGACATGGCGACCATGAACAAGGAGCGAGTGCTTGGCATCGCGACTGATCTTGGCAGCCGGACATCACACACTGCGATTATGGCGCGGTCACTTGCGATTCCGGCGATTGTCGGCCTGCACGACGTCAGCGAAAAATTGGAGACGGGTCAGAACGTCCTGATCGATGGCACCAATGGAGTGCTGATCGTCGATCCGAAGCCAGAAACGCTGGCGCAGTACGAGGAAATCGAATCGCGTCGAGTGCAAGTTGCAGCGCAGTTAAAGGAACTGCGCGAGACAATATCGACCACGCGGGACGGTCGCCACATCGTGCTTTCGGCCAACATTGAGCTGCCGAGCGACGTCGATTCCGTGGCCGCAAACGGCGCCGAAGGCATCGGCCTTTATCGAACAGAATTTCTCTATCTCAATCGTGCCACACTGCCGGCCGAAGACGAGCAATATCAAACTTATCGCGAGGTGGCCGAGCGGGTTGCCCCCAATCCGCTAATTATCCGAACTTTTGACCTTGGCGGAGACAAGCTTGCGCCTGGCAGCGTGGATGTGACTGATGAGATGAATCCGTTCCTGGGTTGGCGCGCCATCCGGTTTTGCCTCGAGAACATTGACATTTTTAAAACACAACTGCGCGCCATTCTTCGCGCCAGCGCGGTCGGCAATGTCAAAATCATGTTTCCGATGATCTCCGGCCTCGATGAATTACGGCGGGCGATAGCTGTCTTGAAGGAATGCGCGCAGGACCTTGGTCGTGAAGGACACGCCTTTAACCAGGAAATGGAGGTGGGCGCGATGATTGAAATTCCGAGCGCGGCCATTTCGGCGGACACGCTCGCGCGCGAAGTCGATTTTTTCAGCATCGGCACAAACGATCTGATTCAGTATGCTCTGGCGGTCGATCGGGTGAACGAACGGATCGCGCATTTGTATGAGCCAACGCATCCGGCCGTGCTGCGATTACTTAAAATGATCGCCGATGGAGCCCATGCCAATGGAATCTGGGTTGGCGTGTGTGGGGAAATGGCGGGGGACATTGCCCTAATTCCGCTCTTGCTTGGCCTCGGCATGGATGAACTCAGCGTCGGCGCGACGTTGGTGCCGCGGGTAAAACGCGCGGTTCAGAGTCTCGCCACCACCGAATGCCAGAACCTGGTGGATGAAGCGCTTAAACTGCAAACCCCATCGCAAATCTTAACGCGTTGCCTGGAGCTGGCGAGCCAACGTTATGGGGATCTCTTAGGATAAAGACGTTGAATCGTTACATTGTGAATCGTTAAAGCAATCGGCGAGCACGATTCACCATTCACGGCTTCTCACTCTTCTTCCGTCGACTCCGTTTCCGGATCAGGTTTCAGGCCGTCTTCCTCCATTTTGCGGAGAACATCACTCATGTCATCCACCTCATCCCAAACTTCCTGGCTGACGTAAATGGGCGCCTTTTGTTGGGTCGCCATCGCGATGCAATCGCTCGGCCGGCCATCCAGCTCGATAATTTTTTTCTGCTGCAACTCATTCTCCGCCCGAATGATCATACGGGCATAATAGGTTGCGTTTTTCAGATCATTGATGATGATGCGCTCGACCTTGGCCCCGACCGCAGCCATGAGATGGGCAATGAGATCGTGCGTGAGCGGGCGCTCCTTTGAAATGTCGCGCATGAACATGGTAATCGCGCTGCCGACCGTTTGATCGACGTAAATAATGAACACTTTGTCGTTGTTCCCCAGAAAAACGGCGCAGCCGCCGCTCGTCGGCAATACCGCGCGCACCTGCACCTCGATCACCGTCTTGTTCATCGAGGCGAACGTTATCTGCATGGAGACGAAAAACAAGCTGCGCGGGTTGGCGGATTGCGCGAGCTCCGTCGCGCGGTGTTAATGTGTGGGCCGCCGGCGCATTATTTTTGGTCATCAGATCGCCGCGGGACGAGTCTGTCCATTTGGGGGACAAGCGCCTGCATGATTCACTTCGGCCTGTGAAAACGTTCGCTTCTTGTGAATAAGTCTAGCGAATTTTTTTCGAACCGTACTTGCATGTTCCGCGCGGTGATTGATTATGCGCTCTGCGGCCCTGCGCCGCGCGCCAAAGGGACATGAAAACCGAGTGGGACGTTGAGTCCGCCATTGCTACCTACAACGTCGATCGCTGGGGTAGCGGTTATTTCACGATCAACAATAATGGCAATGTCGAAGCGCGACCATTGCAGGCTGACGGCGGTTCCATCGACATTCTCGAAGTCGTGAACGAAGCGCGTGACCGCGGCCTCGCCTTTCCGCTCGTCATCCGGTTTCAGGATTTATTGCGGCACCGGGTCGAGTCGGTGAATCGCGCTTTCCAAGCGGCGATTACCGAGTTTGGTTATCGTGGTGCCTATCGAGGCGTTTTTCCTATCAAGGTCAACCAGCTCCGAGAGGTCATCGAGGAAATAGTCGACGCCGGCCAGCAATTTCATTTCGGGCTGGAAGCGGGCAGCAAACCAGAATTGGTCGCCGCGCTGGCGATGCACAAGGACCCGGAAAGCCTGATCATTTGCAATGGTTACAAAGACGCGGCCTTCATTCGTATCGCGCTTCTGGGGTGCAAGCTTGGCAAGCCGGTCATCATTGTCGTCGAAAAACTCGAGGAGCTCGAACAAACGATTCGCACATCAAAAGAGGTCGGGGTTGAGCCTCACATCGGCATTCGCGTGCGGCTGCACAATAAGGGTGCGGGCAAATGGGCACCGAGCGGTGGCGAAAATGCAAAATTCGGTCTCGACACTACCAGTCTGCTTGCAGCCAGTGAAATATTGAAGGCAGCGGGGCTCGCCCATTGCCTCAAACTTGTTCACTTCCACGTTGGTTCGCAGGTTCCCGACATCGCTACGATCAAGCGCGCTGTCCGCGAAGCAGCGCGCTATTACGCAAAGCTCGCCAAACTTGGATATGATCTCGGTTATCTCGATGTCGGTGGCGGTCTCGGCGTCGATTACGATGGCTCGCGCAGCGATTTCGACAGTTCGACCAATTATTCATTGCAGGAGTACGCCGACGACGTCGTCTGGAACATTATGGACGTGTGCGATTCAGAGGGCGTTGCACATCCGGCCATCGTGAGTGAAGGCGGTCGCGCCATCGTCGCCCATCACTCCGTTCTCGTCATGGAAGCGTTCAGCTCGATCGAAAGAACGGCACCAAAATTAAAGGTCGAAGCGGGTGACAAAGATCATAAACTGGTGCGCGACATTTTGGATGTAAAACAGCGGCTCAAACGCGGCAATCGTCTCGAGAGCTTGCATGACATCCAGCAAATCAAGGAAGAATCGCAGCAGATGTTCGATCTTGGCCTGCTCGATCTCGAATCAAAAGCCAAGATCGAGACGGTTTATTGGCAACTCGCCCAGCAAATCGTCAATATGCATCGGGGACTGCGCTACATACCCGAAGAAGTAAAACAGGTCGAAACTTCGCTGAGCGATCAATACATTTGCAATTTTTCCGTGTTCCAGTCGCTGCTCGATCATTGGGCTCTGGGGCAATTATTCCCCATCATGCCAATCCACCGCCTGACCACCCCACCCGATCGCAACGGCATGATTGTGGACATCACCTGCGATTCCGACGGCAAAGTCTCGAAGTTCATCGACCTGCAGGACGTTAGAGACACGCTGCCGCTCCATCGCATTACGCCCGGCGAGATCTATTACCTTGGTGTCTTTATGGTTGGCGCCTATCAGGACATCATGGGCGACCTGCACAATTTGTTTGGACGCGTCACCGAGGTACATCTTTTCCTCGATCCCGATGAGGAATCGGGTTGGTATATCGAGGAGGTCATTGAAGGGAGCACCATCGGCGAAGTCCTTTCCATGACGCAGTGGGACAAAGTCGAGCTCATGCGCATGCTTAAAACGCAAGTGGACAGCGCGATCAAAACCGATCGTCTTAAGCCAAACGACGCGATGAAGCTTCTCTCCGATTATGAGCGTCTCTTGCAGGAATACACTTACCTTTCACTCAATGGCACCAAAGCGCCGCCGCAACCCGGCAATTGGTTGCCGCTGAGCTGACATTTGTAGCGCAGCATCGCATCGGGTAGGCGATGTTGCCGCGGAAGAAGCATCACTCTTTGAATGTTATCCCGCCTGCCGGGATCGCGAATGGGCGGAGCGTTGATCTCGCAGTCGACGTGAGTGTTACGCTGATTAAACTAGTGTGATCAACCGCCTTGTGAGAGATCCTTCACTCCGTTCAGGATGACAGCGTAAGAATGCTTACCTTATGAGATATCTTCTGTGCGAAATCCAATTATCCTTTGAATGTCGTCCCGCCCGCCGGGACCGCGACTCGGCGTAGCTTTGATCTCGCAGTCGAAGCGAGTGGTACGCTGATTAAACTAGTGTGATCAATCCGATCTTGTGAGAGATCCTTCACTCCGTTCAGGACGACACCGTAAGAAAGCTCACCGTATCACATACATTCTGCGCGTGACCCTGTTACTTGGGCCGAAATAGCAAGCAATGAACCGTAAGCATACCTTGTGTTAGATTCACCGCTTAGGAATCAATCTCTGATTGTCATCCCGACTGAAGGGAGGGATCTCACAGTCGAAGCGAATGTTACGCTGATTAGATTCGTGTGATCAATCCGGCTTATGAGAGATCCTTCTCCCGCCACTGCGGGATCAGGATGACACCGTCAGAATGCTCAAGGCATTAGCCCCAATTTTACCTGATCCTTGTAAATTCAAGCTTGGAGCCTTTGGGCTCTCTCAGAATCATACGGTCGCCCGAGAATTCCACTTGATAAAGAGAGGTGGCGAACGGCGTCTCGATCTTCACTCGGTTACGGTCAAGAATATATCTGCCTCGCGTGCTCCCGATCACGACTGATCCATTTTTAGAGAACTCCCAAACCATTGCGCTGGCATCCGACGTACGCCATTTACCGACGATGTCGTGGGAAGAACCCCCACAGCCAGCCATAGCACACAGCAGAACCGCTAAGGCGATTATCCCAAACCGGAATTGATTTCGGGGAAAAATAAATGGCATGACAGCCGGGCCTCCCTATTGCCGGGGCGCAATCGGCAGAATAAGTAATCTAGCGACTCGTTTCGACATCATAAAGTCTTTCTTTGGCTTTCGTCGGTAAAGGACTCTTTGAATAGCATGCTTCGGTCGCGCCCATCCGAGTGCAGGGTTGGGTGCGGACCCGGCGCGATTCGCCTTCCATCACTGCTTCGAGATCGCCGGTTTTCCGCGGAGGACATATTTTTGGACTTTACCTGTCGCTGTTTTCGGGAGCTCCGGCAGAAATTTGATTCCCTGGGGGGCCTTGAAGTGCGCGAGATGATCGCGCGCGTAGTCACGCAGCTCGGCTTCGGTGGCGGTAGCGCCCGCTTTTAAGACAACGAATGCGTGTGGCGCTTCGCCCCAGCGTTCGTGAGGTAACCCTACAATTGCGACCTCTTGAACGGCTGGATGTCGCAGCAACACGCCTTCTACTTCCACTGAGGAAATGTTTTCGCCGCCGCTGATGATCACATCTTTTATGCGATCTCGAATCTCCGTGTAGCCATCGGGGTGGACGACCGCCGCATCGCCGGTATGAAACCAGCCGCCTCGCATGGCATCGGCCGTCGCCTCGGGGTCTTCGTAATAGCCTTTCATGACAGCGTTCCCGCGAACGACGATCTCACCGATCGTCTCACCATCGTGCGGAACATCCTGTCCCTCTTCATCCACGACCCGAAGTTCACCCGATGTAAGTAGTTCTACTCCCTGGCAGGCCTTAATCACAGAGCGCTCAGCGCACGAAAGTCTTTCGTGTTCAGGTCTCGGTTCGCAAATCGTGATAAAAGGCGATGTCTCGGTCAGCCCGTAGACGTGCGTGATCACCCATCCAAGTTCCCCTTCGACTCGCTCGATCGTTGCCGCCGCCGGCGGCGCGCCGGCCGTCAAGACGCGGACGCCTCGGCGCGCTTCGCGCCTAAGTTCTTCCGGAGCACGGACGATGCTGATCAATACCGTCGGCGCGGCGCAAAGCATACTCACAGACTCCTCTTTAATTTTCTGGAAAACCGCAACGGCCTCAACCTTTCTCAGGCAGATGTGAGTCGCGCCCGCCGCCGTGACAGTCCACACGAAGGTCCAGCCATTGGCGTGAAACATCGGAACGGTCCAGA
>Ga0207684_10005395_pt1 | contig 11814 bp, 6 predicted proteins | sample KBSK5501metaG_FD_184342 | JGI IMG/M metagenome (GOLD analysis project Ga0207684, IMG submission 184342) | Corn, switchgrass and miscanthus rhizosphere microbial communities from Kellogg Biological Station, Michigan, USA - KBS K5-50-1 metaG... | ecosystem: Host-associated > Plants > Roots >... | reverse complement strand
CTAGTACTACAACCGTAGTTATGAGGGCGCATGAGAGCTTGAACGAGAGCGCCGCCGCAGCGACCGTCGCCGGTAATGACTGCGACGGGCCCAGAGCCGCTTCCTCCTGCGAAACAGCGACCAGACCAGCCGCACCTCAGGCGAACGCACGGGTAAGGGCAGCGCGATCGCCAACAAGCGGCGCACTTCTGGCACGCTCAATCCGGCAAGCTCATCGGTTGCGGAGCTTTTTTTCCCTGCTCCCGTCGCTTGATACTGGCCAGCCAGGCATGGGCCATCATCGACAAGGTGATGTGGCGATACCAACTGTGCCAGAAGCGCACTTCATACTCATCCAGGCCCGTCTCCCCTTTGGCCTCTTCGATGCACTGCTCGACCGTGTACCGGGTGGAGGCCACCTGCACCAGGGTCGCGAGTCCGGTCTTGGGCGGGGCATAGGCCAGGTAATACGCCAGCTTGTCCGGCGTGCTGGGCGAGCGACGCGCGAGTAACCAGACATCGGGACCTGGAAGTTGCTCGCGACTCTCCACTACGCGCACGCGCGCCCAGTGGTACGTGATCATGCCCTTTTCTCCCTCGACCACCGCCAGTCGTTTCCAGGCGGATCGGGGCAGGTCGGCGATGACCTCGCTTACCAGCCGTGCAGGCGTTGCGCCTTTGGCCACGCGCGCTGCGCGTCGGGGTCGCCCACCGGTCTGCTCCTGCGGTTCCTCCACCTCTGGACGCTCGGTCCACACCCGCATGTTGGCTGAGACCGCCAACACGTAGAAGCGGCCATGCGCCTGGATCGTTTCCCGTAGCCGCGGCGCGTCCCCGTAGACCTCATCTCCCGTCACCCATCGCATGGGCACCCCGTGCTCCCAGGCATGCTCCAGCATGGCGCTGGCCTGCTCCGACTTGGTGGCAAAACGCACCTCCTGCGGCACGTGTGCCTCCGCTCGCCGCACACGGTCCCTGGCCCACGCCTCTGGCAGGTAGAGCTCTCGGTCCAGGAACACATGGCCGTCCTTGGTCGCGTAGCTCAAGACGGTCGCCACCTGGCTGTTCTCGCGCTTGCCCGCTGTCCCGGTGTACTGCCGCGCCACCCCCACCGAGTGCGCGCCTTTCTTCAGAAAGCCCGTCTCATCCACCACCCCGATGCCCTCTGGATCTCCAAAGGTCTCGATCACAAACTGCTGCAGCCGATCGCGCGCCGCGTCCGCATCCCAGGGCACCCGGTACAACAACCGCTGCATGCGATCGGGGAGGCGTTCCCCCACCGCTTCGGCCATCTGCCAACTATTCTTGCGTTGCGCCTCGCTCAACAGTCCGCGCAGGTAGGTGCGCGCTTGCTCGCGCGACTCGCTGCGTTCAAACAGGTCGGCAAAGCGAGCGTGAAACGCGTCAAATTCCTCTTGCCACTGCTCCAATTCTTCTTCGGTCATCCTCTTCCTCCCACTCAGATTCGCTCCTACTGAATCTACGAGTGGGACCTAACTACGGTTGTAGTACTAGAGGCTGTACGAAAAGGCCAGAGAAGCCATTTCCCATTGTTGGGTTTCCATTTGCTTCTTGAGCCACTTGCTCTGCGAGCGAAGGCCCAATTGAACAAAATATCTCTTATTGGCTTCTGGAATGGCTTGCCAGGGCGAAACAACTCATCAATGCAACCTGTTCCAGAAGGCTTTTCGTACAGCCTCTAATGTAGCCAGCACAGCCATGACGAAAGCCCCACTGGGCAAAGAACAGATAGGACCGAATCCGACCGATCGAGCTGTAGTTACACCAGTTTGTAATACTCTTCTGACTATCTATTAACATCAGCTAACTCATATGCTATAATGAAGAAGAAAGAGCATATTCCTTGTGTATCACGTAAAATAATCTATTGAAGCCATTCCGATTATTAAGTAGGCTAGAACTCGAATTTTGAGTTACTGATACTTGATGAATCGTCCACAAATGTGGCTAGATAGGCAGCATATGGTCAAAGATGACTTCTGGCCAGAACCAGCAGACCGATTTAGTAATCTAGAGGTACCGACTAATCAAGTAAACACACCTATTTTTGATTATAAGGTAGATGCTGCTCAGTCTTCTCAGCTTGCCATAAACGAGGATACGACTTCTTCATCACAGCCACCAATAATTCCGAAAACTTCCCTCTCCGCACCTATCATATTTGAAGATATTTGGGGAGACGATATTGGGGAACCTACTTTTACAGAAACCCCTTCCTCTATTGATGCTGATCAAACAATATATATGAATGCGAAACTTGATAGCGAATGGGTTGAGCAAGAGGAACTATTGGACGAGACTGACGGTGATGAAACATCCTTTATCCTAGAGAATGAGCAAGGAATTTCAACCTCACTTATAGAATCTCCATTAATAGAACTTGAGAACAGGCCAGATTTACTTGCAGAATTTGATCATGTAAGTACCCCGTCTATTTTGGATAACGAACTTGAGCAAGATTTCCTGCTCGATGACATTGAACTCCTAGACATTGATGCCGCGCTGGCTGAGCTAGATGAAGAAGAACTGTCCTTTCCACAGGCTAAGAAGAAGGACATAGGAGTGTTGATTGGACGCGGAAATGTTGCTAGTTGGATGGGAAGTTGGGGTCTCTTTTACATCAACTGGGAATGTGGAGAAGAAGCCGAGCAAGAAGCCCTCAAACGCCTGGGATATGCTGAACTTGAAATAAGTGAGGCTACTCGTGCATTTGTTATCCAAGCAGCTCGTGCCGCCAAGTTGCCGCGTCGTCAAGAGCGAGAACTGACAATGAAACTGGAGCAGACTCGTTTACTTCGTGCTCAGTTACCCAACTGCAGAGACCCCGAAAATGACCTATATGTTGAGCAACGAGTAGCATTCAATGCAGAAATTGCTGATCTAGAACGAACGCTGGTCTCCAAAATGCAATGGGTGGCGGTAAAAAAAGCAGTTCAATTTATGGGTAGAGGTATTGACCTGGATGATCTTATTCAGTACGGTATGCTAGGGGTTATTGCAGGTGTTAAACATTATGATTTGAACAAAAATACCCGCTTGTTGACTGCTATCAGTTGGTGGGTGTTCCAGGCGCTCAATCGAGCTGTTAACGATACTGTGCGTTTGATACGTGTACCTGTTTATATTTCCGAGCTACTCATGAGTATAAAAAAGCAACATATCACCTTACAAATATCTCTAGGGCGTCTGCCTACCCTTAAAGAGCTTGCCAATGTGATTCAAGTGCCGATTGAACGTTTAAAAGAACTCTTACGTCTGAATGAAAAACTCATTTCTTTAGAATGGTGTAAGCTTGCTGAAGACGCTCATGAAGGATACTCTTTTCAGCCACTTGAGAACACTTCAGTAGTAAATGAGGTTACTCTCGATGATGAAACAGATGAACTTGACATAAAGCAAGATGTCGAGGCTATGCTACAATTGTTGAGTACGAGAGAAAGGCAAGTAGTTACACTACGTTATGGGCTCTATGATGAAGAGATGCGAACTCTGGAAGAGGTCGGTAAAGTCTTGGGCGTAACGCGAGAACGTGTGAGGCAGATTGAAGATAGAGCTTTCAAGAAAATCAGGAACGATTACCACTTAAATAACAGGGTTATTAAAGACTTCATAACAAAGAAGATTATCAAAGTTCAGGACTCTCCTCAAAAAATTGAAGAAAATACTTTAAAAGCAGTTTCTCGGCAGGAATCTAGGCAAAGAAAAACTGTTGAAGATAGTAAGTTACTCCCTAAAGCAAATGATGTGAAAGGTAAAAGAAATATTATAGAAGTTGACGGGCAGATCTTTGAGAGGATTGTATTTCGGCATGGCTTTATGTGGAGAAGGGTTCCTAATTAGGAAGTCACTGGTGAGAAGCTAGTAATTGATAAGGAGGGAAAAATTCGCAGGCAATAAATTTTAGAAAAGGAAAAAAGTATTTTTATGACCCTACATTTTTTTGCGTCCATGACGGCTGTACCGAGCGACTTTCGTAAAATAGAAAGCTTTTTGGCGAGAGTGCAGCCCGGTAGTGATCCTTTAGCTCATGTGCTGACGACGCCTCTATTTATGAGTAAGGATGCACTCGGTTTTGTAAGGCGGTTTCAGGAGGAGCGTGGGAGCGAGATTTGCTTTGATAGTGCAGGCTACTATGTCCAGATGGGTAAGATTGGCTATCACGAGCTGTATATGAAACTCCTGAACTGCTATCGAGCTAATCGATGGGCTGATCGGTATGTGTTGCCTGATTATGTTCCCCTATCTAGCGATACCGATGAGCAAGTGGCTGAGAAGGTGCGTGAAACTGTGTACTACTCCTCTCTCTTTTTTGCAGAAATGCCAGACGAGTTAAAAGTGAAGGCAATGCCTGTAGTGCATGGTCGTACAAGGGCACAGGTTGAATATTGCCTGGAGCATTATTTACAACTCGGTGTTCAGTGGGTTGGCTTTGGCAGCTTTGGTACGTTTGGTAAGAACAACGAAACAAATGTAGCAAACCAATCGGCGGTGGAAAATGCACGGTTGGTTGTAAAGATTGCAAATAGGCATGGTTTAAAGGTGCATCTTTTTGGATTAGGTGCACCCGCGCTGGTTGGCATGTTGCACAGTATCGGAGCGGCTTCTTTCGATTCCGCCTCGTGGTTTAAGGCTGCTGGCTTTGGCCAGGTGCATATGCCACTGATGCGAAGCTATAACATCACCTATAACAATGGGGTGTCGGAACTCCAACAGGGTATTACCTGGGAGCATTTTACACGGCTCAAGCAGATCACAGAACACGAGTGCATCTACTGTGTTGACTATCATACTCTGTCGAGCCATAAAATGCACCGGGTGGTACACAATCTCTTGGTTGTGAACGAGTCGGTGCAAATGCTCAATGGCGGGCAATTTGAGCGAGCAAGAGCTATCTATGAACAAGGTTCAGTAAAATACAAGGAAGAGTATAAGCGATGGCTACCACTACCTCTAGGCTAGTTTTTCACTTTCCTGTCGGAGCTAGTCCCGCGAAGATACCGACATTGTTGAGAGTCTTGCTTTATGCAGATTCTGCAGTACGGAAAGATAGCGATCTGGATCAGATGGCCTTAGAACAAAGTACTGATCGTACTCGCTTTATCGAGGCGCGTGGCTTGTCTGAGGATATTTTAGGCTTAATAAATAAGACGAAAGAAGAGTTGATACTGACTCCTCGCGCACAAGTGATTCTCAAAAAGCGCGAGTCAGTTCAATACGATTTACTGCATTATTTATTTTACACCGCGTGGAAGGCTGGAGAACCGGAGAAAAACGCTCGTTCCTGGTTTTACCGCACTATTTGTGATAATTTGTGGGGCATGCAGGAGGTTGTGTTGGATAGAGATATGCGCCAGAGCTTCACGCAACAGTTGAGTGATCAGATTGTCCAGGATTTCCAGCAGGTGCCAGGAATAGAGAGGGTGTCGATCGGTATTCAAACTATGGATGGTGCAAGGGAATGGTTACGCAACCTGGCACCTGCTGTCATTGATACCTTCGGGAAAAAAGATGCAAAATTTCATCGACGTGTAACGTGCTCAGCAGAGTTGTTTTTGTTAGCTCTAAGTCATAGCTGTCAGTTGGGTGGCTCAGTAATAGGTATGGATGTGCTGCTTTCATCACAGAGACGTGAAGAGATCAGTCGCCTTTGCCTGCTTGAGCCGTTACAAATTGATCGTATGTTGGATTGGATACTGCCTATTTTTCCTCAATTTGTGAGCCAAGGGACACGAACCGGCTCCTACGGTCGCTTTGTACGATTGCATCGTTTTGTGACGGTGGAAGATTTTGCTTAGCTAGAGAGGAATGATGGAGGATGCTCACGAGCGAATTGGCACACTTAGATGTTGTCTTACAAAAACAGCCAATTATTGCGACATGGACAGCTCAGGATATTCTTGAGCGTCCAGAGACGGTGCGCGAAAATTATTTACAGCATGTTCGCTCATTTGTGATTATAGGCAGAGTAAAATCATCCACCGATGAAGAGCAGTTTACGATCACTGATTATGAGAAACGTTTGCTCAAACTGGTAAAGGCCAAAGGGGCGGGTAAAGGCTATATCACGGCGGATTACGGCTATGGGAAAACGAGCACAGCAGCTTTTATTTGGCAGCGATGCGAACAGGCCGAAATTGTGGCTGTGCCTCCTTTCCAGATACAGAAACTTGACCACCTTATCACTGCCACCTTTGGCTGGGTACGCTTTAAGATGGAACACAGCTATCCTCAGCTGGTAGGTGAAGCGCAACAGATTTATGATCGCTATATCAACCGAGATACTGACACGCTTGGACGCAACGAGGGTGAACGCGAGTTATTGCGTCAAATGTATCGGGAAGGACGCTTTAGCCTGGATTTACGCGGCGTTGACTATGTCAGTTTTTTTGAAGAGATGACAGAGCTTGTGCTTAAAGCAGGGTATAACGGACTGGTAGTTATTGCTGATGAGCTACAACAGTATATCGATCCCGATATTAAATCGGGTGTGCGGGATCCTTTGACTTCGCTCTTTGATATTGTGCAGGCGCTGATGACTCGCAAGGGATACCTCCCTTTCGCGCTGTTGTTGAGTCTGCCATTGAAAGAACTGGGCTTAATCAATGATCAGCGCGGCGATCTGGTGCAGCGCCTGAAGAGTGATGAGTTAGCTCTTGATTTAAGTGTGATCTATAATCAGACTTTTGCTCGCGATCTGTGGAAGCAACTGGCCAGTGAGATACAATTTGAATCGCTAAAAGAAAAGATAGTGTCACCCGAAACGCTGGACGCCCTGGGACAGATATCGGCCCGTTCCGATCTAGCAACGGGGCCGCGTACTGTCGTTGATGTGTTCAAGTTGATGACCAAGCGGTATCTTGATGCACAAGGGAAGATTGAGCCATTTAGCCCTCTTGACCTGGTGAACGCTTTTTTGCAAAGAGAGGTAAGTTATGATAACGTCTCTACATTGCAACAGGTAGTCAATGACCACTTGACGCATCAGTTTGTGAGGGATAATCCAGGTTATCAAAAGGCCATTAAACTGATGGCGGCATTTCCCATTGATGGCTTACCAGATCGGTATTTTGATACGTATAGCATACGGAAAGCCATTGAGGGGTTAATGCAAGAGGCGCAGGGAGATATTATCACCTTTGCAGGCGGTGGGTATGACGATGAGGGACAGCAACGGGAGCTTCGCGCATTGCTGGTAGGGTTAGAGAAACAAAAAGTAAACACCGGTTGGCTCAATATGACTATTCGTGAGTTTACGCGCAACTATATTGAGCAAAGTCCACGTATGAAGGCCTTAGCTATAAGAGGATTCCAGAAGTTACTCAAGGAACAAATCTTTAAGGGAGATAACTGGAAGATTTATCGGAGTTTAGATTACACATTCACTCAGAACCGCGCCTATATATTTGAAGGGGCATTTCCCAATACGACACGGAAGAATTTCCCTGACCGTCGGCTACAGGTCCAAATTATAGCAGAAGGAGAGCAGGTACGTCAGACACTGAGCGAGGGAGATCTGGTCCTTACGTTCCAGCTCTTGCTCAACTACGATAAGCCCGAACAAGAACGTCGTACTTTACCCGGTACTATCAGCTATCCCCAACCCAAATGGACGACGTTTACTATGAACATGAGCTATAACAGCGGCAAGGAGAGTTATGGGGATTTACATACGACGCTTGGCCCAGTGGTTGCACCGTGGAAGATAACACCTATGCTGCTCTTGAGCCTCTATGCGTACCTAGAAGAAAAGGGCGAGAATAGAGCTATTCCTAAAGATGATGAGGAGTTTGTACAAGCAAACTACCAACCAGCCCTCATTGACCATGCCTATGAGCAGTTATTCAATCCCGAACTGGGCATTGAAATGGGGGTAGCAGGTGTGCGTATCGTGGAAAATGTGATCAAGCGGGAATTGGAAAAATACTATGGGCAGTATAGAGCGTTGATGACCACTGTGCAGTGGAAGCAAAGCTTAAAAAAGTACCATATAGCACTCGATAACCTGCCAACACCGTATGAACGCCAAGGTCAGCAGACCTACTCCTCTAGTAAGCAAGACCTTGCGGCTACAATTTTCAGGCAGAGCGTGCCAGCTTTAGAAACCTTTATTGCCACTAATACACTGCTTATCAAGCAAGAGAATGCCAACACTTGGCGATTCACCTTGCATCCATTAGAAGAGCGGATCATGAAGCAGTTGAAGGGAAGCTATTTAAGCGAACCACCACGGATGCCGGGTGGAAAACCGCGTCCAACCATAAGTCGCGATGCTGTGCTGAAAGTAGCGCGGGATATCGGCTATCGTGACGAAGAGTTCGAGGAGGCGCTGGTGTTACTGGAGAAGCGGAGTTTGATCTCGTTCAAGAATAGCCGGGGTAAAATTATTGCTGAAGAGATGCGCGTACCGCAAGTGGCAGAGCTACGAACAGCACTGGAAGACTATCATAACCACTTGAAAGTTGTCAAAGAAGCCTTACGAGACAACCCACAAGTGGATAGATGGCTTGATGATATAGGAAAGTATAAGAAGTATATCGAGAGTTTAGCAATTGGTCCAGATGAGCAGCGACAGACCTCACTCGATAATACCATACGAACTCGCTTCAATGATCTGAATGCTGTGATTCAGACAGAGCAAAACCACATATCCCAGGACGTTAAGAGATTACTCAAGCAGGTGATAGTCAAGCAGGATACTACTGCTGTACTCAACCAGCCGCTCCAAGAAGGTTTCTTCCGTGCACAGTTGGATACACAACGCCAAAGTCTCCTGAGAGAGGCGGGCGAGGTTGCTAGTATCTATGAGTCACTGAGGAAGCAATTAGACGATCTGTTGAGTATAGTAGACTATCCGACCCCTCTACCAGTAGAAGATCTACTCCGTGCGGTGCAAGCACATCAACGTCTACAAAACGATAGTTTTCGGTTAGACCAGCGAACGGCACAATTTGAGAAAATGGTATCTGACTACAGTAAAGCACATCTGCTTTTGCAGGGAGCCGCGAACTTACAACAGCGATTCCAGAATGTGGCTGCCGATACCTCTGTGGTGTTTCAAAAAGAGTTGGATGCATGGGCTTTAGGGATTACCGGTGAGTTAAGTAGTCATAAATTAGGTGCGCTGGCAAACGAAGGGGTATGGCAGGAACAATTTGATGTCATCCGACAACGCTTTGAGCAGAAGTTACAGGCTGAACGAGAGCGATTTATGCATGTGCAGGCTAATTACAAAACATTCCTGGCGAACAGACTTGTGGGAATGCGTCTGTGGGTGGACGTGGCTTTTAATCCGGCGGAGCCACAGGATAGTTATAGTCGCTTTTGGGATGGGGTACATGAGGTATTGCAGGAAGCTGTTAGTAAAGTACGTAGAGAGATGCAGTCAGCGTATGATCGAGCGGCGCGGCTTCAAGGAGGGGCATTACTCAATCTGCCACAAGCTGAACGTTCTGCCAAGCAGGCAGAGTTTGATGAATTGCTGGCACAACTGAGGGAATATATCAGCAAGACAACGAAATGGGCTGAAGACATATCAGGGCCACGCTTTACGGAAAAAGTAAGAAAAGATGGCGCGACGAAATCTACTGAAGAGGTTCTGGGATTTGTCATTAAACAGATCAGTGATCTGCATGCATGGTTACAGGGGCAAATACAAAGACTGACCGCGATTGAGCAGAGTGTGACGGCTGCCAGTCCCTCAGCAGAAGAGCAGGCTATTTTGACAATGCTGACTAATTTGCAACAGGAAAGCAGCTCGCTGGATGGCATTGAGATAGGATTGCTGTTGCAACGCCTAGGTGAAAAACAAGGGGTAAGCTGGCAAAACATCGCAAGTTTGTACTCGAAGCAGCGTCTACGCATAAAGGTTGCACCACTGATATTCGACTGAATGGCACTAGCGGAGTAAAGCGAAAGAGGGGAAGCTGTGCATGAATGTGCAGTTAGTATCACCTACAGTGGAGATGGCACGTATGGAGCATCTGCCTGCAGCTAAACGCCTGGCAGATAAGCATAAACGTGAATTAGGGTTTATCAACCAGGCAATGCTGCAGAAAGCCATTGAAACTGACTCGCTGCTTGTCGCTACGCTAGCGATTGATGCTTCAGAGACAGAACGGGTGTGGACAGAGATTGAGCTTGCGGGTTTCGTCCACTTTTATGTACGGCGTGATAGCGTGGTGACGCTTTATAGTATTGTTGTCGCTCAGGACTATCGACAGAGAGGGCTGGGACGCCGACTTTTTGCAGAATTGGTGAGAATAGCATGTTCTCGCGGAAAAACTGAGATTCGCTTGAAGTGTCCCATAGAGCTACCGGCTAATGCATTCTATAAGCATTTAGGGTTAAAGATTGCCCGTGTTGAAGAGGGAAAACACCGTCCTTTGAATGTATGGACATATACCATGCACAACCAGTAAGGTATCGAGCAGCGTACCATTCAGGAGGCTGTATGACGACCTCTTTATCTGAGAAACCAATAGTAAGCTTTCTGCATACCCATCTGCAACAGCTCGCGCCGTTGTTCAGTGATGCGGAACTCACTCGCTCTGCACTAGCAGATGCGCTTCGTGATAAATTTCGTGAAGCATTGTATAGTCCTACAACTGAGATACGTTTTTTGCCTTTTCTCTTTTTGAGCTGCCAAGCTGTGCATGGATTGAACCTGGCGAGCCTCTCGCGTGCGATGAGCGAGCACCTATACCCAGTTCCTACTTTTATGAGTACACCACCACCGTATTTTGATAGTGTCCTAGTGCCCATAGATGCAGGTATCGATGCCGAGGTCGTGGGCAGTGGTTATGTGTTCTATTTTGAGGAAAGCCTGAACCCACATGATATCTATTATCTGCTGGCACATGCGTATGGACACCTGATGCTTGGACATTTACGCAAAGGTGATGTGTACAGCCACTACGATGTTCTCTCTGAACTACGTTCGGCGGCTGGCCCCCCTAGACGTTGGGATCAGGCAGTACAGGCCCAGCAACATCTGTGGTTTGTGCCGCTCGCCCCTAGCTCTACCGTACTACCCGAGGATATCGATGTTGAATGGAGTATAGTGGGCTTTGCAGAGGCTTTTGAACGGTTACAGCGCGAGGATGTAGATGATAAGGCGCAAGTCATACAAGCATTTGCCTCCCGGCATGGGGAACAATTGCCCCAGGTCGATTTTGAAATAGGCCGCGATGCTCAACTCTTCCCTCATCAAAAACGCGGAGCGGCGGAGCTGGTGGTACGCTTACAAAAGTTGGGCGTGGCTCTACTAGCAGATTCAGTTGGTTTGGGAAAAACCCGAACGGTAGCGACCGTGATTAAGCTGATGCGCCAATATGGATTGATTCAGCAGGCGGCAGTATTGACCCCTGTCAAGCTACAACATAACTGGTTGGCTGAACTGGAGCAGTTGAAGCTAAGCATCGGTTTCCCCGGTGATAGCCATGCTGATGTAATCATCGTAAACAAGGATAAATTCAAGCGTATGGACACGACGACAGCCCGTAGAGAAGTGCGTGGCTGTAATCTGCTGGTGGTTGAAGAAGCTCATCAAGATATGCGCAATGTGGGCAATAAATTTCATCGTAATGTGAGAGAAGTGGCTTTCGATAAGTATGGTTTGTTGGTAACGGCGACACCCTGGAATAATCGGAGGGGTGATATCTTTGCGATGCTTCAACCTTTTGCGACCAATATACTGGGGACGGAGCGGCCAGCGCAGGCGTTTAACTGCTTCTCTAAAGGTCTGGATGTTGGTCAGCAAGAATTTGAACAAGATACAGATGTATTCCAGCAGGTGTACAAACGAACGGCTTTGCA
>Ga0207684_10005394_pt1 | contig 11815 bp, 8 predicted proteins | sample KBSK5501metaG_FD_184342 | JGI IMG/M metagenome (GOLD analysis project Ga0207684, IMG submission 184342) | Corn, switchgrass and miscanthus rhizosphere microbial communities from Kellogg Biological Station, Michigan, USA - KBS K5-50-1 metaG... | ecosystem: Host-associated > Plants > Roots >... | reverse complement strand
ACGCTGCCGCAGGGCGAGGGATGGGCGGTCTCGTGAAATTGGCGGTCACCCGTGACGCGGACGTTGCGACAGTGAGCAAAGTGAATGCGTCCCGCCAAGCGACGCACCATGGCCGGCAGATCGTTCTCGGGGCTCGCGCCGAGCGAGCCGGTGCAGAACGTCACGCCGTTCGCCGGGCTGTCCACGAGTGTCACGAGGCGCTCCAGGGCTCGGGCATTGGTGATGATGCGTGGCAGCCCGAAGATCGACCAGGGAGGGTCGTCGGGATGGATCGCGAGCCGCACGCCGGCCCGCCCCGCCACCGGCACGACACGCTCCAGAAAGTACGCCAAGCTGTCCCACAGGCGCTCCGCGTCCACGTCGCGGTAGGCGGCGAGCAGCGCTTGGAGATCGGCGGGTTGATACGCCGTGGCCCACCCCGGGAGCTGTCCCGTGCCGCGCGACAGATCGATAGCCTCGAGCGCTCGGTCGTCGTACGCGAGCGCCGTGGATCCGTCAGGCAGGCGCATGGCGAGATCTGTCCGCGTCCAGTCGAACACCGGCATGAAGTTGTAGCACAACACGGGAATGCCGAGCTCGCCCATACTCGCGATGCTGGCGCAGTAATTGTCGATCAGCCGATCGCGCCCGGGTCGTCCCAGCTTGATGTCCTCGTGCACCGGGATGCTCTCGACTACGGCAAAGCGGAGCCCGGCGTCCTCGATCAGAGCCTTGAGCGTGCCGAGGCGCGCCCGGCTCCAGGCGTCGCCGACCGGCACATCGTACAACGCGCTCACGACGCCCGTGACGCCGGGGATCTGTCGAATGTGGGCGAGCGGGATCGGGTCGGCCGCGCCGAACCAGCGGAAGCTCGGGATCATGCGCGGAGCAGTTCCTCGACTTCTCGAACGCTGGCGCGGCTGAAGTCGCCGGGAACGGTGAGCTTGAGCGCGCTCGCCGCCACCGCGAACTCGAGCGCACCGGCCGGCGCGTACCCGCCGAGGAGCCGCGCGATCAGGGCCGCGGCGAAGCTGTCGCCGCCGCCCACGCGGTCCACGACCTCCACGCAGTGTCGCCGGCTCTGTGCGAACGAGCGGCTCTCCGCATCGTACAGCACGGCGCTCCAGCCGTGCCGCCGGGCCCCGAGGATCTCGCGTCGCGTGAGCGCGACTCGCGTGACCCCGTAGCGGTCAGCGAGCCGGGTCGCCAGCGCCCGCGCGGCCTCGGGACTCGCGAGGTGGGTTTCGTCCGCGTCGATCCCGAGCATCGCACGCACGGCCGTCGGGTTGGCGATCAGGACCGTCGCCCGTCGGACCAGGGGCTCGACGAGCGGTCGCGGGTCTCGGTCCCGCCACAGCGCCTCGCGGTAGTTCAAGTCGAAGCTGATCGGTATGCCCTGGGCGCGCGCATGGGCGATCGCGTCCGCGAGCACGGCGGCCGGCCCGTCGCCCAGCGCGGCTGTGATCCCTGACGCGTGGAACCAGTCGGCGCCCGCGAGCACCCGAGGCCAGTCGACGGCACGCGGCTCGATGCGAGCCAACGCGGAACCCGCGCGGTCGTACACGACGCGCATGGCGCGCAGGTCCGCGCCCGGCTCGACGAAGTAGATTCCGAGGCGCTCACCACCCCGCTGGATCCATTCGGTGCCGACTCCTTCTCGCTCGAGCGCTGCGACGCCCGCATGCCCGATGGGATTGTCGGGTACGCGCGTGACGTAGTCGCATCGCACGCCGAAATGGCTCAGGGCGACCGCGACGTTCGCCTCTGCCCCCCCGAAGCACGTCACGAGGTCGCTCGACTCGAACAGTCGTTCTTCCCCGGGCGGGCTGAGCCGCAGGAGTAGCTCGCCGAATGTGACCACCCGCGTCACGGCGTCTCGCTCCGAACGCGCCGGGCCTCGGCGACGCGCTCGACGAACGACCGGGCGCGCGCCGTCAGCTCCGCCGCCGAGCCTTCGGCCAACAGGGCGGCACTCACGAGCGCGCTTCCCACGCTCACCGCGGCAGCGCCGGCGCGGATCCAGTCCCCGGCGTTCTCGAGCGACACCCCGCCCGAGGGCACGAGTCGCAGGAAGGGCAGCGGCGCAAGCACGTCGCGGATGTAGCCGGGACCGACCGCCGATGCCGGGAACAGCTTCACGACTGGCGCGCCCGCGCGCCACGCTGCGAGCAGCTCGGTTGGGGTGAACGCCCCGGGCATGCACGGCACCGCGCGGTCGCGGCACGCGCGGATCACGGACAGATCGAGTGCCGGGCTCACTACAAAACGCGCGCCGGCGTCGATGACGTAGCGCGCCGCGGACTCGTCGAGCACGGTGCCTGCACCGATGACGCACCCGGCGAGACTTTGATCGGAGGCGAGGTCGGCGATCGCGTCGATTGCGCCCGGCGTGGTCAGTGTGACTTCCACCGCGCCCACGCCGCCCGCGGCCAGCGCACGGGCGGCGGGACCGAGCCGGAGCGCCTCGGTCAGCCGAACGACGGCGATCACACCGCTCTGGAGCAGCGGATCGAGCCCCGGGAAGGTCGTTGCCGTGAGGGTCATGATCAGGTGCGGCCGGCTGCGTGCTCCGCCATGCCGGGCAGCGTGGCGAGCGCCGCCTCCACACCGTCACGCTCGAGCAGCAGCAGCCAGTGCGTCGTGGCTTCGAGCAGTCCCGGCAATTCGGCGAGATTCACACCCCACAGATCCGCGTCGGCCAGCGCGCTCCCGGCCAGTCTTTGCAGGGTGGTCGCGGTTCGCCAGTGCCGCTCGATCAGCGGGAGGTCGGCGTCGCTCGCGGGGTGCGAGCGCGCCCACAGCAGATAGGCCGCGAGACCCAGTGCCAACCCCTGCGGCGCGATCCCGCCCGCTCCCCGCTTCCGGGCGAACCCAGTGAGCGACGGTACCACGCGAAGCCGCAGCTTCGCCGTCTGATTCGCGGCGATCACCCGCCACTCGTGATCGAGCCAGGGGTTGCGAAACCGATCGATCACGGTGCCCGCGAACGCCAGGGCTGCGTCGGCGGGCAAGTCCGTTGCGGGGACTATCTCCTCGAACAGGATGTGCCGCAGGAAGACGCCCAGCCGGGGATGCTCGGCGGCCTCGCGCACCGTCCGCACGCCCGCGAGGAGCGCGAGCGGCGCGGTCGCGGTGTGCGCGCCGTTCAAGAGGCGCAGCTTGCGTTCCCGGTAGAACCGGATGTCGGGCGCGATGATTGCCGACTCGGGGGTGGCATCGATCGCAAACGTCGCCCGCAGCTCGGCAGGATCGGCCTCGATCGCCCAGAGGGCATGCGGCTCCGTGACGGTGAGGAGTGCATCGCTGTACCCGAGCCGCTGCTCGAGGGCCGCGCGCACGTGTGGGGCAGGCATGCCCGTCGTGATCCGATCCACGAGCGAAGAGCAGAACCGCACGCGGGCCCCGAGCCACTGGCGGAACTTGGTCCCGTGCTCGCGTCCGCCGGCGAGGTGGTCGACCATGGCGGCGAGGCGCGGACCGTTCTCATCCACCAGCTCGGTGGGGATGACGAACACGGGCGGACCGTCGGGCAAGCGGACGAACCGGGTATGCAGGAGGTCCGTCAACCGGGCGGGGAAGGCGGCCTCCGGGCGAAAGCCCGCCTCCGTCACGTTGCTCACGATCACCTGCAGCTCCGGCCGCGCGACGAGGTCGCGCACTGCCGACCACTCGGCGTCCGCTACCAATGCGCGCGAGATCGCCCCGATCAGTCGGGTCCGCTCGACCGGGGCTCCGTGCTCGAGCCCGCGCTCCACCAGCGTGAACAGACCATCCTGGGCGTTGAGGGCCCGTGCCTGGCCGTGGGGTGTGCTTTGAATGACGACGCTGCGACCTGAGAACGTGCCGGCCGTATTGGCGGCGTCCACGAACGTCGCGCACAGAGCGCGCAGCAGCATGCCCGTTCCGAACTGCAGCACGCGCTCCGGGAGGTCCTCCCGACGGTAGGCGCCGGTGGGCCAGTGTGCGGCAGACAGGCGAGGGAGTTCGGCCTTGCTAGCGTGCACCATCCCAGCGATGGAAGAGGAAGGTTGCCGGAAACGTGCTCCCAAACCGTGCGTCTGTCCAATCTTCCACGATCGGCCGGGGCGGGTAGGTTTGGGGCACCCCCAACCTCTCCCCGAGTGCCATCATGGCTTCATCCGCGGTTCGCCGGTTCCTCGCCGTCTGCGCCGTCCTCGCGCTTGCGGAGCCCCTGGCCGCCCAGGGCGTCCAGGCGCCGCCGCTCACGGTCCATTCGATTTGGGGGTCGCGCGAGTACGCGAGCGATCTGGTAGACATAACCTGGATGAAGGACGGCAACGCGTACACCGTCATTGAGGCAGACGCGTCCGGCAATACCGATCTGTGGCGGGTCGATGCGCTCACCGGGACGAGGCAGCTGCTGGTTCGCGGCGCCGACCTGGTCCCGCCGGGGGGCGGGGCCGGGAAGCCGATCGCGATCGAGGAATACGGCTTTTCAGCGGATGGCTCAAGGCTGCTCCTGTTCACAAACTCGGCCCGCGTCTGGCGGCAGAACACCAAGGGCACCTTCTATGTGTGGGAGCTGGCCGGGAAGCGCCTCGTGCCGGTGAGCGCCCTCCCCGGCTATCAGCAGTTCGCCAAGTTCTCGCCCGACGGGCGCATGGTCGGCTTCGTGCGCGACAACAACCTCTACGTCACCGATCTCGCCACCGGCGCGGAGAAGGCGCTCACCACCGACGGGGGCGAGAACGTGATTAACGGCACCTCCGACTGGGTGTACGAGGAGGAGCTGGACCTGCGCGACGCGTTTCGCTGGAGCCCCGATGGGCGCCGGATCGCGTTCTGGCGGTTCGACCAGACGGCGATTCGACCCTTCTATCTGGTGGACCATGACTCGCTCTATCCGGCCCTCGTGCCGGTGCGCTACCCCAAAGCGGGCACGACCAACTCCACGGTGAAAATCGGGGTGACGGAGGTCGCAAGCGGCCGCACGTCGTGGGTCGACCTCGGCGCCGACAAAGACATCTACGTCGCGGCCATGGACTTCGCCGATTCTCCGACCGAGCTCTGGCTCACGCGTCTCAACCGCCACCAGAACCGGCTCGACCTGCTGCTCGCGGATGCGACGAGCGGCGCCACGCGGGTGATCATGAGCGATAGCGACTCGGCCTGGGTCGACGCCAACCGGCCGCGCTGGATCACCGGCGGGAAGCAGTTCTTGTTGGTCTCCGCGCGGGACGGGTACGACCAGGTCTATCTCTTCAATCGAGATGGCTCATTGGTGCGGCGCGTGACGCCGGGCGGGTGGGATGTATTCGAGGTGGTTGGAATGGACGAGCAGTCCAAGGTCCTCTACTTCACCGGTGCGATCGACGGGCCGCTCGCCCGGCCGCTGCTCCGCATCGGTCTCGACGGCAAGAGGCTGACGCGGATTTCGACGGAGCCGGGCACGCACGGCGTGCAGTTCGATCCGACGTTCCGGCTGTACGTCGACACCTATTCGCGGGCCGGTGTGCCTCCGGTCGAAACGCTGCGCCGCGCCGACGGCACGCTCGTTCGGTCGGTGGCAGGCAACCTGGCACTGGTGCGCAAGGTGGATGCGTTGCGGCTTCGCCCGCCGGAGTTTCTCAAGGTCCCGACGCCCGACGGTACTGTCCTCAACGCCTGGATGATCAAACCGCGGGATTTCGACCCGGCGAAGCACTACCCGCTGCTGTTGTACGTGTACGGGGGGCCCGGCTCCCAGACCGTCACGGACGCGTGGGGAGGCGCGCAATACCTGTGGCATCAGATGCTCGCCCAGGACGGGTATCTGGTGGCGAGCGTGGACAATCGCGGGACCGGCGGGCGCGGCGCGAAGTTCATGAAACTCACCTACCTGCACCTCGGCCGGTACGAATCGGCCGACCAAATCACGGCGGCACGCTGGTTCAGCCAGCAGCCCTTTGTCAGCGCGGATCGGATCGGGATCTGGGGGTGGAGCTACGGCGGGTACATGACCTCTCGCACGGTGTTTCTGGGCGGAGGGTTGTTCAAGGCCGCGCTCGCCGTCGCGCCCGTCACCGACTGGCGCTTCTATGATACGATCTACACCGAGCGCTACATGCGCACGCCTCAGGAGAACCAGGCGGGCTACGACGAGAGCGCATCCCTCACTTACGCCGACAGTCTCAAGAGCAGCTTCCTGCTGGTGCACGGCACCGGCGACGACAACGTGCACTTCCAGAACAGCGAGCGCCTGGTGGAGCGGCTCGAGGCGGCGAACAAGCAGTTCGACATGCGGATCTACCCGAACAAGACCCACTCGATCGCCGGTGGCAACACCCGGGAAAACCTGTACGGGTTCTTCACGTCGTGGCTGAAGGCCCACCTGTAGGGCCCGAGTTCGCGCGCCTCGGGCGGAGGGCGCTTGCCGTCCTCACGCTGATCAACCTGTTCAACTATCTGGACCGGTGGATCGTCGCGGCGCTTGCCGAGAGCATGAAGCACTCGGAGCTCCGGCTCTCGGATACGCAGCTCGGGTCGCTCATGACCGGCTTCATCATCGTGTACATGATCGCCGCGCCGCTGTTCGGGTCGTTGGGCGACGCGCGGTCCCGGACGCGTCTCCTGGGCCTCGGCGTCGCGATCTGGAGCGTGGCGACGGCGCTCGCGGGCCTGGCGACGAGCTACGCGTCGCTGTTCGCGGCCCGAGCCGCGGTGGGCGTCGGTGAAGCGGCCTACGGCACGATCTCCCCGGCGCTCCTGGCCGACTACTTCCCCCGCGAGCGACGCGGCCGGGTGTTCGCGGTCTTCTTCGCCGCGATCCCCGTCGGCTCGGCGCTCGGATACATCGTCGGTGGGCTGGTCGATCACTATTTCGGGTGGCGCGAGGCGTTCTTCGTCGCCGGTGTACCCGGCCTGGTGCTCGCCGCGCTGGCGGTGCGGCTGTACGATCCGCCGCGCGGCGCCCAAGACTCCGCTGGAGCAGTCGCCCCCGGCGCCCACGCCGTTTCCCTGGGCGGTGCCGCCCGTGCCGCCTACGCCGCGCTGGTTCGCAACCGTCCCTACGTGTTCACGGTCTTGGGCTACGCCGCCTACACATTTGCGATCGGCGCGCTGGCGTTCTGGACGCCGGCCTTCCTCGAGCGCACGCGCGGCATTCCGCAGGCGCGGGCGACCGTGCAGTTCGGGGCCATCGTGGTAGCCACGGGATTCATCGGGACCTACGTCGGCGGCTGGATCGGCGACTACTTCCTGCGTGTCTCGCGCCAAGCGTACCTGTGGGTGTCGGGCGTGGTCACGCTCGTCGCCGCTCCCCTTACGCTGGTCGCGCTCGCCGCGCCGCATCCCGCCGTCTATTGGCCCGCAATGGTGGCGGCGGAGCTCTGTCTGTTCGCCTCCACCGGTCCCATCAACTCGGCGATCGTCAACGTGGTCTCACCGCACATGCGCGCGACGGCGGTGGCCTTGAGCATCTTCACGATTCACCTGCTGGGCGACGTGCCATCCCCCTCCCTCGTCGGGGCGCTATCCGACGCCCGCTCGCTGGGCGAGGCCGTGTTGATCATCCCGTTGGCGGTGCTCGTCGGAGGCATCATCTGGACCTACGCCGCCTGGCGAGGGGGACGCGCCGACGGCGAGCCGTCGGCGTGAGGACGTTCTTCCGGGCGCTGTTCGGTCTCATCCTGCGCGTCTTCTTCCGCCGTATCGAGGTCTCGGGTGTCGAGCGGGTGCCCGCGCACGGTCCGGTGATCTTCGTGCTGAACCACCCGAGCGGGTTGATCGATCCCGCGTTCCTGCTGTGCCTCGCCCCGCGACGTGTCTCGCTGCTCGCAAAGGCTCCGCTGTTCCGGATGCCGGTGATCGGATTCTTCTGTCGCGCGTTCGAGGCGATCCCGGTCCACCGGCGTCAGGACACGGGCTCCGACCTCGCACAGAACCGCGAGACGTTCGACACGGCGCGCGCCGTGCTCGCCCGAGGCGGCGCGATTGCCATCTTCCCGGAAGGCACATCCCACTCGGATCCCAAGCTCCGGCCGCTGAAAACGGGCGCGGCCCGCATTGCATTCGGGGCCGCGGGCGCGCTCCGCGACACGTCACCGATCCGGATCGTGCCTGCGGGCCTCTACTACAGGGCGAAGCGAACGTTTCGGAGCGCCGCGCTCCTGTACTTCGGGGAGCCGTTCGCGGTGGACCCGGTCGCGCTCGAGCCGGGCGAAGAGCCACCTGCGGGGCCCGTGCGCGCGCTCACGGCCCGGATCGAGCAGGCCCTGGCCGCCGTGACCCTCCAGGCCGAGCAGGCGGAGGCGCACGCACTGGTGGACTGGGCCCAGCGCATCGTGAGCGCGCAAGACGAGGTGCCGGCCAGCCCCCCGTCCCTCGTCGACGAATTCGCGCTGCGTCGGCGCTTGCTGGCAGGGTACGACGCGGTCCGGGCGCAGTGGCCCGAGCGATTCGTCGCCCTGGCGACTCGGATCGACCGTTACGAGGCCGTTTTGACCGCCGCGGGGCTCGATCCGCGGCAGCTCACGCCGGGCCGCTTCACGCTCCGTCGCGTGATCGGTTACGTCGGGAAGGCGGTGCTGGTCCTCGTGCTCCTCCTGCCGGCCGCACTGGTGGGCCTCGTCGTGCACTATCCGGCGTATCGGGCGGTCGGGTTCGTCGCGACGGGCATGGCCAAGGGAGCGGAGGATGCGCTCGCGAGCATCAAGGTGCTCGCCGCGATGCTGCTCTTTCCCCTCACGTGGACCGGCGTGGCGGCGGCTGTCTGGCTGTGGCGGGGCTTGGAGGCCGGGGTGCTGGCGTTCGTGTTGGCACCGCTCACCGCGTATGCCGCGCTGGTGTTCTTCGAGCGGCTCGACCGCATCATCGGTGGAGCCCGGGCGCTCAGTCTGTTCGTGTTACGGCGCCGGGCATTCTTGCGGCTCTTGGCCGAGCGCAAGGCAATTCGAGAGGAGATCCTTGCGCTCGGCCGAGAGATCGGTGCGGTATAGGCTACCGCCAGGTCTTCACCTGCTCGACGAAAGCCTCCGCGAGACGGGTCCGGTCGGCGGTGCGCTCCAGGGCTCGTCCCAGATTGGTATGGAACGCCGCGACGGTCGAATCGATCTCGATCGCGCGGGCGAGCGGCCCGAGGGCTTCCTCGAACCGACCTTGGCCGATGTACACCTTGGCCAGGTTGTTCATCGACCAGGCGTCACGCTCATCCAGCACGATCGCTTTCTTGTACGCTTCGATCGCACCACTCGAGTCGCCGAGCTCGCGCTTCACCCGACCGAGCAGGCGGTAAGCCTCGTTCGACGTAGAATCGATCGTCACGACCCCCTCGACGTACGGAAGCGCTTCCTGCGCCTTGCCCTGCTCGATCAGCACCCGGCTCAGGTTCAGGCGGCTCTTCACGTGGGTCGAATCCTTCTCCAGCGCCTGCGTGAACGCGCGCACCGCCGCGTCGCGGTCGCCCGTCTTCCAGGCTGAGAGGCCGAGCATGTAGAAGCCCCAGACGTTCTCCGGGTGCTCGCTCGTGTAGCTGGTGAACAGCCGCACCGCTTCGTCGTAGCGCTTCTCGGTATACGCGGTCTGAGCGCCGTCGAACGACACAGTTCCGGCGCTGACGGGACCGGTCGGCGTCGAAACGTTCGACGTCTCGGGCGACACGGTCGTGACTTCGGCCGCATTCGCGTCGCTCGACTTGGAGCGCTTGTCCCCGCACGCGCCGGCGACGCACGCGGCGATGATGCACGGGATGATGGTGAGCTTCCGCATGAGATCCTCCTCCTGGTGGGGCGCTCTTAGCGAGCGCCGTTCGAACAGCGGTGGACGCCCGCTGTAAGGCAGGAGGGAGGCCAGCGATCAGGCATCGGTTATCGATGGCCAGATCATACAGTTGCGTCGATGAGGAAGGACGTCCAGTGTCCGGCCGGACACTGGATTCCGTAGCTCGTTGTGTTCGGGGGGACACGATCCGCGGCTCAAGCCGCGACTCGGCATTGCCGGTAAACCGGCGTGATGCTCGAATCGTGTACGCCCGTTTACGGGCACTGCCGAGCCGCGGGTGACGGCACTACCCCCGGCTGATGTTATGGCGGCGCATGATCTTCAAGAGGCTGGCGTGATCGGCAAGGCCCAGCGCCTGCGCCGTCCGCGTGATGTGCCAATCGTTGCGCTCCAGGGCCGTAACGATGATCTGTCGCTCGGCCTCCGCCTTCAGGGCGTGAAATGTGGTCGGTGCAGGGCCCCCTGCGGCGCTGGCCCGCGGACCCGCGCTTTCCTGGATATCGGCGGGGATGTTCTCCACCCCGATCGTCTCGCCATCCGTCGCGATGATCATCCGCTCGACGACATTCCGGAGCTCTCGGACGTTGTTCCGCGTCCAGTCGTATCGCATCAGGCAGTCGAGCGCCGCCGGGTCGACCGTCTTGGGTCGTACGCCGAAGCGCGCACAGGTCACCATCAAGAGATGTTCGACGAGCGCGGGGATGTCCGACAATCGCTCTCGGAGCGCAGGGACGCGGACTACGTGGACGTTGAGTCGGAAGTAGACATCCTCGCGGAAGCGGCCAGCCCGTACTTCGGCCTCGAGGTCGCGGTTCGTGGCGGCCACGACCCGCGCCGTCACGGCGACCGTCCGATTTCCACCGAGTCGGGTGATCTGCCGCTGTTCGATGACGCGCAGCAGCTTCGCCTGCGCCGGGAGAGGCAGTTCACCGATCTCGTCGAGAAACAACGTCCCGCCGGACGCGGCTTCGAACGCGCCCTTGCGGAGCGCACCGGCGCCCGTGAACGCCCCCCGCTCGTGGCCGAACAGCTCGTCCTCCACGAGGTTCTCCGGAATGGCCGCGGCATTGAGCGCGATGAACGGTCCCGCCGGGTTCGCGCCCAAACGGTGCAGCTCACGGGCGACGAGCTCCTTCCCCGATCCGCTCTCGCCCACGATCAGAACCGGACTGGGGATCTTCGCGACGCGCCCGATCGCGTCCTTGAGCCCCTGCATGGCGGGGCTCGCGCCCACGAGCGGGGCCTCGGAATCGAGGCGGCCCCGCAGCGCGGTGAGCTGCCCCGCGAGGCGTTGCTGCTCGAGCGCGTGCTCGACCTCTTGCACGACGCGTTCCATCGGCTCGGCCTTGTCGATGAAGCTCCGGGCGCCGAGCCGGATGGCCTCCGTGCAGCGGTCGTAGTTGCCCGTCCCGGTGTAGACGAGCACCGGCATCCGGAGCCCTCGTCGCTCCATGGTCCGCAGCACTTCGAAGCCGTCCATCCCCGGCATTTCCAGGTCGAGGATGACGCAGTCCAGCGCTTCGCGCTCCAACAGATCGAGCGCCGCGCGGCCCGAGAGCGCGACGAGCACGTCGTAGCCGCCTACGCGCTTCAGGTCGTACGCGTACTGCTCCGCCATGGCGGGCACGTCGTCCACGACCAGGATGGTGCTCACCACGTCTCGCCCGGCAGCTCGACGATGAACGCACTGCCCGCACCGGGCTCGGTCTCCACGCGCAACGCCCCATTGGCGTCCAGCACGAGGCGTCGCACGATCGACAGGCCGAGGCCCGTGCCGCCCGGCTTCGTCGTGTAGAAGTCGTCGAAGGCGCGATTCAGCTCGTCTTGCGTCATCCCTTTGCCTGTGTCCGCGACGGTGATGCGGACGCCCCCCTGTCCGTTCGCCGCCGTGGAGACGGTGACGCGGCCGGCTCGCGCCGCCAGGCTGTCGAGGGCGTTTCCGATGAGGTTTTCGAGGATGCGCCGCAGGACGAGGGCGTCGGTGCGGGCGGGGCGCAGACCCTCCGCGAGCTCCAGCCGCAGCTCCGCTTGCCCGGTGTCGCTCACGCGGCTGATGGTCTCGCGCACAACCGCGTTCACGTCGCACGACTCACCGGCGGGCTGGGGGTAGAGCCGCGCG
>Ga0207684_10005393_pt1 | contig 11816 bp, 11 predicted proteins | sample KBSK5501metaG_FD_184342 | JGI IMG/M metagenome (GOLD analysis project Ga0207684, IMG submission 184342) | Corn, switchgrass and miscanthus rhizosphere microbial communities from Kellogg Biological Station, Michigan, USA - KBS K5-50-1 metaG... | ecosystem: Host-associated > Plants > Roots >... | reverse complement strand
CAGCGAGAGCGAGGCCCTCTGGTGCGCTATGGCAGGACCGCTCTGAGGGCTCGCCGCGCTCGAGCAGCGTGTCCACCACCGCGCCCCGCGGCACCTCCACCTCCAGCGCGACGGCGACGCGGGCGGGCTCGCCATGTCGATTCCCGCCTCATGCCCAGCCTTGAGGTGAGTGGGAGGTCTCCGGGACCAGATTCGGCGGGGATCGGCAACTAGACAACGTCCACGGCGACGGTAAGGCGAGTCGAGTTCGGTGATTGCGGGCCCGTGCAACGCGCTTAGATCAAATCGACGCAGAACTGCAGCATCTTTGATATCGGTGGTTGCGGGCCCCTGCAACCACCGAGACCGATCCCCAGGTCGAAAGGCAGATCCTGACGCTATCGACTTCCCCTGGTCCCCGGAGGGCTTGACCTTTGGATTGCTTCACATCCCAGCCACCGCACTCACGGAGTGGAAGGCTGCTGGCGTGAGGTCGCGGCACTCACGATCGTCGCGTCAGTTCCGGGGCGCGGCAGCGTGGTGGCGGCGGGTGAGACGCCCTCCCTCGACGAAATAGGGGGTATAGGAGGGTTATATCCAGGTACCCCGGGTACCTCTCAGGTACCTCTCAGGTACCTCTCGGTATCCTCTCAGGACTCCTCTCGGGACACCCCTGCGGCCGGGTTGATGCGGTCGCCGGGATCCGAAAATCACTACTTCAAATGCGCTCCGACCTGTGACTTCATACTGGTTGATGAGCGACCGTCGCACACGGGTCTCGGCGCCTCCTTCCACTGTACAAGCACGGCGATACGCCTGAAAAGGGTCGCTTTTCGGCGGAACTCGGCGGATTCGGGCAGGCGTATCGTGCCCGGTACTGGCACGAGCGCGAGTTTGAAACAGTTGCCAGGGTTCAGGAAATCGCCAAACAGCATGGAACGCCAATCACGACCTTATCAGTCGCTTGGGTGCTGGCGAATCCTGCTATTACTTCGGTCATTCTTGGCGCAAGCCGCGTCGAGCAGCTGACCGACACCCTGACCGCCGCGGATTGCAAACTCGACAGTGCATTGAAAACGAGGCTGGACGAAGTCAGCGTCGAATTCCGCAGGGGCGACGCAGGGAAGTAAGGACAAGGTGGCGCTAAGAAATGAGTCTTCCAGCCCCCGCAACCAAAAAACACGAGGGGTTAGCGGACGCAGGCGCCGCTAACCCCTTTCGGCCGGGGAAGCACACTGCGTTTTCAGACCCGCCCGCATCCCCAGAATCGGACGAATGATCTGTTGGCATCCGTTGTTATCCTCAGCCTTCGGGGCATCGATCTGTGTCGTGATTCCGGATCAGGACGGATGGCGACGCTTGATTCGGTCCGAGTAGAGTTCGAGTCAATCAGGGAAGTGCGTACAGGCTTTGGATCCGTACAGGCGAGTACCAAGCGTCGCGTAACCCGGGTTCAAATCCCCAAGGGGTTCCGTCCGCTTTAGGTAGCTCCATCCGCCTAGTCGTCCCTATTCTAGGACGGACGAGAGCGGCCTAGGCCACTACGCGCCTCGCCTTCGCCACTCCATAGTCAGGGACCCCCTAGTGCCGAACGCCCAGGACCCGGCCCCGCAGCGGTCTGACGCCATGGGTCCCAGCGCCGGGTCCTACGTCACCGGGGAGGAACCCAGGAGGCCGCACGGAGGAACCAAGAATCACCAAGCGCCGAGTGATCCAGCCAGCGGATCGCCGCGCCGACGACTGCATGTGATGGTCCGTTACACCTACCAGCCTCGGACCTTGACGAGTTGTCCGAACCTCTTTTGTCGCCTGTCTTGTTCCTGTTTCTGGAGCAGCCGCGTTATCGCGGCTTTCTGCTGTGGCTTCGACTTCCGCTTCTGCTGTATCCGTATCAGCCGTCTCTGTTCGTATAGCCACTTTTGCCAGGCAGGTCCGCCACCCAGAGCGGCCCATTTCCGTACGTTCATCTGCCGTTCTGCTGCTGCGAGCAGCGCGCGCTGCATGGTAGTCCCGTGTTTCCAGGATAGGTAGATGAGCCACAGTTGCTTGTTGAGCCTGCGGTGTAGACTCCACATCTCCTGTATGACTCTGGGTCGTGCCACTCGCACTCGGCCGCGTTTGACCGGTGGTAAGATTTTCTTCACGGTGAGTCGATGATCAGCCTTGTTCAGCCCGTGTTTTCCTGTGCGCTGAAAGTTTCCACTGCGTACCATCAGGTGTGACTCCCGGGTACATGTGTTGGACCCGTGACGAGTTGAGCAGCGAAGGGGAAGTGAGCCGCTGATACTGCTCCCAGCGTCCTTCGCAAAGGACTATGTCTGTCTAAAGCCGGTTCGGTTAGCGTCGGCGTAGCACACGGGATGAGCAATCTCACGCGGGCCCTCACGAGCAACAACCACATATCTGCCGCCCGGCCCGATGACCTTATGACAATAGGTGCAGATCCGGACCTCTTTCGGTTGTCGTCGGCCAAGGATCAAGCGAATGGTGCTGACCAACATCGTAAGCGTCAGGAGGGCGACGGTAATCAGCACCCACAGCGGGACCGTGACCGAGATCGGAGCGGCTGTGAGAGTGCTGACAATTGAGAATGAGACCCGGGTCCTCATAAGCGTGCCGATACCGGGTATCCCGGCCAAGACGTAAGGCACAAGCACGCTTCCGACGAGTGATCCTACCGTCGTCTTCCACGCGTCGCGCCAGATCCACGACCATCTCATAGCATCGCTATGCGCGGGGCGGTCATTTCTCGCACGGGCGTACGTGAGGTCCTTCTGCTAGGAACCGGGCCAGTTGCATTGCTTTCAACCGGCCAACGAGAATCAGGGACATACCGAGAAGCAATGAAGCGAGCGCAAGACTGTGTTGGCTTTTCAACGCAAGGAGAACCGTGCATATCAAAGCGCACGGTCCGCCAGACGTTCCGATCTGCATTAGCATTACGAGTCGCTCGTAGTCCGGGGCGTCACCTTTAGCGCTCGCTCGCTCGTACTCTCCTTGCGTCTCATACAACAATTTCATCTCTTTTGTGATGGCCTCCCAGGGTCTACTGTTGAATCGCTCGTATACTTCTTCCATGAACCAGCCGGCCTCTCTAATTGGGGCCGTCGTTACCAAGCCAGCGATGCTTGCGATCTCTTGCAGCGTATATCCGATGACGTAGCCGATCCCGGCGGCAAGCACGACACCCGGCCAATGTCCGATCTCAATCCAAGGAGAATCGGTAGACACGTAGAAGAACGTAGCGACCACTGAGGATCCTGAGACAAGGAAGACAAGATCGCGTGAGATGTAGTACCGGAGTGTCCTGACTAGCTCGTCCATTTCAAGCCCTGTTTATCCGGCTGCCTCCACGTTATTCGCTTCGTTGGATGGTCTCCTACCGGCACGTCCGCAGGTGCGCCCGGTAGACCTTCCGAAGTAACTTCGGTGTCGTCGCTGTGAGACGACGGTCGCATGGCTAGAAGAGTCCCGGGACCCACCTTGCCAAGGCGACCACTACGCTGAATAGCACAGAGCCAACGATTATCAGTACACGCTCCCGTAAACCCAGTAACGGCGGTACCAACGCCAGAAACGAGTAGAGATGGAACGAGAGCGGTAGAGCGGTCGGTGGAGCAGTCGGTAGCGCGATGACCGGATGATTCGCGGTCTCATCTGTTAGCGCTCGCCATGATAGCTCCTTCGAAGATTAGGTCAGGCGCATCAACGTCCGGACTTTCCGGAGCGACGTTTCGTGGACCGCTCGCCACTCGCTACGGGCCGTTTGCGAGTGGATCGTTTGCCACGAGGCGGGAGCGTAGTTCTCTTACCTCGACTCCTCGCCTTTGGCCGTGACGGAACGCTCTTCGATCTCTTCTTGGCCTTGGGTTTCGCTGATGCTGCCTTGGCTATCGGAGGGGGCGGAGCGGGCGTAGGAGCAGGTTTAGCAGGGACTTGGGGAGTAACTTTGGGAGCCGGTTTAGGAACAGGTCTTGGAATAGGTTTGGGAGCAGGCGTAGGAGCAAGCTTCGGAACAGGTGAAGGAGCAGGGATAGGAGTGGGTGCAGGAGCGGCTGGTTGGTTGGGCGGGATCGTTTCTTCGTGGTCGAGCATGTCGGGATCTCCTAGCTGGAACGTTTCTTCCTCGCCCACCGCCTCTTGACTACTTCGCGCATCCGCTCGCTACGTTGCTCGGCAGAAGTCCCTTTCCCTCGCTTCTTACCCAGCTCGACGGCAGCGCGACTCTTGCGGGTTCGTTTCGCCATGCGCGGCAACATAGCGTGAACGTTGGGATTTGTCACGGAGTTCTTTCATACGACCGCTCGTATGATCCGTCTTGACCGTTCCATCCGACGTGCAAGGCCCTGGCGCCCTCCCGATTGGTGATCCGGCCAGCGACGGCCGCGGCTAGCAGGCCGGGCCGGGGCAACTCCTTTCGGCTCATCGTGAAAGTCTCCATGGAGGGATGACACTTTCTCGGAGCAGTTACCCCACGACATTTGTATGTAGCAGTAGCAATTCGCAGCAGTGTCCTTGACCACGCGAGACCCGCCAGTTACTCTCCACCCACCGTTTTAGCCTGGCCGCGCAGAGCGTTGAAGGCGATCCACAGGAAGATGAACCGCCCGTCAAGATCCATCGCCGAGCCGGGGTCGCTCGCGCGACGCATCCAGGATCTCGCCCGGTAACAGCGGAGCGCCAGTCCGTCCACCCCTCTCTGCCAACATGCGTGAGACAGTGACCCCCTGGAAGTTTAGTGTCGAGGGTGAGCAAGGACTGGAGGCGCATGAGCTCGACGGTGAACTCGGTGGTGGCACCCGAGGTGGAGGTGGTGGCGAGGGCGACCCGGCGGCGGTTCACGGTGGAGTACAAGCGGCAGATCGTCCGGGAGGCCGACGGCTGTAAGACCCCGGGCGCGGTCGGGGCGTTGCTGCGGCGGGAGGGGCTGTACTCGTCCCACCTGACAACGTGGCGCGTGGCGCGGGAGCGGGGGGAGCTGGCCGGGGCGCCGAGGAAGCGCGGCCCCGTGCGGCGGGTGGCCGATCCGCGCGACAAGAAGCTCGCCGAGCAAGCGCGGGAGATCACGCGGTGGCAGAAGCGCGCCGAACGGGCTGAGGCCCTGGTCGAACTACAAAAACAAATCGCGGCGTTGCTGGGAACGCCGCTGACCACCGAGCCCTCGTGATGGCAACGGTCACCCAGATCGGGCCGCGACTCGGTATTGCGCCCACCTGCGCGGCGCTGGGGCTTCCCCGGTCCACCTATTACCGCAGGCGCCGGCCCCAGAGTGCCCTGCCGACGCGGGCGCGGTCGCCCCGCGCCCTCAGGGCCGGGGAGCAGGCGACGGTGCTGGGCGTGTTGCACGAGCCGCGCTTCGTGGACCTGGCCCCTGCCGAGGTCTACGCCACCCTCCTCGACGAAGGGCACTACCACTGTTCCGAGCGCACGATGTATCGCCTCCTGGCCGAGCACACTGAAGTTCGAGAGCGCCGTGATCAGCTTCGGCATCCCACCTATGCCGCCCCCGAGCTGCTGGCCCGCCGCCCCAACGAGCTCTGGAGCTGGGACATCACCAAGCTGCTCGGCCCGGCGAAGTGGACCTACTTCTACCTCTACGTCATGCTCGACGTTTTCAGCCGCTACGTGGTCGGCTGGATGGTGGCCCATCGCGAGACCGCGACGCTGGCCGAGCAGTTCATCCACGAGACGTGCGCCCGGCAAGGCATCGGGCGCGATCAGCTCACGATTCACGCCGACCGCGGCCAGGCCATGATCTCGAAGTCCGTGGCGTTCCTGCTGGCCGATCTCGGCGTCACCAAGACTCATTCTCGACCGCACGTCTCGAACGACAACCCGTTCTCGGAAGCGCAGTTCAAGACGCTGAAGTACCGGCCGGCGTTCCCGCCGCGCTTCGGCTCGATCCAGGACGCCCGGGCGCACTGCCACGCGTTTTTCTCCTGGTACAACACAGAGCACCATCACGCTGGCCTCGGGCTGCTGACGCCCGCCGACGTGCATCACGGCGTGGCCGCGCAGCGCATCGCGGCGCGAGCGACCGTGCTCGCCAAGGCGTATGCGGCGCACCCGGAGCGGTTCCCCGCAGGATGTCCGATGCCCGCCGCGGCCCCCACCGACGTCTGGATCAATCCCCCCGCGCGCCCAGTGCCCTCGCGGGCGTTACCTGCGCGGCCGTCCTCTCCGCTTGCTTACGCGGCGGCGTTCGCCTAGCTTGCGTGTGGGAGGCAAGGAGAGGCGCATGGGTCGCCGTGCAAAGCCCGCGAAGGTGAAGGCGGAAGCCAAGCGAACGCTCGTCCGTAAGGCACCGACGAAGGGAGCCGCGAGGGTTCACGAACTCGAGAAGCGTCTGGCGGAGAGCCTGGAGCGGGAGAAAGCGAAGGATCGCACGTTGGCCGAGGCGCTGGAGCAGCAGACGGCGACGAGCGAGGTCCTCAAGGTGATCAGCCGCTCAACGTTCGACCTTCAGCCGGTGCTGCAAACCGTCATCGAGAATGCGACGAAGCTCTGCGACGCCCCCATTGGAGTCATCCACCGGTTCGATGGCGAGCTCTTTCGCGTGGGGGCGTTCTACGGCAGCACGTCGCCGGACTACAGGGAGTTTTGGCAGGGGATGGAGCTCCGTCCTGGGCGTGGATCTGTGGTGGGCAGGGTCGGCCTCGAGCACCGGACGGTTCAGATCCTCGATGTTCTGGCCGATCCCGAGTTTCAGCTGTCCGAGTCGCAGAGGACCGGGGGCTTCCGGACCGCCATGGGCGTCCCGATGCTCAGGGAAGGCATGCTCATTGGCGTCATCTTTATAGGCCGCACTGAGGTCCGGGCCTTCACCGATTCACAGATCGCACTGCTCCAGACCTTCGCCGACCAGGCGGTCATCGCGATCGAGAACGTGCGGCTGTTCAAGGAGCTGGAGGCGCGCAACCGCGACCTGACTGAATCCCTGGATCAACAGACGGCCACGAGCGAGATCCTTCAAGTGATCAGTAGCTCTCCGACAGATGTCCAACCTACTTTCGAATCGATCGCAACAAACGCGCGGCGGTTATGTGAGGCGGCCCATGCGATGGTGTTCCGCTTCGACGGGGACCTTATCCACCTCGCCGCGCACGACAACCTCGGCCCGGAGCGATTGGCGGCGATCCAAAGCGTGTTCCCAATCCCCCCGGGCCAGAGAAGCGTTACGGCCCGCGCGATTCTAACTCGCACGCTCGTTCACGTACGTGACCGGCGGGACGATCCGGAGCTGAAGTACGGCGCGTTGAGCGAGAATTTCCCGAATACGCTCTCGGTCCCCCTCTTGCGGAGCGGCGTCCCGCTCGGAGCGATTACGGTCACGCGCGCTGAGATCGGTCTGTTCTCGGACAGACAGATCGCCCTGCTCCAGACGTTTGCTGACCAGGCCGTCATCGCCATCGAGAACGTGCACCTGTTTCGGGAGACCGTCGACAAGAGCCGCCAACTCGAAGTCGCCAGCCAACACAAGTCCGAGTTCCTCGCCAACATGTCACATGAGCTGCGCACGCCCCTCAACGCCATCATCGGGTTCTCCGAGGTGCTGATCCAGCGGATGTTCGGCGCGCTTAACGCCAAGCAGGACGAGTACCTCAAGGACATCTACGCCTCCGGCCAGCACCTCCTGTCGCTCATCAACGACATCCTCGATCTCTCGAAGATCGAGGCGGGGCGCATGGAGCTGGAGCCGGCGGACTTCGATCTGCCGAATGCCATCGAGAACGCGCTGATCCTGGTGAGAGAGCGGGCGAGCCGGCGCGGGATCCGGCTGGGCAGCACCATCGACCAGCGGCTCGGGATGATCAGCGGCGACGAGCGGAAGGTGAAGCAGGTCCTCTTGAACCTCCTGTCCAACGCCTTGAAGTTCACGCCCGAAGGGGGGCAGATCGACGTCGCCGCCCGTCTGTACGACGATCGGGCGGAAGTGTCGATCGCGGACACCGGGATCGGCATCACGCCGGCGGATCAGGACGCGGTGTTCGAGGAGTTCCGGCAGGTGGGGACGGCGGACAAGAAGGCGCAGGGCACCGGGCTCGGGCTGACCCTCTCGCGCAAGTTCGTTGAGCTGCACGGGGGACGGATCTGGGTGACGAGCCAAGAGAGGGTTGGCTCGACGTTCACGTTCACGATCCCACTGCGCCGCGAGCCGAGCGACCGAGGAGATGCTCATACACTAAACTCATGAACCCACTGTCTCATTCCTATTGACAGGCTCCGCACCGTCATCCTGCTCGCTTGCCTACGAGAAACTGGCGAAGGGGCTCGATGATCGCGTCCACGGTCGCGTCTCTGTCGAACCGCGTGAAATACCGAGACACGAAAAACTGCCGGACCTCCGCGTCTCGATCGCCGATCCCGGGAGCCACGTACGGTGGTGTCAACAGCCGGCAGACCGCCGGCAACGACTGGTCCTGGCAGGCCACCGCGTTCCGGGCCATGTGGCCCATGACCCACACCCTTGGGAATTGGCCGAACAACTCGGCGCAGGGTGTGGAGGAGAGCTGGATTGACGAGGGATACCTCAACTGAGGCAATTACGGCCGCCGCGACACGGCTCTGGCCGAAGTATCCTGGCGCACTCGACTACCCGACTTTGGCTGATCGGCATGACATGCTGTCAAGAACGCGGTGCTGACTGCAAGGGCAAAAGGAAAGACGCGGAAGGTCAGATGTGTCCGCTCAGTCGGGTCTGCCCGAAGATCGGTGTGGGGCGGGGATAGTCAGATCGACGCAACCCGAAGGTGTCTTTGGCTGACGCTCCTTGCTGCGGTGGTGGCGTTCGTAACGAGCACGGCGGCGTGCCCGCACCAGTAGGTCTCTAGGGTGGAGGTATGTCAGCCGTACCTCGAGCTCCAGGATGCGAATCCTCGTCTCGTGGTGCGAGGCGCCATGTGACTATGCTCAGGGCGCCTTCGTAGGCCCTTCCCGAGGACGGATCACTCCGCGATCTGAAAAGGCTACGTGCTCCCGCGGCCGGGCCATTAGCCCCCTCCCGGTGCCACAAACCTGTCACCCGCCCGCGTTTTGTCCACGCATCAGGTCAGAGGGAGTTTCGCAGAAACCTGATGGATTGCAATGGCGACAATCACCGCAGTTCTCTTCGTCACCTGCGAAGAAATCGTCTTCGTCGTAATTGTGAACTTGCCTTGCGTTTGTCCAGCAGGAATCATGATGGAGTTCGGCATATTGTTGATCAGTGCCGACGGCCCACTGTAAATCGTCGCCGGCGGCGGATCGTGAGAGGTCAATCCCACGTCGGTCGCCACATTCACCGCATTCCACAGGGTGACGGTAGCCGTTACGCTTCCGCCCGACGCGACAGAAGAAGGAAAGAGCGCAATGCTCTTCGCGATTCCTGCAACCACTGACGGATTGACGGTGAGTGTCGCCGTTGCCGAAATCTTCGCATAGCTCGCCTGAATCGTCGCCTGAAACGCAACAAAGGTGTAGTTGAGTGCCGGTGTGTTTACTGGGAACGTTATCGTCTTCGTGTTCGGAGGCACATGCACAACACCTTGAACCGTTGCATAGCTTGTATACGAAAACAGGTTGATATCGAATCCCGCCGGGCACAGCGCCGCGAGCGTGATCGTGCCCGTCGAGCTTTGTCCAGCAATCACCGACGTCGGCGATAACGTGAACTGTGCGATCCCAGGCGGCTCAATGATTAGGGGCGCCGTGACTGTGGCCTCGCCTACCATCGCGGAAATTGTGACGGTGTATCCACCGGATATAGGCGCAGCACCTGTCGAGACGACAAGAAAATCAGCCGCCACAGTGCCTTTCGTGATCGTGACAGATGCCGGCTGAATCGTCGCCAGCGCTGGCTGGCTGCAGGTAAGCGCGATGGCGATATCCTTCGTAGGAAACGACGCCTTCAGCATCACCTTGCCATGGCATGTCCCACCGATGGCCATGGTTGAGTAGTCCAGCGTCACATTATCCAGAAGCAAGCCCTGGATCGCGCCGTCCGGCACCACGCGTACATCGGGACTCGATGAAGACGTCGTGGAAAGGGCCAAGCCATAGAGATTGTAAGCGAACACGCTGCTGTCAGAGAACTCCCGAATCAAGGTTTTGTTGATGGGACGGCCAGCAAAAGCTGCGATCGTGTTGTCGGGTACGACCCGGACCGCGGACCATCCTCCGAAATGCATCAACTGCGTCGGATCCGGCACATGAAACGGTGCTCCGCCCTGATAAAGGAACACCGGAGCTGAGCTGCGTTCACGCAACAGCGCGTTATCCCGCGGATGTGGCTTGATCGCGGGCGGCATAATTCCGGCACTACCCTGGCGTGGATCTGTGTTTGAGCCCCCCAAAGCACCCAACTCGGCTGTGTCCGCAATCGGCAAAACAGCACCGTATGCCGTCATGAAGTTGTGCGGACCGCCCCACGTAACGAACTCACCGAAGCTTGTCGCGAGTCCAATGGGTGGCGGTGCCCCAGAGTAATTGGTGCAGAAGAAGCCCGCCAACGTTCCGCCATGTGAGTCGCCCGGCGACGTGGCCTTTAGATTGGGTCCGGAGAGATCGAAGGTCAGGAAATCCTTTGTTGGATCGAATCCTGTCTCGCCGAAGTCGTGGGGGTTGTTGTTGTCATAGACATAAAGCCGCGCGCTGTTCCCCGGCAACTGGTCGTATCCATACACCAAGATCTGATGCTGGTCCCAGACATCGCGCGTGGTGTAGATCAGACCGATTGGACACGGGTTCCCCGCATCAATGCTCGCTTTGACCTTCGTCCATTCTGTCGCAGTCAACTGGCAGAGTGTGCTTCCACCTCCACCAAACAGCGGCGGAAGTTGATTCAGAATCAGCGACCACGTCAGCGTCTCTTGTAGTGCACCTCCGCCAGTCAGGCTGGCAAGCAGCCGCATCCATATCGTGTCGCGTAGTGTTGCCTGACCTGCTGTGCCGCGCATGGGTTGGTCGTTGACGTTGCCGCCATACGGCAAGGCCGCCTTTGCCCACCAGTAATCTAGGCTCGTGTAGACCATGCCGCCGCACATGCCAAAGCCGGGGAGGTTCGCTGAGCCGACCACTCCGCCCGCAACGCCGCTCGACGCGACGGTCAGGAGGGTAAGCAAGCCTGGGAATGCCGGATCCAGTACCAGAAATGGAGCGAGCGCAAGCGCCGGCCCGATAGCCGTGGCAATGACAGCACCTACGGCGGCGGGAGCAACGGATGCGGCCAGGCTGGCAAGACTCGATTGTTCCGTGGAGTCGAACGTCCAGGAATTGCTGAATCTGAAGCCGTCGGCGTCTGTGCGCCAGGGAAGAAGAGGCATTTCTGGTCTCCTTCGGGAATCGAGGCGCCATTATGGGCTCAAAACGTGGAGTGAACCAGTCGCCGCTAGTGCCCAGGGCAGGCGCGGATCGGAAAGTTTCGCGCGCATCATGGTCGACTCCTCGTCGATCAGCGCGGCCAGGGAGCGCTGGCCCACCTTTAAGTTCATTCGCTCCACCGGCGGAGACGCATCATAAACGTTCCCGGCCTTGATACCCGATATCCCTATGACCCCCCCGTGCAAAATGACCCCCCCGTGCAAATGTGTCCTGAATCCATCGGCTTGATAAGCACCCAAGTTAGTTCAGCATTTCCGTCGGCTGGGTCAAGTCCTAACCTTGCTGGATAATCCAGAGGGGCGCAGGACTCCCACGAGGTTGTCCAAAAGCTTGAGCCAGCTTCCTCCCTCCACATCGGAGCCTTAGTAGATATCGAGATCGAGGCCTGACACGAACTGGCCCTTGTAGGCGTCACGCATCTCTTGAATCAGGTCCTCCCGCGTGGAGGCGTTGTTGAAGTAGTAGATCTGGTGGTACAA